>JAABUP010000634.1_pt1 | contig 75700 bp, 68 predicted proteins | sample 5559201 | NCBI WGS metagenome assembly JAABUP01 (sample SAMN10711887, study PRJNA513373) | rock metagenome | isolation source: Antarctica rocks | place: Antarctica | reverse complement strand
CGGTAGCGCTGTCTGCCGTTCTGGAAGCCGAAACGGATCAAGTCCGTGCTGCTGCAATGGTAACAAGTAATTGTTCGAGTGACCATGAAAACAATCTACCATAACAACTTATATTTAGACACTACCCGCTTATTTTGTCCGCGAAGGCGGGCACTCACAATTCTGAAGTCCCGGATTTGAGTCCGAGGCCTCCTGCACCCCACTCTGAGAAAGACAACTCCTATGGCGGACACACCCAACGACACGCTCAAGGTCGGCATCGTCGGCGTGGGCGGCATGGCCCAGGGGCACATCGAGCGCTTGCTGAAGATGCCCGACGTTGCACTGACGGGCTTCTGCGACATCAGCGCGAAGAGTCTGGAGCGGACGCGGGGCCGGCACGGCGCGGCGGTCGCCGCCATCCCCGAGTTCGACGACTACCGGCGGCTCTTGGAGACGGCCCCCGACGCCGTGGTCATCTGCACACCGCACACGCTGCACTTCCCGATGGCGATGGACAGCCTGGACGCGGGCTGCCACGTGCTCCTGGAAAAGCCGATGGTCAACACGGTCGCCGAGGCCCACGCCCTCTTGAAGAAGATCGACGAGAAGAACGCCGGCGGGGCGGGCCGCGTGGTCGGGCTGGGCTACCAGCGCCACGCCGAGCCGCGCTTCCGGTACATCAAGAAGCGGATTGCGTCGGGCGACTTCGGCGCGGTGCAGTTCGTCAACGCCTTGCAGCAGCAGGGCTGGGCGAAGGGGACGGTCGGCTCGTGGCGGCAGGACCCGGCCCAGTCCGGCGGCGGGCAGATCAACGACAGCGGCTCGCACCTGCTGGACATCGTGCTGTGGACGACCGGGCTGGCCCCCGAAAAGGTCGCGGCGTTCATGGACCACCGGGGCACGCCCGTGGACATCAACAGCGCCCTGTCCATCAAGTTCGTCGGCGGCGCGCAGGGCAACATCTCGGTGGTCGGCGACGCGGCGGGCTGGTACGAGGACATCTCGATCTGGTGCGACAGCGGCAGCTTCTACGTCCGCAACGACGGCAGCTTCAACGTCCAGGGCACCGACGGCAAGACGTCCGCGCCCGACACCGCGCAGATGCCCGCAGGGTCGGACGTGGACACGAACTTCGTCCGCGCCATCCAGGGGACCGAGGAGATCGCCGCCGCGCCCATTAACGGCCTGCGGACCATCGAACTGACCGAGGCGGCCTGGGAGTCGGCAGCGGCGGGCGGGCAGGTGACGCCGGTGCGCCGCTCGTAGGAGCCTAACCCCCCGGCCCCCAAGCACAGGCGCCCCGGAGGGTCCCTCAGAAGGAAGGGGAAGACCGAGGGACAAGAACGGCCTGCTCTCTGTTTTCACCCTGACCTTCATGGGGAGGGGTATGCCCCGGAGGGCTTTATCTCGTATCTGCCGTCCTCGACAGGGGGTTAGGTTCTGAGGCGGGGGCAGGCTACGGCCTCAGAGCGGCAGCCACCGCGTCCGCAAGAGTGGCGGTAGGACGTCCGGTCAGTGCGCGCATGTCGCGCGAAGACCCGTCCAGCTCGCCCCGAGCCGCGCCCACCTCCGCATCCACCAGGAGTCCCGCCAGCGCGGCGGGCAGGCCGAAGCCTTCCAGCGCGCTTTGGTATCCCTCGGGCGGCAGGTTGTTGTAGGCGACGGGCTTGCCGGCCTGTTTGGAGACTTCGGCGGCCAGCGCGGACAAGGTGTACGGGGTGTCGCCGGCCAGCTCATAGGCTTTGTTCTCGTGGCCCGACCCCGTTAGGACGGACACCGCCGCAGCGGCGTAGTCCGAGCGAGCCGCCGAGGCGAAGCGCCCCTCGCCCGCCGCGCCGAGGATCGCGCCGTGCTGCATGGCCGGCCCGAGCGCCTCGGTCTGGTTCTCGAAGTACCAGCCGTTGCGGAGGAAGACGAAGGGCAGGCCGGACGCCCGGATGTTCCCCTCGGTCGCCTTGTGGACCTTGGCGAGCGCCAGGGCGGAGGTGTCCGCGCGCAGGATGCTCGTGTAGGCCAAAAGACCGACTCCCACGCTTTTGGCCGCCTCGATCACGGCCTGGTGCTGGGCCGCCCGCGCGTCGGACCCGGTGGAAAGATCGCTGGACGAGATGAGGAGCACCGCGTCCGCCCCGGCGAGGGCCGGGCGCAGGGTTTCCGGCTGCGAGTAGTCCGCCTGCCGCACCTGGACCCCGAGGGCAGCGATGTCTTTGGCCTTCTCAGGCGTCCGCACGGCGGCGACGATTTGGGCTGGGGGGACGCTCTCCAGCAGCCCAGCGATGACGAGGTGGCCAAGTTTGCCCGTAGCCCCGGTAACGACGATCATTGTGTTGCCTCCATAGTACGAATGTGGTTCTTATTGGGAAGTTGGTAACTTCTAGTTACTAGGGTACACTACGGGAGAGGTGTCGTCAAGACGGCACTTTTTTGTCACGAGGTTACGCCGGAGTAACCCACGGGAGTTCACAGAGTGGAGGCGATCAACAAGAACCGAAAAATAATCTCCTCGCTCTCCGCCCAGGCACCACGCGCGGTGCCGGATGCGCCGCCGGAGGGGGGCGAGGGGTGCCCCCTGCGGGACGTTCTGGACCGGGTCGGGGACAAGTGGAGCGTCCTGGTGGTCGTTCTGCTCAAGGACGGCAGGCTGCGCTTCAGCGACCTGCGCCGCTCGGTCGAGGGCATCTCGCAGCGGATGCTCACGCACACGCTGCGACAATTGGAACGTGACGGGCTGGTCGAGCGGACGGTCTACCCCTCGGTCCCCGTGCGCGTCGAGTACGAGCTGACCGCATTAGGCGAGACGCTCATCGGGCCGCTGGAAGCACTCGCGCAGTGGGCGGGGAGCCACCGGGCGGTGATCCTGTCCGCCCGCGCCGCCTACGACAGCCGGGACGACTAGCGGCTCTGCCTGCCAATCCGGGTACAATGTCGGTATCCCGCCGCGAGAGGTGCCCGTCCGTTGCGCGTCCCCCCACCCTTGGTCCTGCTCCCCCTGCTGCTGTGTCTCCCAGCCCCCTCCCCGGCCCGCGCCGATGCGCCCGCCGCATCCTCGGGGAGTGCCCGATCCTCGGAGACCGTCGTGCCGACCTCCACCGCCTCGGGCATCGGGCTGGGCACGGTCAGCGAGTTCGTCCTGCCGAACGGCCTGCAAGTCCTGGTCGCCCCGTCCCATGCCTCCGATCTAGTGACGATGGACGTCTGGGTGGGGGCCGGGACGCGCCGCGAGACGGCGGACACCAACGGCGTCGCCCATTTCATGGAGCACCTGATCTTCAAGGGGACGCCTACGCGCAAGCCGGGCGAGATCGACGCGGCCTTTGAGGATTTGGGGGGGACGCTGAACGCGGCGACCTCCTACGACTGGGCGCACTTCTACGGCACGGTCGGGGCCGAGGACGCCCCCGCCGCCCTGGCCGTACTGGCCGACGCCGTGCAGAACGCCGAGATGCGGCAGGCGGACATCGACGCCGAGAAGCCGGTCATCCTGAGCGAGATGGCGCGCGAGCAGGGCAGCGCCACGCAGCGCGTCGCGCAGGCGTTCAACGCGCTCTCGTTCCCCACGCACCCCTACGGGCGGCCTCTGCTCGGCGCGGCCTCCGTCGTCGAGGCGATGCCGCGCAAGGCCATCCTGGACTTTTACCACACCTACTACGCGCCGGGCAACGCGACGCTGATCCTGGCCGGGCGGCTGACGCCCGCCGAGGGCCTGGCCTTCGCCCAAAAGACCTTCGGCGCGTGGCCCGCCCGTGCTGTGCCCCCCGACGACGTCCCGCCCGCCCCGCCGCCCGCCGGCATCCACACCCGCAGCCTGACGGCGGCCGTCCGGCGGGGCTACTTGCAGATCGGGTTCCGCGCGCCGTCGGTCCGGGACAAGCCCGACGTCTGGACGATGGACCTGCTGATGACCCTGCTCGGCCAGGGCGGCAACAACCGCCTGGAGAGGGACCTCGTCCATGGGCGCAAGCTGGCGACGGCCATCGGGACGGCGTACCTGACCCAGCGCGATCCGGGCACGATGAGCGTCACCGCCGAGTTCGATCCGGGCAACTTTTACGCCCTGCGTCAGGCGATTCTGGACGAGGCAGCGGCCCTGCGCGAGACGCCGGTGCCTCAGTCGGAACTCGACGCCGCCAAGCACGCGCTGCTGGCGTCGTACCTGTTCGACACACAGACCAACACGGGCCGGGCGGACGCGCTGGGCTTCTACAGCCGGATCGACAGCTACAAGTACGACACCGAGTACGTCGGCAACTTCGAGGCCGTCACGCCCGTCGGCCTGCAAGCCGTCGCCCGGAAATACCTCGACACGTCCGCCTACACGCTGGTGACGCTGCTGCCCGTCCCCAACCCCGTCACCGCCTCGCGGCGCTAGGGGGGTGCCGCCCAGGGCAGTGGAATGCCCCGGCACCCCGCATCAGCCACCCAGGAGCCTGCCGTGCCCGCCCGTCTGCCATCGTCCTTCTTGCTTCTCCCCCTGCTTCTCCTGGCGGCCCTCGCCCCCACCATCCGTGCCCAAGCCCAGGCCCCAATCAAGACGACGCTGCCGAACGGGCTGCGCCTGCTGGTCAAGCCCGAGCCGGATACGCCCCTGGTCGCCATCGACGTGTTCGTCCGGGCCGGTGCCCCCCAGGAATCGGCCCAAGACGCCGGCATCGGCAGCTTCGTGGCACAGACCCTGTTCGCCTCCACGACGGACAGTACGCCCGAGATCGTGACGCGCGACATCAACGCCCTGGGCGGCAATGTCGCCGCCGCCTGGCACCCGGATTGGACCCAGATCGCCGCCCTGACCGTCAAAGACAAAATGGGCGACGCCCTGTTCCTGCTGGCCGACACGCTCAAGAACGCCGACTTCGACTCCGCCGCCGTGGAAGACGTCCGCGGTCAGGCGCTTACGGCCCTGGACGGGCGCGATTCGGACCTGTTCCAGACCGCCTACGACGGCCTCGAAAAGACCCTCTACGCCGGCACTTCCTACGCCCGGCCCGAAGGCGGCACGCGGACCAATCTGCTGCGCCTGACGCGGGCCGACCTGCTCCACTACTTCCACCGCTTTTATGTCCCGAACAACATCGTGGTCGTGGTCGTCGGCAACGTCGCGCCGGACGAGGTCATCCGGCAGGTGACGGACGACCTGGGCGACTTCCCGCGCGGGGGCCGGGCCGCATCCGGCTTCAGCGAGCCGCTGCCGCCGCTCACGCGCGACCTGCCGCCCGTCCGGCTGTTCCAGCCCGGCCTGGACCAGCAGATCGTCCTGGCCGGGGTCCGTGCCGCACCCGTCGCCTCCCCCGATTACCCCGCCCTGCTGGTCGCCAACGCCCTCCTGGGCGGCATGAAGTCGGGCCGCCTGTTCACGCAGCTCCGCGAAAAAGAAAGCCTGGGCTACGACCTCGGCTCCGTGTACAACCCCCGTCTGGCCGCGGGCGACCTGGCCGGCTACGTCCTGGGTGCCCCGACCAAGGCCGACCCGGCCACGAAGAAAGAGTTTCCCACGGTCGGCCCGATGAAAGACGGCCTGTTGCGCCTCTTCGCCTCCTTTGGGGACGCCCCGCCCGCGCCCGCTGCGCTGCTGCGCGCGAAGCACTTTCTGATCGGCGCGTACAAGATCCGCCACGAGCGCCTGGAAGACCGCGCCGCCCTCTTGGGGGCCGCCGAGCTGTCCGCGCCGGACGGCTACAAGCTGGACAGCGACTACGCCGCCTACATCAACGCCGTGACCGGGGCCGACGTCCAGCGCGTCGCCCGCAAATACTTCGCCCACCCGGTCATCTCCACCGTGGAACCCGAGGCCACGGGCGGCGGGTGAGCATAGCCTGCTTTTGTAAGCGTAAACCAGAATGGAACATCAGCTCGACTTCACCGTCACCCGAGGCCTTGTGACGACGGCCACGCGCCGCTTCTGGCTCGGGTTCATCGGCTGGGGCGGCCTCCTCCGGTACTATTCCGACAGCGAGACAGGGCTGGTGCTGTGTACCCATCGCTTTTATGACAGCAGCACGGGAAGGTTCCTGACCCGTGACCCAATGGGGTATAGGGGAGGGGTTGACCTCTACAGCTATGCTGGTAATATCCCTATCAATTGGGTGGACCCAGATGGCACTGATGTAGACTCCGTTTATAAATTTGGCAAGCTCGTAGCTGTGTTGCCAGGCTTGTTGAACTACTTTGGAGGAATTGTAAAAAATATCCGGGCAACCGACCCATAAAGCAGCCTGGCGTAGAGCGTCCCCTCAAACCTGAAGCTCCAGACAACCCCGTGGCAGAGAATGCGGCTGAGGATGATCCTGGGCCGGGCAATATTAAGTCGTTAGAGGGCTCAGAGGAGGGTGTCGAGAAATTTTTGGAAAATGAAGCCGCTGGCGCGGAAGGGGCGGGAGCTGGAGGGGCAGAAGCCGCTGGCGCAACTATGGCACTGCCAATTGCGGTGATTGCGGCAGGAGTAGTGGCCGTAGGCGATCTTATTCACTACGGTGTTACCGGTCAAGCCAATGGCCCCTTTACCTCCATCGGGAAGTGGATCGGTGATACTTTCTTTCCAGGCTCTGATGGTTTGCCTGCATCCCCAAGAAGAAGACAGCGATGCGATGGACGCTAGAAGACGTACAGATAGGCTCTTAGATGGAAAGTAAATCGTCACAATCGCAAAACTTACAATCAGCACACCAACACTGGCGTAAGGGAAACGCTTTTCTCAATGAGGGAAAGATTGAGGAAGGTATAGCCGAATGCAGGGCTGCCCTCCGGCTTGATCCCAACTCAGTCGCTGCACACCATGATCTTGGCTTTGCTCTCAGCAGTAAAGGGCAAAAAAAAGCCGCGCTGGTGGAACTCCGAGAAACTGTTCGCCTGGCCCCCGACTTAGCGCATGGACATTGCACATTGGGCAGTGTTCTTTCCACCCTTGGCCACAGAGACGAAGCAGAAGCCGAGTTGCGGCGATCTCTTGCTCTTGATCCTAGCGATGCGGAAGCACACTACTTGCTGGGGAACGTCTTGTCAGATAAGAAAGAGATAGATGCGGCGCTGACCGAATATTGGGAGGTTCTAAATCTTGATCCCCATCACGCTCGGGCCTATGTTGCGATTGGCAGCTCACTGGTGCGGCAAGGCTATGAGGATGCCGCTATTGAGAAATACCATCAGGCTCTGCGTCTCGATCCTAACGTGCTATATGCCCGACGATGTGTCGCGCGCCTCTACTTCTGGAGAGGGCAGATCGGCCTTGCACTTCGTATGTGGTTGAAACACGGCTGAGCACAGTGACGGGAACGGTCCATGGACTTGGAGACAAATTGGCCTGCCGCTGTCCGTGACGGACAACCTGGGCAAGACCACGCCCCTGCGCTACGACGCGCAGGGGCAGACGGTCGCCGTTACCGACGCGCTGGGCAACGAGACGGATACGAATTACAACGAGAATGGCGGGAGTGTGAGTCTGGGCAACCAGGTCCAGAGCGTCACCCTGCGCGCGACGGCCCAGACGGGGAGCGGGCACGGGAGTTCCACCTTCACCTACCTGTACCCCGGCGGCCCTGCCCTGGCGTCCACGGTCTTCGATGAGGGCGGCCACGCCGTCCGGCAGGTGAACACGGCCTATGGGCCGCTGTTTCTGCGGCGTTGGTCGCCGCAAGCATCGTCCTGCGGCAGCCCCGGTCTGACGCCGTGGTTGCACTCGTGGTTGTTTTCGTGCCATTGGTCTGGGTCGGCGGCTATTTCACCTTCCTGCGCCGGGCGTTCTCTCGCTACGGGCAGATGCAGAGCAAGTCGGTTTCGTACCGCTTCACGGAGGAGGGTCTCGGGGCGAGATCGGACATGGGGAGCGGCGAGACACCCTGGCGGATGCTGGACAGAGTGCAGCGCTACCCCGACGTGTGGCTGTTGTTCTTCAGGCGTCGCGGTTACGTGTACCTTCCTGTTATAGAGATGACCGAGTCCGTGAAGGACTACATACTACAGCAAGCCGAGAAGCAGGGCGTCAAGGTAGTCTGAAGCCAGTGACAGACGATCGCTGTCGGTTGCAGTTTCCCGTTCTCTTTGGTATAATCTCCCGTACACAGAAGCCGGGCGGTCGCCCGCCGGCCGGCAGATAAATCCATCCCACAAAGGCACCCGAAGAGAACACTATGACCAATTCCCGACGTAATCCCATCCGCATCGTTGCGGCCTGCACCCTCGCCCTGCCCGCCCTGCTGGCGGCCGGCTGCCACACCAACGGCCCCACGGGCGGCGGAGGCTCGACCGGGGGCGGCACGGCGTCGGGCGGCGGGGGCGTCCCCCCGCCACTGACCAAGAAGGCGCACTACGTCGTCGGCTTCTCCCAGGTCGTCAGCAACAACCCCTGGCGCATCGCCGAGACCAACAGCATGAAGGCCGAGGCCGCCAAGCGCGGCGACAAGCTGATCTTCACCGATGCCACCGACTCCGAGGCCAAGCAGATCGCCGACGTGACCTCGATGGTGGCCCAGCACGTCGACATGATCTTCCTGGCCCCCAAGTCCGAGAAGCCGCTCGCCCAGGCCGTCCTGAAGGCCAAGGCGGCCAACATCCCCGTCATCCTGCTCGACCGGCGCGTCGACGCGGCCATGGCGAGGCCGGGCGCGGACTACGTGACGTTCATCGGCTCGGACTTCGTGGACCAGGGCAAGCGGGCGGGCCAGTGGCTGGTCAAGGCGACCGGCGGCAAGGCCAAGATCATCGAGCTGGAGGGCACGGCCGGCTCGTCGCCCGCCATCGACCGCAAGAAGGGCTTCGACGACGTGGTCACGGGCCAGCCGGGGATGCAGATCATCGCCTCCCAGCCCGCCGACTTCGCCCGCGACAAGGGCCGCCAAGTCACCGAAACGCTGCTCCAGGCGCACCCCGATGTCACGGTCGTCTACGCCCACAACGACGAGATGGCCCTGGGCGCGATCTCGGCCCTGGAGGCGGCGGGCAAGAAGCCCGGCAAGGACGTCCTGGTGGTCTCCATCGACGGCGAGCGCGACGGCCTCCAGGCCATCGCCGACGGCAAGCTGAACTACGACGTCCAATCCAGCCCTTTCTTCGGCCCGGTCGCCTTCGGCGCGCTGGACTCCTACGCGGGCGGCCAGAAGGTGCCCGCCGGCATCGTGGTCCACGACAAGGCCTACGACGCGGCCAACGCCCGCCAGGAGATCGCCTCCTCGTACTGAGCCTTCGCCCGCAGAGGGCGGAGAAGCCCAGCGCCCGGCGTCGGATGATCGGCACGGGATCCGCGCCCGGCACTCCGGTGCCGGGCGACAACGCCGAAAACCCCGCGCCGGATGTGAAACCCCGCGCCGGATGTGAAACCCCGCGCCGGTCATTCTTAACGCCATTTGCCATGCCCTTTCCCCAATCAAACCCCGCAGCGAACGCATCCCCCGACCCGCTTCTCCGCATGGCCGGCATCGCCAAGGCCTACGGCGGCGTCCCGGCCCTGGCGGACGCGCGGCTGACGGTCGGGCGCGGGGAGATTCACGCCCTGATCGGGCAGAACGGCGCGGGCAAGTCCACGCTGATCAAGATACTGACGGGCGCGGAGCGGCGCGACTCGGGCACGGTGGTCTTCGACGGGCAGGCGATCAATTTCGCCACGCCCCAGGCCGCCCAGGCGGGCGGCATCAGCACCATCTACCAGGAGATCAATTTAGTCCCGTTCCGGTCGGTCGCCGAGAACGTCTTTCTGGGCCGCGAGCCACGACGCCTGGGGCTGATCGACTGGAAGCGGATGAACGCCGAGGCGCAGGCGACGCTGGAGAGGATCGGCGTCCGCGCCGATGTCACGCGGCCCCTGGGCGACCTGAACGTCGCCAACCAGCAGATGGTCGCCATCGCCCGCGCGGTCTCGCGGGGCAGCGGGCTGGTCGTGATGGACGAGCCGACGTCGTCCCTGAGCGAGGACGAGGTCGAGACGTTGTTCGCGGTCATGCGCCAGCTCAAGGCCGAGGGCACCTCGGTCGTCTTCGTCAGCCACAAGTTAGAGGAGCTGTTCACCGTCTGCGACCGTGTCACCGTCCTGCGCGACGGGCGGACCGTGGACGAGCAGGCCATGTCCGGCATCACGCGCCTGGAACTGGTCGCACGGATGCTGGGCCGGGACACGGGCGAGCTGGCGCGGGGCGGCCAGACCGGCTTCGACCGGCACGCCCACCGGACCGGCGAGACGCTGCTCCGGGCGACCGGCCTGCGGCGTAGGCACGCCCTGCGCGGGGCGGACGTCGAGGTCCACGCAGGCGAAATCGTCGGGCTGGGTGGCCTGCTCGGGTCGGGCCGGACCGAGGTGGCGCGCGTGTTGTTCGGCGCGGACCGGCGCGAAGACGGCACGGTCCAGGTGGAAGGCAAGGGGGCCGACTTCTCCGCGCCTGCCGACGCCATTCGGGCGGGCCTGGGCTTCTGCTCCGAGGACCGCAAGACCGAAGGCATCATCCCGTCGCTGTCGGTGCGCGAGAACCTGACCCTGGCCGCACTGCCCACGCTTTCCAATGCCGGGGTCGTGTCTCGGCGGCGCCAGCAGGAGGTCGTGGACAGGTTCATCAAGCGCCTGGGCATCAAGGCTTCGTCCCCCGACCAGCCCATCCGCGAGCTGTCCGGCGGCAACCAGCAGAAGGTGCTGCTGGCCCGCTGGCTCTGCCTCCAGCCCAAGCTGCTGCTGCTGGACGAGCCGACGCGGGGCATCGACGTGGGCGCGAAGGCCGAAATTCAGTCGCTCATCGGCGAGCTGGCCGCGGGCGGCATGGGCGTCCTGATGATCTCGTCGGAGCTGGAAGAGCTGTCCGAGGGCTGCGACCGCGTGGTGATGATGCGCGACGGGCGCTCCGTCGCAAGCCTGCCGCGCGGCGAGGCCACGCCCGACGCCCTCGTGGCTGCGATGGCGGCGAGCCAGGAAGAAGTGGAAGAAGACGCGGCGCGCGACGCGCGGGAGGACGCCGATGGCCGCCCCTAGCCTCACCCGCCCCCGACCGGCGCTGAGCTGGCGTGAGGCCGGGCCGCGCTACGGCGCGCTGACCGCCCTGCTCCTGCTCGCGCTCTTCAACATCGTCTTCACGCGCGGGTTTGCCTCGGCGGGGACACTGGACGTGCTGCTGACGCAGGTGGCCCCCATCGTGATCGTGGCGACGGGCATGACCCTGGTGATCGCGACCGGGGGCATCGACCTGTCGGTCGGCTCGCTGATGGCGATCGCGGGCGCACTGGCCCCGATCTTGTTTCTGAGCCACCACGCCCCTCTGAGCATCCCCGCCGTCGGCATCCCCCTGGCGATCCTGGCGGCCCTGGCCCTGGCCGCGCTGATGGGCCTGGGCAACGGCGCGTTGGTCACGGTCTTTCGGATTCAGCCGATCATCGCGACGCTGATCCTGTACATCGCCGGGCGGGGCATCGCGCAGGTGATGACGGGCGGCAACTTGCAGTCGTTCCGCGTCCCCGCGTTCCGGTTCCTGGGCCAAGGCCATGTGCTGGGTGTGCCGTTCCAGTTCCTGCTGATGCTGGCCGTGGCCGGGGCGGCGGCGTGGGCGCTGCGGGCGACCGTGTGGGGCCGCTACGTGCTGGCCGCGGGCGACAGCGAGGCGGCCGCCCGGCTGGCGGGGGTCCCGACGGACCGGGTGAAGCGGTCGGTCTACGCGCTCTCGGGGCTGCTCGCGGGCCTGGCCGGGCTGCTCGCGATCGCGGTCAACTCGGCCTCGGACGCCAACACCGTGGGCCTGGGCATGGAGCTGGACGCCATCGTCGCCGTGGCCGTGGGCGGGACGCCGCTGACGGGGGGCCGGGCGTCGGTGGGCGGGACGCTGATCGGGGCTTTTTTGGTGCAGCTCATCCGCTTCACGCTGCTGTCGCGGGGCGTCCCGTTCGCCGCCGCCCAGGTCATTGATGCGGCCATCATCCTGCTCGCCGTGGTCGCCCAGCGGCGGCGGTAGGGGCGCACGGCGATGGCGGCTAAAGACCCGGCACTGGCCTAGCCGGGTTACCCGGAGAAAGTCGCTCCGCGACTCAAGAGTAGCATCCGGGGCCGGTGCGTGGCATCTGCTCCCGAGTGCCGGAGGCACTTCCTCCGGGTAGCCCGGCACTTCCAGTGCCGGGCGTGAGAGACGAGACACCGCCCTTCCCATGACCACACCCCCCGCCGACCCCATCGCCAAGCCCCGCAGCGCCCGCCTGTCCGCGCCGGCCCTGATCCAGCGGCAAGGGGCGCTGATCGCCCTGGCCGCCCTGACGGTCTTCGGCGCGCTGCGCTACCCGCACTTTCTGGACGTCTACAACGTCGCCGAGTTCTTCCGCGACAACGCCGGGTACGGGCTGATCGCCCTGGGGATGACCTTCGTGATCATCACCGGCGGCATCGACCTCTCGGTCGGCGCGGTGGCCGCCCTGGCGAGCGTCGTCGCCGCCCTGGTCAGCCCGCACGGGCTGGTCGCCGCCCTGGGGGCCGCCGTGCTGGCCGGCGGCCTGGTCGGGCTGTTCAACGGCCTCTTGATCGCCCGGCTGAACCTGCTGCCGTTCATCGTGACGCTGGCGACCCTGCTGGCCGCGCGCGGCGGCGCGCTGCTGCTCGCGCACAACGCCACGGTCGGCATCGACACCCAGCACGGCTTCGGGAACCTGTACAACAGCGATGTCGGGGGCGTCCCGACGCCCGCGCTGCTGCTGCTGGCCGCGTTCGCCCTGGGGTCGCTCGTCCTCAACTTCACCCGGTTCGGGCGCTACGCCCTAGCGGTCGGCGGCGGCGAGGAAGCGGCCCGGCTGATGGGCCTGCCGGTCACCCAGGTCAAGCTGGGCGTCTACGCCTTGAGCGGGGCGCTGGCGGGGCTGGCGGGCGCGCTGCTGGCCGGGCAGACGTTCACGGGCGTCCCGACCGAGGGCCTGGGCTGGGAGCTGACCGCCATCGCCTCGGTCGTGGTCGGCGGGACTCTGCTGACGGGCGGGGCCGGGTCGGTAGGGACGACCCTGGTCGGCGCACTGCTGCTGGGCCTGATCTTCAACGTCCTGAACTTCGAGAACGGTCGCGGGACGCTGACCCTGAGCGCCTACTGGCAGTCGGTCATCCGCGGCCTGTTCCTGCTCCTGGTCGTCGTGGGCCAGAGCCGCCTGGCCCGGAAGCGGGTGTGAACACGGGTCCCCAGGCACCAGGGGCGTACCGCCGCTGTGGTAAACGAGGGGCAGCAGACAGCAGCAGAGCTAAACTCTGCCACGCCCGCTTGGCCCTCGCCGGGGTGTAGGTGAGTGGCACACTCTGGTAACTGACACAAAGGCTAGGATGAAAGACATGAAAACGCGACTCGGCACGTTCTCTGCGGCAATTGTCGCGGTCCTCGCAGTCATCCCGGCGGCTGAGGCCTCGCCTTCTGCGGAGCGCGATGCCGTGGAAAGGGCCTACAACGTACAGAACAAGGCGGTCCAGCAGAAAGACATCAACAGCTTCATGAGCATCTACGCGCCCGACTTCCGGGGGAGTCTGCCGAACGGGAAAGTGATAGGCCGGGAGGTGGTACGGCAGGAAATGCTCGCCCTGTTCGCCGGCCCCACGCGCCTGAGCGGCACGACGAGCATCCAGAGCTTTTCACTCAGGTCAGACAAAGCGTATGTCACCACCAAAGAGCGCAGCAGCATCACTTTCACTGATGGCCGGACGCATCGCAGCAAGACCCTGGTCGATGACGAAGTCAATGCCGCGGTGTGGCGCAAAATCGGTGGTGCCTGGAAACAAGAGTCAGTCCGCTCGGTGACGATGAAAATGTCACCACCATCACAGCGGTGACAGGCCCCAATGCCAGGTGCGGCCTAGACGAGCAGCCCATGGAGGCGCGTATGTCCAAATGGCTGGTGCATTGTGACGGGGAGGAAGCCGTCTTCCGAAAGCCCCTGGTTGACTGCCTTGGTTACGGCGCATTCGCGCTGGGCAGCGCTTACGTGTTCGTTGCCTACTTTGCCCCCCTTCACAGTGGCAAGCCGGCGGACCGGGAGATGTTTGTCCTTGCCTCTTTTTACTTCGCCCTTATCTTCCTGGTTTTCAGCTTCGGGGCCGGGCCGAAGGAGATGCGCTTCGACTTCCGGGCGCGGCGCTACCATAACCGGATGGGCTTCCCCTTCCTGACGTGGACGCAGGCCGGGGATTTCAGCGAGATTTCCCATTTGGGCGTCTGGAACTTGACGAAGTTCACCGGGCTGAGTGTTGAGTGGAAGGACCCCAAGCGCCTGCAAACCACGTTCATGGCCTGTTCCACCGGACGCGAGGCGCAAGCCCTGGGGGAGAGCCTCGGCGGCAAGATAGGTGTGCGGGCCGAGGCTGGCGTGGTACGGGGCCTGAGAAAGCGGGCGAAATGAGGCGTGGGTCGAGGCGTAATCGGGAAGACAACTGTCAGGTCTGCTCTTCGCAGCCGTTATGAGAACAGCGATATGAGAATAGCGACCCCAATCTTTGTGCTGCTGATCTTTGTGCTGCTGACGGCGGCGTGGCTTGCCGCGCCTTGCCGGGCCGCGCAGGCGGACGCGGCCTGGCACCCGGCGGAGGGGCCGCTGATGACCCGCTGGGCCAGGCTCGTGTCTCCGACCAACGCCCTGCCCGCCTACCCGCGCCCGCAGATGGTCCGGCGGCAGTGGCAGAACCTGAACGGCCTGTGGGAGTATGCCGTCAGCGACAAGGGCGCGGCGCAGGCCCCCGCCTACAGCGGGCGCATCCTCGTCCCCTACCCCATCGAGTCCGCGCTGTCGGGCGTCATGAGGCCCTTCCTGCCCACGCAGCGGCTGTGGTATCGCCGGACGTTCACCATCCCCGACGCCTGGCAGGGGCAGCGGGTCCTGCTGCACTTCGGCGCGGTGGACTGGGCGACAGAAGTGTTCGTCAACGGCCAATCGCTCGGCACGCACCGGGGCGGGTACGACGAATTCAGCTTCGACCTCAGCAAGCGGCTGAAGCCCGGCACGAATGAGGTCGTGGTCGCCGTCACCGACCCGACCAGCGACGGCTGGCAGCTCCGCGGCAAGCAGGACCTGCACCCCGGCGGCGCGGCCTACACGGCGACATCGGGCATCTGGCAGACCGTCTGGCTGGAACCCGTCCCGCAATCGGCCATCGAGGCCCTGAAAATGGTCCCCGACCCCGCCGCCGGCGTCCTGCACCTGACCGTGGCGGCCCGCATCGCGCCGCACCCGCTGTCGCTCACGGTGACGGCACTGGGCGGCCCGGCCTCGGCGGTCACGGTCAGCGTGCCCATTGGGGCCGAACTGACGCCGACGGTGCGGGACAGCCTGGTGGGCTTCTACAAAGCCACCCGCGCCTACGTCGTCGCCGACGTTGACATCCCCCTGAAAGCCGCCCGTCTGTGGACGCCCGACGACCCGTTCCTGTACGCGCTCACGGTTGACCTCAAGGACACCGACGGCAGGACGCTCGACACGGTGGGCAGCTACTTCGGCATGCGCTCGGTCGCCGTCGGCCACGACGCCAAGGGCAACACGCGCCTGATGCTCAACGGCAGGCCGACGATGCTCCCCGGCGCACTGGACCAGGGCTTCTGGCCCGACGGCCTCTACACCGCCCCCACCGATGAGGCGCTGCGCTACGACATCGAGACCGCCAAGAGGCTCGGCCTGGCCGCCGTCCGCAAGCACATCAAGGTCGAGCCGGAGCGCTGGTACTACTGGTGCGACCGCCTCGGTCTGCTGGTCATGCAGGACATGCCGGCGGGTTACGCGGGCGACCCGTTCACCGACCAGCCCCTCACGCCCGAGGGCGCGGCGGCGAACGAGGCGGAGATGCGGACGCTGATCACGCAGCGCGGGAACCACCCGGCGATCATCTCCTGGGACATGTTCAACGAGGGCTGGGGCCAGTTCGACACCGTCCGCATCGCGGACATGGCGAAGCGGCTCGACCCGTCCCGCCTGATCGACGAGGCCAGCGGCTTCCCGCACCACGGCGCGGGCGACGTGCTGGACATCCACGGCGGCGTTCCGCCCAAAAGCGCCACCCAGATCAGCATCGACACCGAAACTGCGGGCAACGGCCTGGCCGTGCCGGGCCACGCCTGGCCCGGCACTCCTTGGGCTACGGGGACCTATGACCCCAAGACCGGCGGCGAAGGCGACACCAGAAACGGCCTGTATCCCCTCGACGACGCCGCGAAGCGCTGGTACACGCGCGCCGCGCGCGGCCTGTACCGCGACCTGTGGGCGGGCAGGGACGAGACCGGGTGCAGCGGCCAGATGAAGGTGCAGCTCACCGACGTCGAGAACGAGACCAACGGGTTCCTGAGCTACGACCGGGCGGTACTGAAAGTGGACCCCGCCCCGATCGCCGCCGCCTGCCGGGGGGAGCAGCTCGACGCAAACGTGACATACCTGCTGCCCACGGCGGCGGTGCGGCCGACCGTCTGGCGCTACACGGTGGCCCGGCCCGCCGAGGGGTGGACGGCACCGGGCTTCGATGCCTCGGCCTGGAAGACGGGGCGCTCGGCCTTCGGGAACGGCTACGACAACGTCCACACGCCCTGGACCGACACGCCCGGCGACATCTGGCTGCGCCGCGAGTTCACGCTGACGGCGGGGCCGGCGGCTCCCCAGGTCCGCATGATCCACGACGAGGAGACCGAGGTGTACCTGAACGGCGTCCTCGCCTGCCGCGACGGCGGTTACATCTCGTCCTACGACGACTTCGACATCGCTCCCGAAGCCGCCGCCACCCTGAAGCCGGGTCGGAACGTCATCGCCGTCCACTGCCGCCAGCGCACTGGCGGGCAGGTCATCGACGTGGGGCTGGTGGAGGCGTCGCGGAAGCCTTCCCCCCGCGCCGTCGGGGGTCCGGGGCCGGCAGGCCACTGACCCGCTCTGCGGGCACCAGCGCGCGAGCCGTCAGGCGAGAATGGAACTGTCCGAGCCAGGTTGGCGGTTGAAAGGGATAGCGGCACCAATTGACGCAAAAATCACGTATAATAGCAGATATGCTCTCCTCGCGAAAGGTTAGAATTATGCACCGTTCCCGACTCCTCACGGCGGCGGCACTGGTCGCCGCCGCGCCTGCGGCGATGGCGGCGGACCCGCCCGCCGCGTTCCGCCCCCCCGCCGTGCCGCTGCTGGCGAGCGACCCGTTTTTGAACGTCTGGTCCATGGCGGACCGGCTCACCGACGACGCCACACGCCACTGGACCCGGCGCGAGCAGCCCCTGGTCAGCCTGATTCGGATCGACGGCAAGACCTTCCGGCTGATGGGCAACGACCCGGCCCAGACGCCCGCCTTCCCGCAGACGGGCGTCACGGTCACGCCCACCCGCAGCATCTATGAGTTCGAGGACACGGGCGTCCACGTCACGCTGACGTTTATGACGCCCTCACTGCCCGCCGATCTGGACGTGCTGGCCCGCCCGGTCACGTACCTGACCTGGGACGTGCGCTCGGTGGACGGCGTGCCGCACACCGTCCAGGTCTACGACAGCGTCAGCTCCCAGCTCGCGGTCAACACGCCCGCGCAGAAGGTCGAGTGGTCGCGGCAGCCCATGGGCGCGCTGACGTCCCTGCGCGTCGGGACGCCCAAGCAGGGCTACTTCGACGTTTCGGGCGACGACGCCCGGCGCGACTGGGGCTACGCGGTCGCCGCCGCGCCGACGTCCGACGCCAAGGCCGCGGCGGGCGCGGACGGCGCGCTCCTGCGCGGCTTCCTCGCCTCGGGGACCCTGCCCGTCGATGACGACGCGGACATGCCGCGCGCGGCCGACGACCACCAGCCCGTGCTGGCGTTCACCTTCGACCTGGGCCGCGTCGCCGCCCAGCCGGTCTCGCGGCACATGCTGGTCGGCTACGACGAGGCCTACAACATCAAGTTCTTCGGCAAGCCGCTCCGGCCCTACTGGCGGCACACGGGCATGACGACGGCGCAGATGTTCCAGGCCGCCGAGCGCGAGTACCCCGACCTGACCCGCCGCTGCGTCCGCTTCGACGACTCGCTGATGGCCGACATGGCCCGCGTCGGCGGCCCGGACTACGCCCAGATGGGCGCGCTGGCCTACCGCCAGAGCCTGGCCGGCAACGGCCTGTCCGCCGACTCGAACGGCAAGCCGCTGATGTTCACCAAGGAGATCTCCTCCGACGGCGACATCGCCACCATGGACGTCATCTTCCCGATGGCCCCCCTGCCGATCCTGTTCAGCCCCACCCTGGCGAAAGCCTCGGTCCTGCCGATCATCCTGTACGGGGCCGCCCCGCGCTGGAAATTCCCCAACGCCCCGCACGACCTGGGCACGTACCCCGTGGCGCGCGGGACCGACGACGGCGGCGAGCAGATGCCGGTCGAGGAAAGCGGCAACGTCCTGATCATGTGCGACGCCATCGCCAAGGAAGAGGGCAACGCCAACTTCGTCTCGCCCTACTGGCCCAAGATCAGCCAGTGGGCGCAGTACCTGGAGCAGTACGGCAACGACCCCGAGGACCAGCTCTGCACCGACGACTTCATGGGACATCTCGCCCACAACACGAACCTCTCGGTGAAAGCCATCGTCGCCCTGGCCGCCTACGCCGATCTGTGCCGCCGGCGCGGCGAAACCGCAAACGCCACCAAGTATTCGGCCCTGGCGCACAAGTTCGCCCTGCACTGGATGCAGGTCGCGGACCAAGGGCCAGCCTCTCTGCTGGCTTTCGACAAGCCCGGTACGTGGAGCCAGAAGTACAACCTGGTCTGGGACAAGATTCTCGGCCTGAACGTCTTCCCCGCCTCGGTCTCGCAGAAGGAGACCGCGTATTACAAGAGCGTCCTCCAGCCCTACGGGCTGCCGCTGGACTCGCGGACCCACGTGACCAAGTCCGACTGGACCGTGTGGAGCGCGACGCTGGCCGACAACCGGCCCGACTTCGAGGCGCTGACCACGCCGATGTACGACTACCTCAACCAGACCACGTCCCGCCTCCCCTACGCGGACTCCTATGCCAGCGACGACATCAGCAACTCCGGGATGCACGCCCGCCCGGTCATCGGCGGCGTCTTCGTCAAGATGCTGGCCGACCCCGCCCTGTGGCGCAAGTGGTCGGGCCAGGACAAGACCGTCGTGGCCGGCTGGGCGCCCCTGCCCGTCCCGCCCGCCGTCACCTACGTCGTGGGCACGTCGATCACCGCCCCGGCCCCGTGGCGCTACGTGACCACGGCCACCGCCCCCGCCGCCGACTGGTTCAAGACCGGCTTCGACGACTCGGCGTGGAAGACCGGCGTGGGCGCATTCGGCACGGGCGTGCCCGGCCCGATGAAGACCGGGACGCCCTGGAACACGTCGGACATCTGGCTGCGCCGGACCATCACCATGCCCGCAAAGGCGTCCCCCAACCTGGCCTTCATGGTCTACCACGATGAGGACGTCGACATCTACGTCGACGGTATCCCCGCCGCCACCGAGGCGGGCTTCAACAACGGCTACGAGGCGCTGGAAATCAGCCCCGAGGCCCAGGCCCTCCTGAAGCCGGGCGCGACCGTGACTCTGGCCGCGCACGTCCACCAGACCGTCGGCGGCCAGGGCTTCGACATGGGCATCGCCAGCATCGCGCAGCACTAGCAGCGCGGAGCACTGGCCGTGCGGAACACTGGCAGAGACAAAAGGCCGGCCCGGAGCAAAAAGCACCGGGCCGGCTTTTTTCTTTGCTGGGAAACAAGCCGATCCTCCCCCATGAACCTGAACCACCTCGCCATCTTCCACGCGGTCGCCGAGCAGGGCAGCATCAGCCGGGGCGCGGAGCGGCTCTTCATCAGCCAGCCCGCCGTTTCCAAGCAGATCGGGGAACTGGAGCGCAGCCTGGGGACTCGGCTGTTCGACCGCCTGCCGCGCGGCGTCCGGCTGACCGAGGCGGGGGCACTGCTGGCGGGCTACGCGCGGCGGCTGTTCGCCCTGGAAGCCGAGGCCGAGCGGGCACTGTCGGAGCTGAAGGGGCTGGACCGGGGGCGGCTTTTGGTGGGCGCGAGCGTGACCATCGGGAACTATCTGCTGCCCGGCCTCCTGGCCGAGTTCGGACGGCGGCACCCCGGAGTCGATGTCCGCCTGGACATCGCCAACACCGAGGCGATCCAGCAAAGGCTAGCCGAAGGGGAATTGGATATCGGGCTAACGGAAGGATTCGCTGAAGACGACGCCCTAGAGGCCGAGGTCTTCGGCGAGGACGTGCTGGTCGTGATCGCGCCGCCCGCGCACCCGCTGGTCATCCGGGCGCGGGCGTCGGGCGGGCCGGTCACGCCCGAGCGGCTGTGCTTGGAGCCGTTCGTGGTGCGCGAGCCGGGGTCGGGGACACTGGCTGTAGCCGAGCGCGCCCTGGCCGCGCGCGGGCTGTCCCTGCGGCCCGCGCTGACCCTGAGCCACGCCGAGGCGATCAAGCGGGCCGTGATCGCCGGGGCGGGACTGGCGATAGTCTCCAGCCTGACAATCGCGCAGGAGCTGGCCGCGGGCACACTCGCCGTCATCCCCGTGTCGGACCTGCCGCTGCGCCGCGCGCTCCACCTTTTGCGTCTGCGCGGGCGGCACGAGGGCCACGCCACCCGCGCGTTCCTGGCGCTGCTGGGAGAGACTACTCCCCGCTTGCTGGGGGAGACTACTCCCCGCTCTGCTCGATGAGCTTGGCGACAAGCCCCGTCCACCCGGTCTGGTGGCTGGCCCCGATGCCCGCGCCGTTGTCGCCATGAAAGTATTCAAAGAACAGCAGGTGGTCGCGCCAGTGGGGGTCGGTCTGGAATACATCCGTCCCGCCGTAGACCGGGCGGCGGCCCGCCTCGTCTCGGAGGAAGGTCCGGGTCAGGCGGCGCGACAATTCCGCCGCCACCTGGCCCAATGTCAGCGCCTGGCCGCTGCCCGTGGGGAACGGGACGGTGTATTCCGGGCCGAGGTAATAGTCGAACTTCTGCAAGGCCTCGATGAGCAGGTAGTTCAGCGGGAACCAGACCGGGCCGCGCCAGTTGGAGTTGCCGCCGAACAGGCCCGTACTGGACTCGGCGGGTTCGTAATCCACGCGGTACTCGACGCCGTGGACGTCCATGACGTAGGGGTGTTCGAGGTGGAAGCGCGAGACGGCCCGTAGGCCGTGCGGGGACAGGAACTCGGTCTCGTCGAGCATCTTGGATAGGATGACGCGCAGCCGGTCCGGGTCCACGATGGAGAGCAGGCGGCGGCCGTGGTGGCCGGTCTCATAGAGGTCGGCGACGTTCCTGACGAGCTGGGGCCGGTGCTGGAGGAACCAGGCGATGCGCGCGTGGAAGTCGGTCAGCCCGGCGTACTCGCCCCCGTCCATCGTGTCCACGGCCAGCAGCGGGATCAGGCCGACCATCGAGCGGACGCGCAAAAACTGGTGCGAGCCGTCGGGCCGGTGCAGGACGTCGTAGTAGAAGCCGTCGTCGTCGTCGAACAGGTCCACGTCGTCGGCCCCCATGCTGTTCATGGCGTGGGCGATGTAAACGAAGTGCTCGAAGAACTTGGTCGCCATGTCCTCGTAGGAGGGGTCGGTCTTGGTCAGCTCCAGCGCGATGGAGAGCATGTTCAGGCAGAACATCGCCATCCACGAGGTCCCGTCGGACTGCTCCAGGTAGCCGCCCGTGGGCAAGGGCTGGCTGCGGTCGAAGATGCCGATGTTGTCCAGGCCGAGAAATCCCCCCTGGAAGACGTTCTTGCCGTCGGCGTCTTTGCGGTTGACCCACCAGGTGAAGTTCATCAGCAGCTTGTGGAACATCTTCTTTAGGAACAGCGTGTCGCCGGGCCGCCCCAGGACGCGCGCCTCGATCTGGTAGACGCGCAGGGCGGCCCACGCCTGGACCGGCGGGTTGACGTCGCCGAAGGCCCACTCGTAAGCCGGCAATTGCCCGTTGGGGTGCTGATACCACTCGTGGCCCAAGAGCAGCAGTTGTTCTTTGGCGAACTGCGGGTCAATGACGGCCAGCGGGATGCAGTGGAAGGCCAGGTCCCACGCGGCGAACCAGGGGTACTCCCAGGTGTCCGGCATGGAGATGATGTCCTTGCAGTTCAGGTGCCGCCAGTCGTGGTTGCGGCCAGCCAGGCGCGACGCGGGCGGCGGCGGCCCGTTCGGGTCGCCGTCGAGCCAGTGGACGACGTCGTACTTGTAGAACTGCTTGGACCAGAGCAGCCCGGCGAACGCCTGCCGCATGACGTGCCGGGTGTCTTCGGACAGGCCGGGGGCACCGAGGGCACCGTAGAAGGCGTCCGCCTCGGCCACGCGCGCGGCCAGCGTCTGGTCGAAGTCCGGCCCGAAGGCCCCCGACGTTTCTGCGGGCACCGGGACTTGATCCGTCAGACGCAGGCGGACGGTCGCCGACCCGCCGCCCTCGACGGTGACCGAGTAGCGGGCGCAGGCTTTGGTGCCGGTCTGGGCGGGGTTGACCGCACCCTCGATGCCGCCGACGACGTACTCATGGAAGGCGTCTTTGACATAGGGCGTTGGGTTGTCCGTCCCGTACAGGCGCTTGGCGTTGGTGTCGTTCTCGGTGAACAGGAGTTCCGGGCCGCCGTCGCAGAGCAGGGCGCGCGGGCCGAGCGTGTGGTGGCCGGCCTCGATGACGGCCACCCCGCTTCCCGACTGCTGGGGGGCGTCGCCGCGCTTCAAGCTCGGCTTGGGCAGGTCGTCGCCGTAGCCCCAGGACCAGTCGTTGCGGAACCAGAGCGTGGGCAGAAGCTCCAGCGTCGCCGCGTCCGGGCCACGGTTTTCAAGGGTGATCTGGATCAGGATGTCGTCGGGCGTGGCCTTGGCGTACTCGGCTGTGACGTCCCAGTAGCGGCTTTCGGCGAAGACATTGGTATCCAGCAGCTCGTACTCGGGGTCGTTCTTGGTGCGCGCGGCGTTCGTGCGGACCAGGTCCGCGTAGGGGAAGGCCCGCTGCGGGTACTTGTACCGCATCTTCATGTAAGCGTGAGAGGGCAGGTTGTCGAGGAAGAAGTAATACTCTTTGACGTCCTCGCCGTGGTTGCCCTCCGGCCCGGACAGGCCGAAGGGGCGCTCTTTCAAGATGGCGTCCTGGCCGTTCCACAGGGCCAGGGCGAAGCACAGGCGCTGGCCGCTGTCGCAGATGCCGGCCAGGCCATCCTCGTTCCAGCGATAGGCCTTGGAGCGGGCGTGGTCGTGGGGCAGAAAGTCCCACGCGCTCCCGCCGGGGGAGTAGTCCTCGCGGACCGTCCCCCAGGCACGCTCGGAGACGTAAGGCCCCCAGCGCCGCCAGTCCGCCCCCGCCCGCTCCTGCCGCATGTCTTCCAATCGCCTGCGCTCTTGATCCGCCCCTGTGTCCGTGTTCGCCATGCACGCCTATTCGGGACCCGAGGGCCGCTTTCCTGCGGGCCGGAGTTGCGAGGCGAACAGGATGCCGAAGTCGGTGGGGATTACTCCCCGCCCCCAATTCTGGGGGGGTCGGAGTCCGAAGAACCCACCCCGGCGCACACATGCGCCACCCCTCCCGAGGCGGGAGGGAGAGAAAGGCAAGAAGGAGAGGGTGTGGGGCTGGATTGAGCGGACGTTCTGAACTCGTATTTGGAGCAGGTACATGGGACCATCGCCTTTTTCATGCACACGGCATCATACGTAGCCGGGCCATAGCTTTGTTATGTCATAAAAGATGGCATGTTGAGGTAGACACGGGGCTGCCCCCGCGCTGCGGTATTGGGCTGGGGCTTCAGTCAGGGGGATTTCCCCAGGCGAAGGCGGCGGCGCGGGCGGCCTGGTAGTTGGCGTCGAGGGCGGGCTGCATTAGGAGGAGGGCGGCGAGGCGGCGGGCGGTGGCGGTGACTTCTCGGGCCTCTTCGGGGGTGAGGTCTCGGCCGAGGAGGGCGTGCTCGCGGTAGGAGAGCCACTTTTTGAGGACCTGGTAGCCGCCGATGGTGAAGTTCCAGACGCGGGCGGGGACGTTCTTCCAGAGGGCGATGTCGTTGAGGAAGACGTCGTGAGTGGACTCGCCGAGGAGGGCACGGGCTTGGTCGGGGGTCAGGCCGCGCGCTTCGGCCCCCTGGGTGAGTGCGGCGGCCTCGTCGCCGGTGTAGGAGCGCAGGGTGGTTTTGCCGCGTCCGGGCATGGTGACGCCGCCCTGGCCGCCGTGTCCCCAGCCGGCCGTCACCTTGAGGTCCCCGGCTTCGGGCTGGAGGCTGCCGCCGCCGGCGCGGGCGAGGACGCCGAGGGCTTTGAATTCGGGGGCGATGGTGCCGGACGTGACGCCGGGGACGTCGGCTTCGGTATCGAGCAGGGCGGCGACCTGCCGCCCCAGGGCGGCGGAGGATTGCAGGGCGTCGACGGTGTCCGGCAGGGGGATGCGGGGCCAGTCGGCGCGGAGGCCGTCGGCGTTCTCGGCGAGGTAGGCGGGACTGTAGCCGACGGCGAGGGCGTGCATCCAGAGCAAGGCGGCGGTCTCGGCGTCGGCGTCCGGGTCGGGGAGGCCCAGCCCGGCGAGGTAGGCGCGGGCAGCGGGGGAGAGGTTGGCGGTGGGCGCGGCGTCCGCTTCCATGAGCGTGCCTTGTGTCTCGTGAGAGTTCTTCGCCAGTGCCGGTCTCAATTGAAGCGGGAACGCGCCGACGTTCGGCGTGATGTAGTGGTAGTCGCACAAACCGCTCACGAAGGAGACTGGTGCGCCTTCATTTCCCTTGGAGGGTTTGAAGCGGCTGGCTATAAAGCTGTTGCCGTGCCACGCCTGGCGGTAGAACTCGGGCCGATGCCTTCGCCAAACTGGCCTTGCGGGCGTGAAATAGCAGAACTGCGAGTCGAATGGCCGCATCGCGTAGCGCCGGATATTGGCAGCGACAAAGCCTTCTGTCTTCGTCAGCCTGTCCCGGACCTCTTTCGCAGGAAAGTCAACGTAATCGTCTGTGAGCGGCCCTTTACTCGCTTTCAGCGTTTCCCAAGACACCAGGGGATCGAAGTACCGCCTCATCCGGGTTTTCAACGCCGACGCCGAGACATCAATCAGGGCTTTCCGCCGATCCTCAGCAAGCCCTTGATATGGCCCCTCAGCACAAAGATCTGTCAGTTGGGGCCACGCCTGGTAATGCGCGGCAACATTGGAAGGCCGGAACGAGAAGCGGTTCTCTTTGGTCGGGTGGGCGGGAAGATAATGCGTTGCAAAATGGGGGTCGTGCAGGCTCGCCAGCAACGCCTCCCGCCGCTCGGCGGCTTTCGCCGCCGTCAGGTCATCCCGGAAATAAACCTGCGGCTCGCCTTCCGCCTGGCCGGTCTTCACCCACAAGGAAATTGCCGTTCCCTGCTGGATGCCCGCCGAGAAGCCGGAGATGGCAAACACCGTTTCGCTGGTTTTGCCGTCCGGCGCGTACTCGGAAATCTTCCGGTTGCCGTGCATGTTCTCGATGTAAAACTTGTCGAACGAGCCGAGGAGATGCTGACGGAGCACGACGAATGACGGGTCGCTGACCCAGGAATGGTTGGAGATATAACAGACGACGCCTTTGCCGGACCGCTCCGCGATGCCCCGCTCGGCCAGCCGAAAGAAGCGCACGTACAGGTCGTCCAGGTTGAACTTCTTGATGCCCCACCCGCCCGACGCGACCGGCGTGTTCAGGCCCTTCTTGTACGGCTCGACCAGGCCCTGTTCCTCGTCGGGGCTGGTCCCCGCGAAAGCGTTATACGGCGGGTTGCCCAGGATGACCAGGATGGGCTTGCTCTGCTTCACTTCTTCGGCGGCGTCCCGCTCTTCTTCCAGTTCGGGGAACTGGAGGTGCAGCTTCGGCCCCTGGGCCGGCTCCCAGCCCGTCAGAGCATTCGTCAAATAGACGCCCACGCGCTCGTTTTTGGCCTCGGACAGCGGGGCACCGGCGTTCTGGAGAAGCAGGCCGAGCTGCAAGTGGGCGACGACGAACGGGGCGGGCAGGATCTCGAAGCCGAACACGCGGCTGACGGCGGCTTGCTTCAAGTCGCTGCCGCCGAGGGCGTCTGGCCCTTTGGCGTCCAGGGTGGCGGCGATGGTCTTCAACACTTCCACCAGATACGCGCCGGTCCCGCAGCAGGGGTCGAGGACGTGGACGCGGGGGTCGGCCAGGCCGTCGGGGATTTTGAGTTCGTCGCGCAGAGCCTGATCCACACGGGCGACCATGTAGCGGACGATTTCAGGGGGCGTGTACCAGACGCCCAGGTCCTTGCGGAGTTCGGGGTCGAAGGCTTGCAGGAATGGCTCGTAGAAGTATTGGACGGCCTGCCCCTGGTCGAAGCGGGCGAAGAAGTCGGCGCGGACCACGCGGTTGAGGGCCGCGCCGGTCCATTCCAGGACTTCCACGAGGCCGAGCGGGCCGAGTTTGGAGGGCTGGGCGACCTGTTCAAAGAGGGCGCGGATCATGGGGACGTGCAGTTCCCAGGCGGCATCCTTCCAATGAAAGCGGGCGTTCGGGGCCTGGGCCTCGGGCTTGCGGCTCCACAGAACCCAGGCGGAGAAGATGCCGTAGAAGAGGGTCTGGACGAGGGTGGAGCGGAAGAAGTGGTCGCCCTTCGCGCCCTCAAACTTCAGGCCCAGGGCTTCCTCCAGCGCGGCACGGACGGCGGCGAGGGCAGGCAGTTCGGCGGTCTCAATGCGGCTCTTGGCGTCGCGGGCGTAGGAGGCGAGGAACCAGGCGAGGTCTTCGGGGGTGGCCAGGGGGGCGGCGTGGAGCAGGACGCGCTTGAGGTACTCCGCGAACCGCTCGGCGAGGGCGGGGCCGGCCTCATGGGGGTGGGCGGCCAGGTGCCAGAAGGCGGCTTCGGTGGGGGCGAGGGAGAACGTTTCCAAGACGGTCTTTTGCCCGCTCGGGTCGCGCCCGACCAGGACGAAGTCGCGCAGGTTGGTGACGAGCACCTGGCCGTATTTGGCCCAATACTTGTCCACCTGCTCGCCCGCGGCGATCCGGGCGACGTCGTCGCCCGCGCCCTTGACTTCCAGGACGCCGCGCGACGGCAGCAGGCCGAGGCGCAGGCCGGGGTCGTCGGCCTGGCGCTTCTGGTCGGGCGTGAAGAAGCCGCCGTCGGGGATGCCCGCCCCGGTATTTTTGAGGTTGATGATGCAGGAGACGGGCGGTTTGAGCGTCTTGCCGACGGTGTTGAAGAGGCCGCTGACGGCGGGGTAGTAGGAGGTTTCCTTGACGCCGGACCCGGTGGCGCGGACGGCGTGCAATTCCGACAGGTAAGCGTGGAGCGGGTGCATGGGCGGTCTTTCGGGAGACAAGGGGGGGATTCCTGCCGGGGAAGAACTCACCCCGGCTCGTTCCTCGCCACATCGCCCTCTGAGGGAGGGGCCGGCAGAAGGATTTACGGGAAGGCGCGTACAACAGGGACGGCGTAAACGCCCGTCACCTGAAAGCAACGGCTTTGCCACTCCCCGAGAGCGGGTGGGGATATTGAAGGGTTCCGTGAACGTTGAAGGGGAGCGTGAATGGGGAAGGAGCGGCTGGCGGCGTTCAGCGACGGCGTGATCGCCATCATCATCACGATCATGGTGCTGGAGCTGCGGGTGCCGTCGGGGGGCACCCTAGCCGCCCTGCGCCCGCTCGTGCCGGTCTTTTTGAGCTACGTCCTCTCCTTCATCTACGTCGGCATCTACTGGAACAACAACCACCACATGCTGGCCGCGACGGAGCGGGTGAACGGGGCGATCCTGTGGGCCAACATGCACCTGCTGTTCTGGCTGTCGCTGGCCCCGTTCACCACCGCCTGGATGGGCGAGCACCGGCACGAATCCGCCCCGACCGCCGCCTACGGGGTTTTGCTGCTGGCCGCCTCGCTCGCGTACTGGATTCTTCAGCGGGCGATCCTGGCCGCGCAGGGGCCGAAGTCGCGGCTGGCGTCGGCGGTCGGGGGCGACCTCAAGGGGAAGCTGTCGCCGGCCCTCTACACGCTCGCCGTCGTCCTGTCGTTCGTGCGGCCCTGGCTCGCGGACGGCCTGTACGTCCTGGTGGCGCTGATGTGGCTGATCCCGGACCGCCGCATCGAGCGGGTCCTGTCGGACAGTCCCGGCGAGGGTGGCGGAAGCGGGGATGCGGAGGCCGCCCCCATCAGCCCGCCGGAACCAGGTACAGCCCCCCGGCGTACTCAAAGCTGATATGTTCATCGCCCGGCACCCAGCGGAAGTTGCCGGGGGCCTTCTCCCCCTGCTGCTCATGATCGTCCAGTTGCGCCGGCTCCTGCCAGTCGCCGACGAAACGCCACCCCAGGCCGTCGGCCCGGCTGACGTACAGCCCGACCGTGTTCGTGGGCTGCGACATGTCCGATGATCCCAGCGTCCAGATCATTGTCTGCCCGTCGGAGAGGCGGTAGGGGTTGCTCCGCAAGTCGAAGAAGAAACCCGGCGGCAACGGGACTTTCGCGAACTCCTCCCGAACCTCGGCTGGTCCTATAATCGAAACCTCGATATAGGCATCCCGTTGTTCCCTGTCATTCGAGCCTGCTTCGGCATAGATTCGTGTGGGCGACCGTTGGGCTGTTACCAGAAAAGCGAGCTGCGCTCGCGTCATGTCTCCTTCCGACCAGTGATGCGACAAACGCTGGACGCGGCGGGGCGCGGCGGTGTCGCGCAGGATGGCTGGGAACGAGTCACCGAAGCGGGACTGCGAATAGCGCACGAACCGGCGGCTGTCGCCGAGCCAGTAGGAGTACCCACCCTCGTCCGGTCCATAGGCCCACTGCTGGAACTCGGTCCCAGTCAGCGTTGCCTCGTAGATACGCTTGCCGGCCCCCGCCCAGAGCAGCCGGTTGTGATCGGGCGCGATTTTGACGGAATAGGGATTACCGCTTGTCAAACGGAGCAGGCGCGTCAGCGCCGGCATCGGCATTACGGTCCCCGTCAGTATGTTCCGGTTGTAGACTGTCCACCCCAAAGCCCCCGCAGGCCGGAAGACAAGCAGTTCGTCGGGTGAGAGCCACTGATATTCGTCGCGCCCGTAGCCAAGATGAATGCCCGGTATCTGCACGGCTTTATTCATCAGCGAGTGCTGCGGGGGCCGCAAGAACCAGGCCGGCACTGCGACTATCAGTGTAGTCAATGCGAACGTGATAAAGAAAAAACGTCTCCGCATGGCTCTCTCCTATGCCTCCCAGTCTTCCAGCGCCAGGCCCGGCACACGGCTGAACTCGCGCGTGTTGTGCGTCACCAAAATCAGATTGTTGGCAAGGGCGATGGCGGCGATTTGCAGGTCGTAAGGGCCGATGGGCGCTCCTGCTGCTTCCAGGTGTGCGCGTACCGCCGCGTAGATCGAAGCCGCCGCGTCATCAAACGGCAGAGAAGTGAACTGGCTTAAGAACTCCTCCTGTGCTACCCGCGTCCGGGCAGGATGGTTGCTCTTCATCGCCCCGGCATACATCTCCGCCTTCACGACCGAGCAGACGGCGACGGTTCCGGGCGGCGTGGCCGCAAGTCTCTGACGGACGCTCACGGCCCGCCCGTTCAGATAGCGGACGCAGGCGTTCGTGTCTAAGAGGTGTGTCATTCGATGGCCTCGCGCTCATCAGGCTCCCCTTGCGGCAGCCTCTCCAAGGGGTCGTCGCGCAGGGCACCGAAAGTCCGCTCGAAGAAGCCTACAGGCCAGCCCGGTTGGGCCGGCGCGGGCGTGGCGGGTGCAGTCCCATTGGCGGCGGGGAGGGACTGCACCACAAGCACCACTTCTACATCCGTCTCGCGCAGCGGTGTCGGCACCCGGACCGCCAACGTCCCGTCGGGGCCGACATGAGCCTTTGTTTTGACGCTAATCATAAAGAGAGTGTATCCCACAAACCGGACGGCGTCAAGCCCGCATCACGGGGGATGAGAGCACGGCAGGAAAACGGGCGGTGTACGGCGTACCGTTCCCCCGTGCAGATCGCCCAATTTTATTCCCACCTCAACGGCTACGAGCACATCCGCGTTCATCAGCGGCGGCTCTGGCGCGAGATCAACGACGTGATTCAGTCGGTGGATGCCTCGTTGTGTCTGACGAAGCTCTCATAGGAGAAGACCAAGCGAGGGCGGACGCTCTACAGCCCGATAGACATGAACGTCCTGTTCAAGCAGGAATTGGAGCGGCGGGGGTGGGCGGAGCGCCGGACGTCGTACTATGTCACGGACGACCACCGCCTAATTTCCAAGACGATACGGATGGAGGCGGCGGAGCAGAAGCAGGAGATACTGGATGCGGGGAAAGCGGCTATCTTCTCCTACAACCAAACGGATTTTGTTAAAGACCGTATCGAGATCGAGGTGCAGTTCGGCAAGTACGCCTTCGTTGCCTATGATCTTTTTGTCAAGCACATGGCTTTTTTTGTCGGGGACATCATTGATATCGGTGTGGAAATCCTGCCGATGAAGTCACTCCAAGCCAACATGTCTTCAGGAGTGCCGTACTATGAGGGTGCGCTTTACGACTTATTGCGGCAGGGAAGAAGTACGCCCGCCGTTCCGCTAGTCCTCATCGGCATTGACGCTTGAACTGAGAGGGAATGAAAGTGTTCTGTCTTCACTGCCCTGCCACGCCTTTGGGACTTGGGCGACCTTTTCCCTACCCGAGGGGACGTGTACGGGCTTCCCCAGCGGGCGCAGCTTGAGGTTCCCCGCGTACAAGTCGGCGACACGCGCCTTTGCTACGGAACAATATTCGGCGTCACGGTCGATGCCGACCGCACGACGGTTGTTCTTGGCGGCAGCGACCAGCGTGGAGCCGACGCCGGCGAAGGGGTCTAAAACCCAGTCGTCTTCATTCGTCAAAGCCAATACGCAGCGCTCCACGAGTTCCACCGGGAATTGACACGGGTGACAGGTTTTCTCAGGATGATTCGCCTTGACGTTCGGTATCTTTAGGACGCCGCCTTCCCACTCATCCGCGAGGAACGTCCAAAAATCGGATGGGTTTTTCCCGAGCGGGTTGCCGGAGGGCAGCCCTTTCTTCTCACCCCGGAAGTGCAGCTTGCCGGGATATTTCGCGGGGACACGCACCGCGTCCAGATTGAAAACGTAGTCTCTTCCTTTCGTAGTCTCGTAGCGGCCGGAGAAGCGCAGGGAGGCGTGCAGCCCGTGCTCATAGTGCCAGATCAGGCGGTTTCTCAGTTGCAGACCGAGCCTCTTGAACAGGGGATAAAAGTAAACGTCGAGCGGGAACACCTCTCCATCCTCCACATAATTGCCGACCTGCCAGCACAGGGAGCCGCCGGGCATGAGCAATCGCACCAGTTCCGTGAGGAGCGTCTCCTGCCAGGACAAGTACGCTTCCAGGCTTGTCTGCTTCTCGTAGCTCTTGCCGATGTTGTAGGGCGGGGAGGAGATAATAAGGCGGAAGGTCTCTGAGGGAATGGCAGCACAGGCGGTTTGGGTGTCGGACTGAAGCATTACCAATGTCCGTGCCGGATCGAAGGCATCGGCCACAGCGGAGGACAAGCAGGAAGGGGATGCTTCACTCATGCAGCTAGTATACCTGCCCTGCCGTCCAGCTGGACACAAGAGAAAGGGCAGGAACCGTGTGGTTCCTGCCCTTTCTCTTTGCCGCAAACGGCGGCGACGCTACGGGGTGCTGGCACCACCCGTGCTGCCGGCGGCGGGCGCGGCAGGGGCGGCAGCTCCGGGAGCGCCCGCAGCACCGGGGGCACCCGCCGCGCCAGGGGCACCGGCCGCACCGGAATGGCCCGAGGCACCGGGGGCACCGGGTGCCCCCGCCGGTCCGGGCGTGGCGGCGGGGGCCGGCGTGACCACGGTGGTGCTCGTCGGGGGCGGGTTGTCGTTGCCGCAACCGGCCAGGCCGAGCGTCATCAGCCCCAGGGCCGCGCCGGCGGCGAGCATCTGCGGCCAGCGAGTCTTGTCCGTGGTTGAGCGGAATACGGTCATGCGATGGTCCTCCTCAGACAGCCTTATCGAGCAGGCATAGTGGGATAGTTTGCCCACAACGACTCGCGGCTAAACGCGATCTTTCGGCGGCGTCCCTTTTTTATGCCCGTCGGCACGATTCTTGCTACAGAGCAATAGAAGAAATAGGGCATAATAAAGCGGGGGGATAAGAGGCGCACATGAATTTCCTCTGGCGGATCGACATGTTCGGCGGCCTGCGCGCGGTCGGCGGGGCGCGCGTCATCGGGCGCTTCCGTACCCACAAGACCGGCGCGCTGCTGGCGTATCTGGCCCTGTTCCCCGACCGGCCCCACACGCGCGAGGCGCTGCTGGAGCTGCTCTGGGCGGACGAGCCGCTCGACGCCGCCCGCAACGCCCTGCGCGTGGCCCTCAGCTCCCTGCGCCGCCAGATGGAGCCGCCGGGGACGCCCTCCGGCGCGGTGCTCGTCGCCGACCGCAGCAAGATCCAGATCAGCCCCGTCGCCTGCACCACCGACGTCGCCGAGTTCGAGGCCGCCCTGGCCTCGGCGTCACGGGGCGACGACGGGGCGGACCAGGCGGCCCTGCTGGGGCGGGCCGTGGGCCTGTACCGGGGCGACCTGCTGCCCGCGCTGTACGACGACTGGGCGCTGGGCGAGCGCGAGCGGCTGGCGCAGGCCTGCCTCGGCGCGCTGCACCGGCTGACGCGGCTCTTGACGCTCTCGGGCGACTTCGACCGCGCCCTGGATTTCGGCCTCCGCGCCGTGCCGTTCGACCCCCTCTGCGAGAAATCGCACCGCATCCTGATGCGCCTGTACGCCGCGTCCGGTCGGCCCGATGCGGCGCGGCAGCAGTTCCAGGTGCTGACGCGGATTCTGCACGTCGAGGTCAACGGCGTCCCCGACTCCAAAACGCGCGACCTGGCCGCGCGGCTGGACGCGCTCGAATCGGCCCCCGCCCCCGATAAAAGACTCGATAAAAGAGCGGCGGGGACGGACGCGACGGGGACGGGCGCGGCAGTGCCGAAGGCCGCGGCGACCCCGCCGCCCGCCCCACAGAGGTTAGATTCTGAAGAATCGGAGCGAGAAGGGTCGGGGGCGGCCGCCGACAGCCTGCCGGTGACTTTCACCCGCTTCTTCGGGCGCACCGAGGAGCGCGCGGCGCTGACCGCCCTGCTGGCCGACCCGCAGGCGCGGCTCGTCACGCTGACCGGGCCGGGCGGCAACGGCAAGACGCGGCTGGCCGTCGAGGCGGCGCGCGGGCTGGGCGGCGCGTTCCCCGGCGGCGTCTGGTTCGTGCCGCTGGCGGACCTGGCCGACCCCGCCGGGCTGGGCGAGGCGATCCGGGCCGTGCTGCGCGGCCCGCGCCCGCTGGGGGCCGACCCGTGGGGGCAGGTCGTGGCCGCCCTGGCCGGCCCGCCCGCGCTGCTGGTGCTGGACAACTTCGAGCAGATCACGGCGGGGGCCGCCCCGGCCGTCGAGTCGCTGCTCCGGCGGGTGCCCGCGCTGACCTGCCTGGTCACCTCCCGGCGGCGGCTCGACGTGTCCGGCGAGCGCGAGATGCCCCTCGCGCCGCTGCCGGTCCCCGCCCTGTCCGAGGCCTCAGAACCGGAAACCGCCGAGCAGGTGGCCCGGAGCGCCAGCACACAGGTCTTCGTCGACCGCGCGCAGGCCGTCCGGCCCGACTTCGCCGTGACCGACCGGAGCGCCCCCGACCTGGCCGCCCTGTGCCGCGCCCTGGAAGGCATCCCCCTCGCCCTGGAACTGGCCGCCGCGCGCATCCGCGCGCTCAGCCTGCCGCAGATGCGCGCCCGCCTGGAACAGCGGTTCGAGCTGCTGGCGAGCCGGCGCGGGGACAAGGGGATGCGGCACCGCTCGCTCTGGGCCGCCATCGAGTGGAGCTACGACCTGCTGCCCGCCCACTTGCAGCAGTTCTTCGCCGGCCTGTCCGTCTTCCGGGGCGGCTGGACCTTGGAGGCGGCCGAGGCCGTCTGCGGCCAGCCCGCCGCTCTGGACGCCCTGGCCCAGCTTCGGGCCAGCTCGCTGGTCGGGGCCGAGGACGCCCTGCCGGACCTGCGCTTCCGTCTGCTCGAATCGCTGCGTGAGTTCGGCTGGGAGCAGCTCTCGCCCGCGCAGCGGGAGGCCGCCGGGGACCGCCACGCGGCCTTCTTCGCCGCCCTGTCCGCGCGGGCTGGCGACGTGCTGAAGGGGCCGGATCAGGGCGACTGGCTGCGCCGCTTCGAGGCCGACTCGGCCAACCTCCAGCTCGCCCTGGACCGGCTCGAATCGCAGCAGGAGCGCGGCGGCGCGGCGCTGTCCATGGCCACGGACCTGTACCACTTCTGGCTCCTGTCCGGGCGGCAGCACGAGGGCCGCAGTCGCCTGGACCGCCTGCTGGCACGCCCCGCCGACTCCGACGCCGCGCGCGCCGACGCGCTGACGGTCGCCGGCAACCTCGCCGAGGCCGAGGGGGACCTGCCCGGTGCCCGCACACGTCTGGAAGAAGCGGTGGCCCTGCACCTGCATGGGGGACGCGACGCGCATGCGGCACGGGCGCGGGGGGACCTGGGCATCGTCGCCGCCCGGCAGGGCCGTCCCGACGAGGCGCGGGCGCACTGGGAGGCGAATCTGTCTTACTGGCAGGGCCGGAACGAGCCGCTGCGGGCGGCAGGCGTGCTGAACAATCTGGCGACCCTCGCGCGCCGGCAGGGCGATTTCGACGAGGCACAGATGCGCCTTGAGGAGTGCCTGGCGCTCAATCGGCAGGCCGGCGACATGACGGCGTGTGCAACCGTTCTTCATAACCTGGGTCTGACTGCCGACAGCCGGGGCGACCTGGAGGAGGCGGTGCGCCGGTTCGGGGAATGCCTGGCACTTCAAAGAACACAGGGTAACGTGCGGGGCATTGCTAACTCCCTCGTTGGATTGGGCGCGACGGCCTACAAGCGCGGCATCCCCACGGAGGCGCAGGCATTGCTCACAGAAAGCCTTGCTCTGTTCGCCAAGATGGAGGACACCGGCGGCATCCTCCACTGCCTGCAAGGTCTGGCCGAGGTCTGGCTCGCCCTGGGCTTGCCGGAGTCGGCGGCGGTCGCGCGCGGTGCCCTGATGACGATGTATCAGGTCGGCGGGATCACGCAAAGTGCGGTCCAGGCAGAAGCCTCGGCGCACACGGAACAGGCCCTCACTGCCGCCCTCGGCCCGGACCGCTTCGCCGCTACTCACGCGCGCGGCGAGGCCCTGTCCCCCCTCCAGGCCGCCGAGTACGCCCTGTCCGTCTGCCGCCACACGGGAGCACCGGGGCAGTAAAATGCCCCGGCACCACCCCCGCCGGCTTCTTTCCTAACTTTCCTAACTTTATTTCCGCCCGCCGCCCTAACAGGGGCGGCGGGCGCGTTTCTGCGTCACTTTTGTAATGATGGTGTAATGGTAGGCGTGTACCATGCCCCCAGTGAGCGGCAACAGATACCGAAGCCCGCTGCTCGCGGGAAAGGCACCTTCCATGATACACACGCGCATCTCCCTCCCCCTCCTAGGGGCGCTGGGCCTGGCCCTAGTATCCGCCCCACACGCCAGGGCCTCCACGGCGATCGCCCCGCCGCCGCCGGGCCGCATCCTCAGCAGCAGCGGCGCTTCCTTCGGCGGCATTATCGGCTTCAACTCCGACGGCTCCAACTACATCAACTACACGCCGGATGACTCTGGCGACAGTGGCCGCACCGACAAGAGCGAGCATCCAAGCATCTCGCGTGACGGCGGCCTCATCGCCTTCGACTCCAACCGCAACGGCGTACCCAACAGCTATGACAATGCCTCCCACATCTTTGTGATCAATGGCGACGGCACGGGTACGCGCCAGCTCACGTTCAAGTCCGTCCTGAGCGACGGCACGCCGATCACCGACTTCTACCCGGAGATGTCGCCGGACGGCAAGGAGATCGCTTTCCTTTCCAACCGGGGGGACCAGCGCGACACTGGGCCTAGCTTCCCGACAAACCAGTACGGCGGCACGAAAGACATCTGGGTCATCAACACGAACGGGACTAATCTGCACCAGATCACGTTCGCACAGCCGAAGCAGTCCGGCCAGGACACGTTCTATGAGAGTCAGATCGGCGGCATCGCCTGGGGGCCGGACAGCCACACGCTGGCCTTCAAGGGCAACCGGCTGTCGCAGACCAAGCCGAACCAGTACGCCGGCGTCGTCGGGTTTGTGAACGACGACGGCAGCGGCTACAGGTTCCTCCATGACTTCGGGGACACCGTGAACTTCAGTGCCGCCGCCGACGCGGCCCTGGACTGGTCTCCGAACGGCCGCTACATCGTCGCACCCTACGGCGATAACAACTACTACGGCGCTTTGGTGATCTTCGACCTGACCACCGGCAGCACGTCCTCCATCCCCCGCAAAGACAGTAACGGCAACTTCTTCCAGCCGTTCGACGCCGGAGCCGGCACCCTTCGGTTCTCGCCGGACAGCACGCGGCTGATTTCCGACCCGGACTACAACGTCCAGTACATCTTCAATCTGGACGGCACCAACCAGGTCGCGCTGAACGTGCCGCTGTTCCGATCTGAGCCGCTCTGCTGGGCGTCAGGCCCGGCCATCCCCAAGCCGGACCACTTGACCGTCACGCCCAGCCCGGTCTACGTGCCCGTCGGCGGCACCGTCCACCTGATCCCGACGCTCTATGACGCCCAGAACAACGTCATCGTCCACGCCGTCCGCGCCTGGAACCCGAGCGAGGGGGCCGGCTTCACCATCTCGACGGTCGGTGACCTGACAGCGACCCAGACCGCCCCCAACGGCCCGTTCACCATTACGCCTACCAGCGGCGGCATCACCGTAGACCCGGTCTTTGTCGTCGTCGGGACGCCGAAGATCATCGCCGCCGTGACGCAGTTGTCCCGCGACGGCAGCGGCAACGTCGTCGTCAGCCTTACGCTCACCGATAACGGCGACGGATCCGCGCCCCAGCCGCGCCTGGACACGGCCACGCTGGGCGGCGTGGCAGCCTCTGTCGGGGCGGATGCCATCGGTGATCCTCCCGGCCCGCTGCCGTTCTACATCGTCCCGCCGGGTTTCTATAGCGGTAGCTTCGCGCCAGGGAAGTCGCTGAACCTCACTCTGACCTTCCCCGCCGCCTCGCTGGGGCCGAAGGGGACGCGGACCGTCCTGAAGCTCAGCGGCGACTACATCGTTGGCACGTTCGGCGGCTCAGTGCGCGTGACCCTGCCCTGAACGCAAAAGGCGCACGACAACAGACACAGAACAAAAACACAGAAAGGACGATCCCATGAAAACCGCGACAAAACTCTGTTCCCTCGCCGCCCTACTGGCCTGCCTGGCCGCGCCCGCCGCCCGCGCCCAGACCGTCCTCACCCAGACCGTCTTCACGCTGACGCCCGCCGATCAGACCGGCAGTGCGGGCAGCACGCTCCACTTCACCGGCCTGCTGACTAACACCGGCACGACCAGCGTCTTCCTGAACGGTGAGTTCCCCACCTTCAACGCCCCGCCCCAGGGCCTGTCCTTCGATACCACACCCTTCGACAGCGGTGCCCCCACCTCGCTGGCACCGGGCACCTCCTACTCCGGCGGCTTCTTCGACGTCTCGATCACAGCGCCGGTTGCCCCCGGCACCTACCTGGGGAACCTCACCATCACGGGCGGGGCGGACGGGAGCGCCTCGGATACGGTGGCCTCCAGTCCCTTCTCGGTCACGGTGCAGTCCCCGGCCGCCGCGCCGGAGCCGGCACCGCTCGCCGGGCTGGGCCTGGCCGCGCTGGGGGTGGGCGGCCTGCTCCTGCGCGCCCGGCGGCGCAGGCCCCGTACCTCCGGGCCGCAGGCGCTCTGACGGCTCGCCGAGGAGGTCGCCCGCCATGTCCGGTAACACTGCCCGGTCTTACAGCCGGGCCATCCCCCTGAACCCGCTGACGTCGCCGGATCGGCGGCTCCTGCGCCTGCTGGCGGAGGGGCTGACGCCCGCCCAGGCCGCCGCGTCGCTGGGCCTGGACTCAACGGGGGTGCGGGCGATGCTGGCGGGGATGCAGGGGCGCTGCGGGGTCGCCGGCCCGCGCCGGCTCCTGGTCCGCGCCCTGGTCTACGGCTGGCTCGCCGGATGAGCGGATTCGCAGCAGATACGGCTCGGCGCTTGATGCGCCGGGCCGTTATTTTCCGCTCTTGTTCGTCACCCCAAACCGTATCCCGGCTCGTACAGCAGGCAGCGGACCGTGCGCGCGCCGCCGTCTGAGCTGTCCAGCAGCGTCTCGGCGGGGACGACCGTGGGGCAGGGCGCGAACCGCTGGGGGCAGCGGGGGGCGAACGGGCAGCCGGGGGGGATCGCCGTGAGCGGGGGCGGCTGGCCCGGCAGGGCCGGCAGGGGCGCGTCGGTGCGGGGCCGCCGCCAGTCCGGCAGCGACGCCAAGAGCGCCTGGGTGTAGGGGTGCTTGGGCGCGGCGAACAGTTCCGAGGCCGGGGCGTACTCGACGATCTGCCCGGCGTACATGACAGCGACGTGGTCGCAGCGCTCCCGGACCACGCCCAGGTCGTGCGTGATCAGCACCACGGCCGTGCCAAGCTCCGCCTTCAGCTCGTCCATCAGGTCCAAGATCTGGGCCTGCACCGTCACGTCCAGGGCCGTCGTCGGCTCGTCGGCCAGCAGCAGGGCGGGGCGGCAGCTAAAGGCGATGGCGATCATCACGCGCTGGCGCATGCCGCCGGACAGCTCGTGCGGGTACTGGCGCAGGCGGCGCGCGGGGAGCGAGACCCGGACGCGCGTCAGCCAGTCCAGCGCCTGCGCGCGGGCCTCGGCCCGCGAGACTTTTTGGTGGGCCAGGATCGTCTCGACGATCTGCTCGCCCACGGTCAGGGTCGGGTTCAGGGCCGTCATCGGGTCCTGGAACACCATCGCCACCCGCCCCCCGCGCACGTCCCGCATCCGCCGCTCGGACAGGGCCAGGAGGTCGGTCCCGTCCAGCGTCACCGAGCCGCCCGCGATCCGCCCCGGCGGCGCGATCAGCCGCAAAAGCGACAGCGCGGTCACGCTCTTGCCGGACCCGCTTTCCCCCACGATGCCCAATGTCTCGCCGCGCCGGACTCCGAACGAGACCCCGCGCACCGCCCGCGCGACCGGCCCGCGCCCCTCCCGCCCGAACACGGTCTCCAGCGCGTCTACTTGCAAAAGCGTATCTGTCATGTGTTTGCCTTCGCGCCTCATTTCGTCTCTAAACCGTTTCGTCTCTAAACCGCCGCCGTCGCGCCGGCCCGCAGGAGGAGGCGACGGGGGTTGTCACCCAGCGCCGCCTCGGCCTCAGCCGGCGTCAGGCCCGCGCCGAGGGCGACGGTGCGCGCGAATTCTTCCGTGTGCAGATCATTGGGCGCGTGGGTGTCCGAGTTGACCAGAAAGCGCGCCCCCGCCGCCCGGCCCCGCAAGACCGTGTTGCCGTTGCCCAGGCAATGGCCCCGGCGCGAGGTGATCTCTAAATAGACGTCGTTCCGGGCGGCCAGCGCGGCTTCCTCCTCGGTCAGCAGGCCCGGATGCCCCAGCACGTCCACGTCCGGGCACTCGACGCTGGCCCGGTTCGTGCCGGGCGGTACGGGTTCCACCAGGGTCTCGCCGTGGATGACCACGATTCGTGCGCCCACGGCCTTGGCCCGCGCCGCGAGCGAAGCGATGGCGCGCGGCGGGCAGTGCGTCAGCTCCACGCCGGGCAGCACCAAAAATCCCCAGTGCTCCCAGGCCAGGGCGCAGTCGCGGCGGACTTTATCGACCAGTTCCTCGATGTTCGAGGCCGAGGCGTGGTCGGTGATCGCCATCGCCGTGTAGCCCTTGACGTGGGCGCGGCGGATCAGCTCCATCGGCAGCAGCTCCCCGTCGGAGAAGAACGTGTGGGCGTGGAAGTCGTACAGCGGCATGGGTTCTCTCGATTATCCTCGGAGGCGGCCTTGTGTCACAGGTCTGTCACAGTGTCACATCCTGTGTCACAAGTGGGCGTGACAGAGCATCATTCTCACGCCATACCCTGAAGGTCACGGCTTCCTTTCCGAATGCTGCCATCATGCGGAGCCATCGGCAGATCGGTCACTGGCCTGTCCTCTCGATGACGTGGGCTACGACCCACTCGGTGAACTCCTCGCGCTCCATTCGATTGTCCGCGAGGGCGAAGATGACACGCTCCTGCTCGTCGTCGCCCGCCGCCAGTTCGTAACCGTTCGTGACCAGAAACGTCTCCATCGCCGCGTGGCCTACGCGCTTGTTGCCGTCCACGAAAGCGTGGTTCTTGATGAGCGAGAAGCTCAATGTGGCGGCCTTGTCCGCCAGCGTCGGGTACAGGTCTTCGCCCCCGAACGTCATCTGCGGCTGAGCGACGGCGGACTCGACTGCTTCCGGGTAGCGCACACCCGCGTCACCGCCTTTTTCTGCTAACGCCTGATGATGAAGCCAATACACTTCTTCCAGGCTCAGGTATTCGATGTCCATCACGCGAGCCGCCGGTAGAGTTCTGCGTTCTTGTCGAATACGTACTTCATGGCCGCCTCAAATTTGAGGCGGCGCGCGCCCTCAGCGCCTTGATTTTCAGCCTCCGGTTCGGGAGACTGCCAAGGGGCGAACAGCCGCTGCGCGGCCAGTTCCTGCAAAGGCAGACTCAGGCGCTCGGCTTCCTCAGCCAGTTGCCGGGCCTGTTCATCGGTTAGCTCCAGAGTCAGCGTCGTCATAGCCGTACCTTTTCTTCCTCGTCCTGCACTAGGTGGCACTTCTTGTACTTCAGCCCGCTGCCGCACCAGCAGGGGTCGTTGCGGCCCGGCTTGGGGCCGAGGACGATGGGGAGCGGGGCGGCTGCCGCCCCTCCGCGCCAAGTCTGCTCTTCAAGGCGGGCCTGATGGTCGGCGCGGTATTGCTCCAGGAACGGGCGCGGGGCGGTGCCCCGGTGCCAGCGCAGGTCGTACAGCGCCCGCGCGGCCTCCTCCGACCCGACCGCTGCCAGCTCCAGCGCCTGGGGGCCGAGGCGCAGCAGGGCGTCTTCCAAACCCTCCCTCAGCGACTCGTCCACCTGCCGGTAGGCTCCTAAAATCGGCGCGAGGGTCGCCGGGGTGCCGATCTCGCTCAGGAGGTGGACCGCGTAGTAGACCACGGCGTCCGCCTCACCGTCCGTGTGCGCGGCGGCCAGGCGCTCCGGCGTCAGCAGGGCGGCCAGCGCGGGGACGGCGTCCCCCCCGAGAGCGAGAATGTCTTGCAGGGTCGCCGGCTCCGGCCAGTCCCAATGCGGGAGCAGGGCGGCCACCCGCTGTCGGGCCATGTCGACGGGTACTGGCATATCGGTCGGGCTAGTCGAACAGGCTGGAGACGCTCATGTCCTGGTTGATGCGGCGGATCGCCTCGCCGAACATGGGCGCGACCGAGAGCTGGGTGATCTTGGGCCGCCGCCGCTCCGGCGGCAGGGGGATGCTGTCGGTGACGATGACCTCGGCGATGGCCGGGTGGTCGTTCAGGCGGTCCACGGCGCTGCCGGTGAGGACGCCGTGGGTGGCGCAGATGTGAATCTCGGGGTTGCAGCCGTGGTCCACCAGGGTCTTGACGCACTCGATGATCGACCCGCCGGTCGTGATCATGTCTTCCAGGATGATCGGCGTCTTGCCCCGGACGTCGCCGGCCAGGTCCGAGATCTCGGTGTGCCCGTGCGCCTCGTGGAACTTGTAGCCGACGGCCAGCGGCGCGTTGAGCTGGCGGACCAGCTTGCGCGCCTGCTTGACCCGGCCCTCATCAGGCGAGACGATGACGGCGTTCTCGATGGCCTTCTTCTGGAAGTAGTCGGCGAACATCCCCCGCGCGGTCAGGTGGTCCAGGGGGATGTTGAAGAAACCCTGGATGGCATCGGCGTGCAGGTCCATCGTGATGACCCGGTCCGCGCCCGAGGCGGTCAGGACGTCGGCGATGAGCTTGGCGGTGATCGCCTCGCGGGGCCGGTCCTTCTTTTCCTGCCGCGCGTAGCCGAAGTAGGGCATGACGGCGGTGATTCGGTCGGCACTCGCCCGCCGCATGGCGTCGATCAGAATCATCAGCTCGACGAGATTCGTGTCCACGGGCGGGCAGGTCGGCTGAATGATATAGGCGTCCGCCCCGCGCACGCTCTCGTTGTACTGCACGTAGGTCTCGCCGTCGGAGAACCGGCTGATCCGCACGTTGCCCAGCGGCAGCCCCAGCCACCCGGCGATGGCCTGGCACAGCTCCGGGTTGCCGGTCCCCGCGAACAGCTTGATCTCCGGCTTTTCTGCTTTTTCGGTCACGTTTCCCCCTCGTTCCCGCCCGCCGCACGTGCCCCAAAATTGGGGAATGGGGGCCGCCCGTGATGATACCCGACGCGCCGGAAGGTTGGCAAGGGGAAGCGAGCGGCGTTCGGAACCTCTCCCGGCGGCGAGCCGCCCGCCCCCCTGTGGCGGGTTCCTCCGGGGCGGGTTCCCTCTCTCATCAGGTATAATCGCCCCATGCGCCAATTCGACACCGCCCGCGACTCGCCCGAGGTTATACACGCCGCTCTCACGGCCCGCGACACGGCCCGCGACGCCCAAGTCGAGGCGACCGTCCGGGCCATCCTGGAGGACGTCAGAGCGCACGGCGATCAGGCCGTGCTGGACCACACCCGCCGCCTGGACTGGCCGGGTGCGACGGCAAAGGGGCTGGAGGTCCCCGCCGACGACGTCGCCGCCGCAGGCGAGGCGACGGCCCACGAAACCGACCTGCTGCTCACGGCGGCGGGGAACATCCGCGAGTTCCACGAGGCCGAGTGGGGCCGGCAGCAGTCGTGGGACCACGACGCGCCGGGCGGCCTGCCCGGCCAGTCGCCGCTGGTCTCGCTCGCCCAGCTGGTCCAGCCCGTCCACCGCGTCGGCGTCTACGTCCCCGGCGGCAAGGCGGCCTACCCGAGCACCGTCCTGATGGCCGGCATCCCCGCGTCCGTGGCCGGAGTCGATGAGGTCATCGTGTGTACCCCGCCCGGAGCGGACGGGGCGGTCCATCCCCTGCTCCTGGCGGCCGCCGAGGTCGCCGGCATCGACCGCGTTTTTCGCATCGGCGGCGCGCAGGCCGTCGCCGCGATGGCCTACGGCACCGAGACGGTGCCCCCCTGCGACGTCATCGTCGGGCCGGGCAGCGCCTACGTCAACGCCGCCAAGCGGCTGGTCTACGGCGACGTGGGGATCGACATGCTGGCCGGGCCGTCCGAGGTCGCCATCGTCGCCGACGAGCGCGCGAACCCGGCCTTCGTGGCGGCGGATCTCTTGGCCCAGATCGAGCACGGGCCGGACAACAAAGGCGTCCTGTTCTGCCACGATTCTGCCATGTTGGAACTCTGTAAAAGCGAACTCTCCGAGCAGCGGGCGGCGCTCGCGCGCCAGGAGATACTCGCCATAACCGCGAACAACATCATTTTTGTCAAAACGGACTCGCTCGAAGAGTCGCTCGCCCTGTCCAACGTCCTTGCCCCGGAGCATTTAGAGCTGATGGTGCGGGAGCCGCTGGCGGCCCTGCCCCTGGTCCGCAACGCCGGGGCGGTGCTGCTGGGCGACTACACTTCGGCGGCGGTCGGCGACTACTGGGCCGGGCCGTCCCACACGCTGCCGACGGCGGGCGCGGCCCGGTTCTCCTCGCCCCTGTCCGTGTCCACGTTTCTGAAGCGCACGAGCGTGATCTACTACTCCCAGCCCGCCGCGTCCGAGGCCGCCGAAGATGTCGCCCGGTTCGCCGAGGCCGAGGGCTTCGACGGCCATGCGCGGGCGGCGCGGTTGAGGGGCGGGGGTGACGTTCCTTCCACGCTCTCAGGCAAGGAGGTGGGTTCTTGATCCACGCCACCCCCGACGCCCAGACCCGCCGTGCGACCATTGACGCCGTCATTTTCGACATGGACGGCGTCCTGCTCGACATCTCGCAGAGCATCCGCGTCGTCAACTGCCTGGCCGTCCCCTTCTTTTTCCGCACCGTGCTCGGCTGGCCCGCGCCCGACGACCTGCTGACATCCGCAGACATCGAGCTGTACAAGAACGCCGGCGGCTTCAACGACGACTGGGATCTGACCTACGCGCTGGTTCTGCACTACATCGCCAAAGGCCACGAGCACCCGATGATGACCCCGGATACGCTCAACGTCATCCAGCCGAACCTGGCCCGCACCGCCGCCCGAATCAAAGACCGGGGCGGCTGGCTCCGCGCCGCCGAAGACATCGCCTTCGAGCACCTGACTCAGGATGACCGCATCGCCGTCGAGGCCGACTACCGCAAGCCTCAGATCAAACAGGTCTTCCAGGAGATGTTCGCCGGACGGCACTGCGAGCGGCTGTACGGGTTCGCCCCCACCCTCTACACGGGCCGGGGCTACGTCGAGCACGACCGCCCATTATTGGAACTAATCCGCCTGCCGACTGACAAAAAGCTCGGCGTCCAGACCGGGCGGACGCTGCCCGAGGCGCGGCTCGGCTTGGAGATGGCCGGCATGGCCGGCGTCATCCCCGAAGAGTGCATGGTGACCAAGAGCGACGGCTTCCAGAAGCCCCAGCCCGGCGGCCTGGCGGCCCTGCGGAAGCGCCTGGGCTTTACGCAGGCCGTCTATATCGGTGACACGCTGGACGACCTGCGGACGGTCCAGAACTTCAACCGTGCCCACCCCGAGGCCCACTTCCTGTCGGCCCAGGTGCTCACCGGCCCGGCGGGCGCACTCAACGAGAAGCCGTTCCGCACGGCGGGCGCGGACATCGTCGCGGGAGATGTGAACGAGGTATTGGACTGGCTGATAGACAAATAGCCGCCCGTTCGGTACAATACCCGTACATGATAGATCAACGCGGAGCCAGTCTCACCCGCCGCACGTCCGAGACCGACATCACGCTCTCGCTCGCCCTGGACGGCGACGGGGGCAGCGAGGTCGTCACCGGCGTGGGCTTCTTCGACCACATGCTCACCCACGTCGCCCGGCATGGGCTGCTCCATCTGACCGTGCGTGCCAGTGGCGACCTGCACATCGACGACCACCACACGGTCGAGGACGTCGGCATCGCCCTGGGCCAGGCGCTGGCCGAGGCCGTGGGCGACAAGGCCGGCATCGCTCGCTACGGGTCGGCCCTGGTGCCCATGGACGAGGCCCTGGTCGGCTGCGCGCTGGACTGGAGCGGGCGCGGGCTGTTGGTCCACGATTTCCACTTCTCCGCCCCCAAAATCGGTACGTTCGATTCGGAGCTGGTGCCCGAGTTCTTCCGGGCCGTCGCCGCCCACGCCGGGCTGACCCTGCACTTCGAGCAGCGGCGCGGGGCCAACGCCCACCACGTCGCCGAGGCTGCCTTTAAGGCGTTCGGGCGGGCGATGGACATAGCGAAGCGGCAGGACGGGCGTGTGATAGGCGTTCCCAGCACGAAAGGGGTCCTATGACGCCGAAAATCGCCGTCCCCATCGTCTTCCCGCGCACGTTCGCCGCCGACCTGTCGTACCGGCTGGGCGCGGGTCTGTTCAGCCTGATCGGGGCGCTGGCCCTGGGGACGGCCCCGGCCCGCCACGATCCCACCCTGCTGCCCGTGCTGGCCGTGACGTCGTCGGTCTTCTTCGCCGCGCTCGCCCTCGCCTGGACCTTCCGGCTGACCGTGGACGAGGCCGGCCTGCACCAACGATCTCTGCTGGGCCGCCGCGAGGTGCCCTGGGAGGCCGTCCGCCGCCTGGACCGGGGCCGCGCCTACTCGATCCACGGCGAGGGCAGCCGCGAGCTGGTCTGGCTGTCACTGCTGCCCACCGCCGCCCAGCAGGCGGTCGCCGAGGAGGCCATCCACCGGGCGGCTCTGCGCCCATCCGACGCCAAGATGCAGGAACCCGTCCGCCAGCAGTGGGTGAGGTAGGAAAGAACCCGCCCAGAGTGAAATCTGGGGTTCTTCCCAAGCGGGTTCCGAAACTACACATGAAAATCGCCATTATAGACTACGGCATGGGAAACCTGCGGAGCGTCGAAAAAGCCTTCGAGAAGATCGGTGCTGAGGGCGCATTCGTCACGGACGATCCCGCGCGGGTCGCCGGTGCGGACAAGGCCGTGCTGCCCGGCGACGGCGCGTTCGATGCCACCATGCGCTCCCTCCGGCGGTCCGGCGTGGACCGCATTGTCTCAGAGTTCATCGCCTCGGGCCAGCCTTTTCTGGGCATCTGCGTCGGGATGCAGGTTTTGCTGACGGGCAGCGACGAGGGCGAGCCGGGCGTGATGGGGCTGGACATCGTGCCGGGCCGCGTCCGCCGCTTCCCCGCCGCGCCATCAGAACCAGGTACGCCTGGCCTGAAGGTGCCGCAGATCGGCTGGAACACCGTCGCGTTCGCCCCCGGCTCGCCGCTGGGCGCGGACCTGCCCGGCGCGGACCCGATGGCCTACTTCCTGCACTCCTACTTCTGCGCCCCGGACGACCCTGACGACGTGGCGGCGACGACCGAGTACGGCCTGCCTTACTGCTCGGCCCTGCACCGCGATAACGTCTGGGCGACCCAGTTCCACCCCGAGAAGTCCGGTTCGGTCGGACTCGCCATCTTGCGAAACTTCGCGCGCTTGTAGGAGATACACAATGGACCACAAAGATCTCTTCGGGCTGTTTGCGACACTGGGGACTTGCGGCGGCATCTCGCTGATCATCTGGACCTCGGTGCAGGCCAAGATCGCGAAGATCAAAGCCGAGGCGCAGTCACGGCGGCAGGACGCCACGCCGTCTCAGGATGGTGCCGTGCTGGCCGAGCTTAAAGCACTCAAACAGCAGATGGCCGAGATGCACAGCACCAGCCACGGGTTCGACATCTCGTTCGACGAAGCCCTGGGGCGTTTAGAAGGCCGCGTGGGCCGTTTGGAGACGAAGTCTGCGGCTGGTGCCAGTACGAGCGCCGCCACGTCTTCGGCCTCGGCGGACGCGGCGACGCTGCGGAACGGGCAGGGCCAGTGACGGTCCCGCCCATCACCCGCTACAACGACGGCTCGCAGGCCCCGCCCCGGCTGCGCGTCCAGCACTCGCTGTGGTCCCTGATCGGGCTTCCCCTAAACACCCCGCCCGAGGAAGAATGGACTCTGGCCGAGAAGTTCGAGCGGGTCAAGGCGGCGGGCTTCGAGGCCGTGGAGTGCTGGCTGGACGAGAGCGACGAGGCGCGGCACAAGGCAGTCCTGGACGCGACCGGCCTGCGCCTGGTTTTAGGCCACCACCCGCACACGCTGGAGGACGTGCGCCGGACCGTCGCCCAGGCCGTCCGGCTGCGGGCCGATTTCGTGTTCGCCCAGCCGCTCCACCCTTACGTCCCGCTCGCCGAGGCCGTACCGTTCCTGCGCGACGCGGGGGCAATCGCCGCCGATGCGGGCCTGCCGCTGTTCGTCGAGACGCACCGGGGCAACATCCCCGAAAGTCTGTCTCAGGCCCTGGCGCTGGTCGCGCAGATGCCCGAAGTGACGTTCACCGGCGACCTGTCCCACTTCGTCGTGATCGGCGAGTTCTACGGCTGGGAGGACGAGCGGGCCTTGGAGCGCATGGACCCCGTCCTGCGGCGCGTCGCGCACCTGCACGGGCGCATCTCAAACGGCGAGCAGGTGCAGGTGGATGTCGGCGACGGGTCGGGCGAGACGGCCCGGTTCTTCGTGCGCCTGTGGGCGCGGGCGATGTCCCACTGGCGCGCGGGCGCGGGTCCGGGCGACGTCTTCCCCTTCGCGAGCGAGCTGGGGCCGCCCCGGTACGCCATCACGACCCCCGACGGCAAGGAGTTCAGCGACCGCTGGGAGCAGAGCCTGACCATGAAGCGCCTGGCCGAGCAGGCGTGGGCGCAGTCGGAAGAAGCTTCGTAAGGGGCGGGTGTCAAGGCACCGCAGCAGGATCGGGGGCGTAATAGCCATCCACGCCGTGTGCGATCTCTGCGGGGTCTGCGGGCGAGAGGTTGGTCAGCACGATCACCGTCAGCCCGTCGCCGGGGAAGCGCTCCATGAACGCCGCAAAGCCGGGGATGCCGCCGCCGTGGGAGAGCCTGCGGTGCCCGCCTCGCTCATCCACCATCCACCCGAACCCGTACCCGGTGCGCGTCCCAGTTCGCCGCCGCTCAACGGCGGAGGAAGGTGGGGATGTCCACGTCGTTGTCGGCGGGCTGGCGCTGCGGGGCAATGCGGAGCAGCATCATGCCCTCCCAAGCAACCAGTTGATGAGAGTCCTTGGGGGATGCGCCGGCAGTCTGTTCTTGTCAGAGGCAGGCCCGACGTAATAAGCCGGTTTGGAAAGTGCGATGGCACCTACCTCTTCATTCACGACCTTCCATCCGGCGGCGGTATATTCGCTTCTCATCTGGGCTATCGCTGTCCGGGTCAGAGGTTGGTCGTCGGTTTTTGCTGGCATGGTTTGTTCTCTTAAACTAACAGTTCGGCGAAAAACGGCGTCAGCTTTACGACAAGTTGCTCCGTCTCGGGCAGATCGAAGGCATCTGGGTTGCGGCTATCACAGTAGAGTATACCCACAACTTCCTCTTGGCTGTTGACGATAGGCGCTGCGAGATAAGCGCGTCGATCTGAAGTCAGGTCATTCGCCTCTTTCTGATCGTACCCCCAGCTCTTCATCATATATTTGCGGAACGCCTGAGCGTCGTCATACTCATTGCCTTTCAGCGAGACAACGAGATACTCCTTGGCGCGGTAAGCATAGCCGATCACGCCCTTGCTCACTTGGAACCGCCTGCCGCTGCCTGTCACGCCCGTGGGGAGGTAGTTGGTGATTTGCTTGAGCCAATTCCCGTTTTTCTCGGGCACCCATATCGCGCATCGGATGTCGGCTTCCGGCGTGAACTCCATAGCCTTGCAGAAAGCAATGAGGTTCTTTGCGATGCTGAGGTGATTGTACCGACCAGGGTAAAGCATCACCCCAGTTCCGAGGATACAAGCGGCCCACCAGCCGATGCCCCAGCCGATACGCCCGAATTTGTAAAACGAAGCCAGCCCAGCCGCAGCGACGGCGGCACCGAAAGTCGAGGCCAGCCACCTCAGCCGAAAGAAGGGTGTTCTCAACTCGTGTTTCCGGTGACGGGGGGCGGTAGCCGCCCCCGCTCGTGAGCCTGCTCTTACCGGCGGCGGAGGAAGGCGGGGATGTCCACGTCGTTGTCGGCGGGCTGGCGCTGCGGGGCCGGCTCGGGCGCGGTGGCGACCTCAGCCCCGCCCTGGCCCTGGGTGGGGGCGGAACGGGCGCTGGCGGCCATGACCGTCCGTGCGGAGGCGGCGGGCGCGGCGGCGACGGGCCGCTGCTGGTCGAAGCCCGTCGCGAGAACCGTGATCCGCATCTCGTCGGTCAGGCGCGGGTCCTGGACGATGCCGAAGATGATGTTGGCGTCCTCGGCGTCGGTCGCCTGCTGGATCAGCTCGGTGGCCTCGTGGACCTCGGCCAGGGTCATGTCCGGGCCGCCGGTGATGTTAATCAGGGCTGCCCGCGCGCCCTCGATGCTCGTCTCCAAGAGCGGCGAGGCGATGGCCGCCTGGGCGGCGTCCACGGCCCGGTGGTCGCCGGACGCGACGCCGATGCCCATCAGGGCCGTGCCGGCGTTCAGCATGATCGCGCGGACGTCGGCGAAGTCCACGTTGATGATGCCCGGAATGGTGATGATGTCGGAGATGCCCTGCACCCCCTGGCGCAGCACGTCGTCGGCCTCCCGGAACGCCTCCACCAGTGTCGCCCGCTTCTCGACGACCCCGAGCAGGCGGTCGTTCGGGATGATGATGACCGTGTCCACTTTATCCTTGAGGTTGTCCACGCCCTCGTCGGCCAGGCGCGAGCGGCGCGGCCCTTCAAACTTGAACGGCTTGGTGACCACGGCGACCGTCAGAATGCCCAAATCTTTGGCGATCTCGGCGATGACGGGCGCGGCCCCGGTCCCGGTCCCGCCGCCCATGCCCGCCGTGATGAACACCATGTCCGCGCCTTCGAGCGACTTCTTGATGTCGCTTTTGGACTCTTCGGCGGCGTTGCGGCCCACCTCGGGGTTGCCGCCCGCGCCCAAGCCGCGGGTCAGGTTCTCGCCCAGTTGCAGCTTGTAGTCGGCGGCGGCGATGTCGAGCACCTGGATGTCGGTGTTCATGGCGATGAACTCGACCCCACTCAGCCCGGCCTCGATCATGCGGTTGACGGCGTTGGTGCCGCCGCCGCCGCAGCCGATCACTTTGATTTTAGCGAAGGGGACGAGATCGTCCCGCGTTCCGAATGCCATTGGAAAATCTTCTCCCTTAATCGGTGAAAGCGCCTGCGCGCGTTTTACTGCTCTCTTGACTGTCGCTACAACTACGGACTCACCCGCTCCCGGCGCGGGACATGATGCGGGCGAAGAAGCGCTGGAGGCGGGCGGTCAGCGAGTTCCCCGCAGACATCGAACGGCCCTGATGATAATGGCGTGCGCCGTACTGGACCAGGCCGATGGCCGTAGCGTAGACCGGTGAGCGCAGATCGGCGGAGATGCCGCCGACGTCGCGCGGGCTGCCGATCCGGGTGGGCATCCCCGTCACCTGCGCGCACAGCTCGGCGGCCCCGCTGATCTGTGAGCCGCCCCCCGACAGCACGATGCCTGCGGGCAACAGGTTATAGTACCCGGACTTGAGGATTTCCTGGCGGACCATCAGAAACAGCTCGTGCATCCGCGGCTCGACGATCTCGGCGAGGATGCGCCGGGGCAGCAGGCGCGGGGCGTCGCCGCCCAGGCTCAGGACCTCGAACGTGTCATCCTCGCCGATCATGCCGGTCATCGAGACGGCCTGCTCACGCTTGACGCGCTCCGACTCCTCGTGCGAGGCGCGCAAGCCGACGCTGATGTCGTGGGTCACGTGGCTGCCGCCCACGGGGATGGCCGACGAGTAGTAGACGTCCCCGTCCACGAAGATGGCGATGTCGGTCGTCCCGCCCCCGATGTCGGCGATGACCACGCCCAGCTTCTTTTCATCTTGGAGGAGCACCGACTCGGCGGTCGCGATCGGCTCCAGGACCGTCCCCTCGATGATCAGGCCCGCCTTGTGGACGCACTTGGCGACGTTCTGCAAGAACGTGACGGCCCCGGTCACGATGTGCGTCTCGACTTCGAGCCGGGTCCCGGACATGCCCACCGGGAACCTGATCCCACTCTGCCCGTCGATGGAGTACGCGCGCGGGATGGCGTGGATGATCTCCCGATCAGGCGGCAGCACGATGACGCGGCTCTGGTCCTGTACACGGGCGACGTCGTCCTCGGTGATCTCGCGGGTGACGTGGGTGATGGCGATCACGCCGCGCGAGTTGAGGGAGGCGACGTGCTCGCCGGTCACGCCGACCACCACGCGAGTGATGTCGCGGCCGGACATGGCCCGCGCCTTCTCGACGCTGTCAACGATGGCCTCGGCGGCGCTGTCGATGTCGATGACGACGCCCTTGCGGATGCCCCCCGACAGGCTGTTGCCGACGCCCAGGATGTCCAGGCGGCCCGACTCGTCGATCTCCGCGACGACCGTACACACCTTGGTCGTCCCGATGTCCAGCCCGACCACGCAGTCCCTCGGCACCTCCTCTGCTCCCTCTTGCCTTCGCCGGGCGTCAGCCCGCCCGCTTCGCGCGCCCGTCCCGGTCGTGGCCTTCCATCCAGTGCCGGCGGATGATGGACAGGTTGACGAAGATGCGCCCGCCCAGAGCCACCAGCGCGGCCAGGCCCAACGGCTGCCCCATCAGATCCCCCAGATAAGCCAGAAACGCCGCCAGCAGCGTATTAGCGAGGAACCCGGAGATGAAGACGTTGCTCTGGAACTTGCCCTCGGTGCCGGCCCGGACGCCGCCGATCAGCGAGTCCAGGCCCGCCAGGGCGGCCAGCGACAGGTACTGCGCGTACTGCGCGGGGAACGAGGCCCCCGAGAGATAGACCAGGCCGAAGCCCAGCGCGCCCGCGAGAAGTGCGAACCAGCCCATCGGTGTCTTCCTAACCTTTGCCTTCTAGCCCCTCTTGTTCCCCTGCGCGGACGCCTCCCCGACGATGGCGGCGGACGCGGGGACGGCGTACTTTGGCTGGACCGCGCCGCTGTAAGCGGGGATGACCAGGTGCCGCGCCGGCTCGACGCCGAACATCCCCTTGTCGAACGACTTGATCTGGTCGGCGATGCCGCCGTGCAGGTTCAGGGCCGCCGCCAGCGTTTTCGAGTCGCCGATGGCCTTGATCAGGTACGGCGGCGTCTGGGCGGTGTTGTTGACGAACACGGTCGGGCCGGCGCAGCGGACGGGGCTGACGGCGACCAGCCGCTGGTCGTTGACCGACACGGCCTCGGCCCCCGCCGCCTTCAGCTCGTTGACGACCTGGTTGATGTCGGTGTCGTGGATGATGTTGGGCGGCGTCATGCCCGGCGGCAGGCCGCCGGGAAACGGGTTCTTGCTGTCGTTCAGCGTCACGACCACGCCCTGCCCCTGCACGGCCGTCAGGCCCGCCAGGAGCTTGGCCGATTTGAGGTCGTCGGCCAGCGCGCGCGTCTGGGCCGTGTTCGACAGCGTCCCGGCCTCGAACTTGTCGATCCGGCCTTGCAGCGCTTTGATGGTCCGCTGCTGGTCGTCCACCTGCTTGGCCGAGATGCCCTCGGGCGAGACCGGCACCGTCAGGCGGACGTGCTGCTGCGTCCGCACCGACAGGCCGAGCATGGCCCCCAGGATGCCGCACAACAAGAACAGCGTGGCCCACCAGGTGCGGCGGTCCCGGCGGGGCATCGCGGATGTCGCATCGGTCGCGTCGTCACTCGGTGCGGGGTTCAGGTCCATGTCCGTCTTGCGCGTCTTTCTGTGCGGGCCGCGGGTGCCACACCATCCCCTGCGGGCAGCTCACGTCGATGTAGGCGGCGCGGCGGGCCAGCGCGCCGCCATAGGCGGACACGGCGGCGGCGGCCAGGGCCACCTTACGCGGCAGCGAATCGGGCTGCCCCAGACGAATCTGCGGCTTATCCTTTCTATTTAAGCACAAATTCAGGTTTTGGTCAACCACTATTTTCTCGCCGCCCAGGCCGGGGGCAGTTTGGAGCAAAACGAGCAGGCGATTCACGTCCGCCATCCAGGGCGCGACGAGCGGGTGGCCGAGCGTGACCCCATCGGGCAGCGCGGCCCCGGTCGCCTGCACGAGCGGGACGCCGGGCAGCGGGTGCCCCAAGGCGCGGTACGGGACGTCGCCGGGGTCAAGCAGCCAGAGATGCCCCCGCGTCGCCAGGACGAGGTGCGGCTGCCGCTCCTTGATCGTCAGCACCAGCAGATTCGGCAGCCGGATCGAGCGCGCGGCCGACTCCACCACGGGATCGGCCTCTAAACGTCGGGCGAGCGGCTGGCGCAGCATCCAGAAGGTGTTGGTCCGGGCCGGCACACGCGCCTCGGCGAACACCTGCGCGGGCGTCAGCGTCTGCGCGCCGTCCACACGCACACGGGTGACGCGCAGCGCGGGGTTGGCGAAGAGCAGGGCACCGGCTTCGGCGAGAAACAGGCCCAGGGCAACGAATTTGAGCGCCCGGTTCCAGTTCCGCGGTCGGCGGGCGGGTCGCCGCTTGACGGGGCGGGCAACGGGGCCATCCCGGCGGCTGGCAGTGACTGTCAGGTGCGGTCGCTTGTGCATGAAGTGCCTCCCCTTCGGCGCGGGTTCTATTCCAGCGCGAGCGAGATCAAGCGGTCCAAAAGCTGCGGGAAGCGATACCCCGCCGCCTGTGCCGAGCGCGGCAGCAGGCTGGTCGGGGTCATGCCCGGTATGGTGTTGATCTCCAGCGTGTAGATCTCGCCACTCACCGTCACGATCATGTCCGTGCGGGACATCCCCCGGCAGCCCAGAGTCCGGTGGCAGAGCCGTGCGATGCGCCTGGCCCCGGCCGCCACGTCGTCGGGGATGCGGGCCGGGACGATCTCGTCGGTCGCGCCCGCCGTGTACTTGGCCTCGTAGTCGTAGAAGCCCCCGCGCGGGACGATCTCGACGATGGGCAGTATCTCCAAGTCTCCGTTGCCCAGAATGGGCACGGTGATCTCGGTCCCCGCCACGAACTGCTCCACCAAAACCGTGTCATCGTGCCTGAAGGCGAGGGCGACGGCCGCATCCATCTCAGCCCAGTCCCGGACCACGGCCATGCCGATGGTGGACCCCTGCGCGTTCGGCTTGACGATGCACGGCAGTGGAACATCGCCCGCCGCCGGCATCTCGCCGCGCCGCAGCGTGACGTCCTGCGGCATCAAGACGCCGACGCCCGTGAGGACCCGCTTGCACATGGCCTTGTCCATCGCCAGCGCGCTCGCCAGGACGCCGCTGCCCGTGTAGGGCAGGCCCAGGACTTCCAGCATCCCCTGGACGGTGCCATCCTCGCCGCCGCGCCCGTGCAGGGCGATGACCACGACGCCGGGCCGCTCGGCGGCCAGCGCGCCCAGCAGCGCGGGCACGTCGGAAGTATCCAGGGAGGCGATGGCGTACCGCGATTCGTCCAGCGCGCCCAAGATCTGCCGCCCCGTGGACAGCGAGACCTCGCGCTCGGCGCTCGTGCCGCCCATCAGCACGGCGACTTTGAGTTTGGTGGTCACAGCGCCAGCAGCCCTTCCCCCGCCGCGCGGATGTCGCCCGCGCCCAGCGTCAGGACAAGGTCGCCGCTTTGCACCATCTCGGCCAGGCGGGCGGGCAGGGCGGCCTTGTCGGCGACATACGTGACGTGGTCTGCGCCGCGCCGGTCCGCGGTCAGGGCGGCCAGGGCCGCCCCGGTGACGCCTTCGAGCGGCGACTCGCGGGACAGGAAGATGTCGGTCAGGACGACGCGGTCGGCGTCCCCGAAGCTCTCGGCGAACTCGGTCCGAAAGTCCCGCGTCCGCGAGGGCAGGTGCGGCTGGAACACGGCGACGATCCGCCGGCCCGGATAGGCGCGGCGGGCGGCGGCCAGCGTCGCCCGGATCTCGGTCGGGTGGTGCGCGTAGTCGTCCACGACCAGGACGCCGCCGGGCGTCTCCCCCAGCCGCTCGAAGCGCCGCCCTGTCCCCGTAAACGACCGCAGGCCCCCGGCAATCGCGCCGAACGGCACGCCCAGCGTCAGGCCCGCCGCGACGGCGGCCAGCGAATTGGCGACGTTGTGTATCCCCGGCACGCCCAGGGTCACGCGGCCCAGCGTCTCGCCGTGCCAGACGGCGTCGTAGCTCGGGGCGGGCGAATCGGCGTCCAGATCGTCCGTCCGCAGCGAGACGTCGCCGGCCAGCGCGAACGTGACGACGCGCGGCGCGTCCGGGTCCGCCCGCAGGTGGGCGATCAGGCCCCGCGCATTGGCATCGAAGCCCGGCAGGATCGCCGTGCCCGTGACCTGGGACAGGAACTGGCCGAACGAGCGCAAGATGTTCGGGAGGTCGCCGTAGTAGTCCAGGTGGTCGGCCTCAATGTTGGTGATGACGGCGACGGCGGGGTCCAGATCCAGAAACGAGTCGTAGGCCTCGCAGGCCTCGGCCAGGAAGACGTCGCCCCCGCCCAGCCGCGCGTTGCCCCCGTAGGCCGGCAGGTCGCCCCCGATCAGCACCGTCGGGTCCACGCCCGCCGCATCTAAAATCATGGCGATCATGCCGGTCGTGGTCGTCTTGCCGTGCGTCCCCGAGACCGCGACCGAGCGCGGGTAGCGGGCCATCAGCCGCCCCAGCATCTCGGCGCGGGAGATGATGGGCAGCCCCCGCTCGCGCGCGGCGACAAGCTCCGGGTTATCTTTTTTGACGGCAGCCGACGCGACCACGAGGGTCGCTCCGTTCAGGTGCCGCGCCGCATGGCCCGCCTCGGCCCGGATGCCGCCCTCACGCCGCAGGGCGACCAGCGTTGCCGACTCGCGCACGTCCGAGCCGGTCACGGCCACGCCCTGACGGGCCAAAACGCGGGCCATGCCGCTCATGCCTGCCCCGCCGATGCCCACGAAATGAATGCACTCGTCCACGAAAATGCGTCTCCTCGGTCCGTTTCACTTGGGGTTGATGCCTATACGCCCCCTTGCGCCGCGCGTATTGTACCCGGAGACTGTCGCCGCGCGCAGACCACCCCCGACCCCGGGGCGAGTGGGCTTCTTGGGGGCTAGGGGGCCTCTTGCCGCACCCCTGCCATCTCCAGCAGCGCCCGCGCCAGGTCCCGCGCCGCGTCCGGGGTCGCCAGCGACAGCGCCGCCGTGCCCATCGCCCGCAGGCGGTCAGGGGCGGACAAAAGGGCCGAGACCTCGCGCAGCAGACGCGGCCCGTCCAACTCGCGGCCCGGCAGCAGCACGGCGGCCCCGGCCTCGACCGAGCGGCGGGCGTTGCGCGTCTGCTCGTCGCCTCCGGTCGGGACCAGCGGGACAAACAGAGCGGGCAGGCCCACGGCGGCAAGCTCCGTCACGGTCCCCGCCCCGCTGCGGCCTACGACGAGGTCGGCCAACGCGAACACGTCGGCGATCTCCTCCCCGACGAACGGGACGACGTGGTAGCGCCTTTGTAAATCTTCGGGCAGGGCGGCACGGACGCTCTGGAGGCGCACGCCATCTTGCCTCCCGCACTGGTGGATCAATCGGCAGACGCGCAAGAGGCCCGGCAAAGCCGCCTCGACCGCCCGATTGATTGCCTGCGCGCCCAGTGCGCCGCCGGTGACGTAGACCGTGGGCAGGGCGTCGTCATCGGGCGAGAACCCGAAGCGGGCGACGGCCCGCGCCCGGTCGCCGCCGAAAATGGCCTGCCGGACGGGGTTGCCGGTCACGAAGGCCTTATGACGGTGGCGCGGCGGCAGCTCCGCCATCGCGCCCGCGAACGAAAGGGCGATCCGGGTGGCAAGCCGCGCGGCGATCTGGTTTGCCAGCCCGATCTGCACGGTCTGCTCGTGGATCAGTGTGGGACGGCGCAGGAGCCAGGCGGCGACCACGGGCGGGACCGACACGTAGCCGCCGGTCGCCAGGACGACGTCGGGCCGGACCCGCCGCACCTCGCCGACGGCCTGCGCGACACCGACCGGCACCCGCAGCGCATCGGCCAGATTTTTGCCCGTCAGCAGCCCGCGCACCGACGACGCCCGCCGCAGCTTGCCGCTCTGGACGCCCACGAACGGGATGCGGGCCGCCTCGACCAAGCCCTGTTCGACCCCCCCGTGGCTGCCGACGTACAAGAACACGGGCGTCCAGTCCGCGCCCTCCGCCATGCCCTGCACGGCCTGGATGACGGCCAGGGCGGGGCTGACGTGTCCGCCGGTCCCGCCGCCGGTGACCAGGATTCTGATGGTGTGCATGGGCGTTGCTTTGGACATTGGAACCCACTCCGGCTCGCTAAGGCCGGGGCGGGTTCTTCCCCTCACTCCCGCAGCCCCGCCCCATCCCGCCGGGCGCGACCCAGGCGGCGCACGGTAGACGGCGGCGGGTCGGGTGGGGCCGCCGCGCGGCGCTCCCAGCGCCGGTTCCAGTCGCCCTCGTTCGGCTCGATTTTATCCCGCGCCGGACCCTCGGGGCCGTCCGGGTAGCACGAGATGTTCAGCAGGATGCCGATGCCCGCCAGCATCAAGACCAACGAAGAACCGCCGTAGGAGATGAACGGCAACGGGACACCCGTGTCAGGAATGGAGGCCGTGGCGACGGCCATGTTGATCAGGGCCTGGACGCTGATCAGAGTCGTGATGCCCGCCGCCAGCAGCGCCCCGAACGGGTCGCGCGTCCGGTAGGCGATGGCGAACCCGCGCGCGGCCACGAACAGGAACAGCGAGACCAGCACCAGCGTCCCCAGCAGCCCCCACTCCTCGGCGATGACCGGGAAAATGAAGTCGGTGCGCGGCTCCGGGATGAACAGCTTCTCGCGCCCCTCACCCAGCCCCATGCCGCCCACGCCCCCCGATCCCAAGGCGATCAGCGCATGCCACACCTGGTAGCCCGTGTTGTACTGGTCCGCCTTGGGGTCCAGGAATGCCGTGATGCGCCGGGCGCGGTACGGCTCCAGCGCAATGAACAGCGTCACGGCGACCGCAGCGGCCCCCAGGATCGCGCCGATGTGGGCGGGCCGCGCCCCGGCGAGATACAGCATGACCAGGCCCGTCACCGACAGCACCAGGGCCGTCCCCAGGTCCGGCTCCTTGGCGATCAGCGCGGCGAGAATCCCGATCACGGCCAGCGGCGGCAGCAGGCCCTCTTTGGGGCTGCGCTTGATCTTCAGGCTCCCGGCCAGGACACGCGCCAGATACAGCACCAGGGCCAGTTTCGCCAGCTCCGAGGGCTGGAAGCGAATCTGCCCGTGCCCCAGCCAGCGCCGCGCGTGGTTGACCACGATGCCGACATGCGGCACCAGGACGGCCAGCAGCAGAAAGATCGCCACGGAAACGCCGATCACGGCGACTTTCTTCCACTTCCAGTACGGCAGCCGGGTCGCGCCCAGCAGCGCCAGCAGCCCGACGCCCGCCCAGGCGGCCTGCATCTTGACGAAGTGGAACGAGTCGCCGTGCAGCTTCTCCACCGCGATGGCGTAGGAGGCGTCGTAGACCGAAACAATGCCGACGCCGAGCAGCAGGAACGTCAGCCACAGCAGCAGCCCGTCCATCGGCTGCCGCAGCGGGCCGTCCGCGTGCGCCGACGGGGCGTGGTCGCGCGTCGCCTGGTCTCGTGTTCGTGGTGTCGCGCTCATGTGTTCTCCTGGTGCCGGACCGTGCCCGTAAACCCAGCCTTCAGAACCCCTCCCGGCGGCAAGCCGCCTTCCCTCCCCTGTTAGGGGAGGGCTTAGGATTAGGAGGTGCCTTCTCTTATCCCAACCCTTCCCTAACAAGGGAGGGTGGCGTATGCCCTGGAGGGCATTACTTCGTATCGGGTGCAGTTGCTCCGGGCTTGCCCGACGGGGTGGGTTCTTCGCCCCCGCCCAGCCCCCGCACCGCCGCCTTGAACTGGTCGCCCCGGTCCTCGAAGTCCCGGAACATGTCGAACGACACGCAGGCCGGGGCCAGCAGGACCGTATCGCCCCGCAGTGCCTCCGCCCGCGCCGCGTCCACGGCCTCGGTCATCGTGCCCGCCCGCGCTGTGTTTGTAAAGCCCGCCACCCGCGCCGACGCCTCGATCTCCGGGGCCGACCGCCCGATTAGCACCAGGGCACGGACGTTGTGGGCGGCCACGGCCTCGCCCAATGCCGCCACGTCGTCGCCCTTGTAGACGCCCCCGGCGATGACCACCTTCGGCTCCGGCAAAGCTCCCAAAGACTTCTCAAACGCGGCGGCGTTGGTACACATGGAGTTGTTGACGTAGCGCACCCCGCCTACCGTGTCCACATATTCCAGCCGATGTACCACGCCCGTGAACGTCGTCGCGACTTGTTGGATGGGTTCAAGGCCGACACCAAACGCATAGGCCATTGCAGATGCTGCTAAGATATTTTCCAAGTTATGCTGACCGGGCAGCTTGATTTCAGTGACCTTGCAGATGTTCAGGTCGCCCGGCCACACGTTCAGATCGCCCGGCTGCACCATTTGCCGATCCACACGCGGATCGTCTATGGCAATCGTATCTGTGACGCAGTAAATGCCCCACTCGTCAGAGTAACCAACGCCGAAGTCCCAGTGCATTGCAACAGGACGGCGGAAGGTCTGAGGATGAGGTAACTCGTCCCCATAGACTGCGAAATCATCCGCTGTTTGGTTCTCGAAGATGCGCCACTTGGCGGCGACGTACTCCCCCCACGTCTGCCGGTCGCCGTGGTCGGGCGTGATGTTCAAGAGGGCGGCGACGCGGGGCCGGAACGTCGAAATCCACTCCAATTGGAACGACGAAATCTCGGCCACAATCGCCGCCGCCGCCGGGGCCTCGAAGGCAGCGCGGATCAGCGGCAGGGCGATGTCGCCCGCCGCGATGTTGCCGGCAACATACGTCTCAATACCCGACGCGCGCAGCATCTCGCCCAATAGCACCGCCGTGGTCGTCTTGCCGTTGGTGCCCGTGATCGCCAGGATGGGCGCGCGGGCGATGCGGTAGGCGGCCTCGATCTCGCCCAGCACGGGCACACCCGCCGCGACGGCAGACTGCAAGACGGGCGCACTCTTGCGGACGCCGGGGCTGGTGACGAGGTAATCCAGCCCAGCGTAATCCAGTCCTGCGCCGCCGACAAGGGGCGTCAGGCCCAGGGATTCGACTTCACGCACCGCCTCGGCGATCTCCCCGGCGGGCTTGCCGTCGTAGGGGACGACCCGCGCACCCAGCCGCGTCAGGACGTCGCAGCAGGCCAGGCCGCTGCGGGCCAGGCCCACCACGGCGACGCTTTTACCACGGAACGGGTTGTCGGGTGCGTCGGACATAAGCTTTTCGGTCAAAGGCCCCCCGCGATCAGCAGGCCCGCGATCAGGGCCAGGACGCCGACGATCCAGAAGCGGGCCACCACCTGTGTCTCGGCCCACCCCGAAAGCTCGAAGTGGTGGTGGATCGGCGTCATCTTGAACACGCGCCGCCCGTTCGGCTTCCCGCCCGTGGCCTTGAAGACGGACACCTGGATCATCACGCTCAGGGTTTCGATCAAGAAAACCAGGGCAAAGAGCAGGACCAAAATCTCTTGCTTGCCCATCAGGGCGAGGGCGGCGAAGCTCGACCCCAACGCCAGCGAGCCGGTGTCGCCCATGAAGACTTTGGCCGGGTGGGCATTAAACCACAAAAAGCCCAGGCACGCCCCGGCCAGCGCGAAGCCGACCAGCGGGAGCTGAGGGAATAGCAGGCTGCTCGTCAGCGACAGGCCAAGCAACGTGAAAAGGGACAGCCCCCCCGCCAGCCCGTCCAGGCCGTCGGTCAGGTTGGCGGCGTTGGACAGGCCGATCATCAGCATCAACGCCAGCGGGTAGTAGGCGTAGCCCAGATCGAAGTAGCCGAGGCGGGCCAGGCCGACATGCGTGGTGACGCCCGGCTCCGCCGTCACGGCCAGCCAGCCGACGAACAGCAGCCCGATCAATACCTGCCCGGCCAGCTTCTGCCGGGCCAGCAGGCCCAGCGACTTGCCGCGCCGCGCTTTCAGCAGGTCGTCGGCGAACCCCAAGGCGGCGTGGCCCACGAAGACCAGCAGCACGGCCACGGTGGACGGCGCGACGGGCCGCAGGGACGGCACGGCGAGCAAGCCCACGGCCACCGCGAGCAGCAGGCTAATCACCAGCAGGACGCCGCCCATCGTCGGCGTCCCCTGCTTCTGCCGGTGCCCGACGGGCGCGTACTCGTTGATGTTCTGGCCGAACTTCAGCACCCGCAGCCAGCCGATGACGGGCGGACCGAGCAGCACGGCGAACAAAAACGTCAGCAGGAACGCCCCCAAGGCGAGCGGCTCGGGGGCCCTCATGGGCCAGCCTCGGGGGCGGCTTCCCCGGTCAGGGCCGCGACGACCTTCTCCATCGCCACGGCGCGGGAGCCTTTGACCAGCACCACGTCGCCCGGACTCAGGGCCAGCGCCTCGCGGGCGAACCGGGCGGCGTCCTCGCTGTCCGCGAAGCGCTGGGCGGCACCGGGTATCAAAGCCGCCAGGCCGCCGACGGTGTACAGCGCGTCCAGGCCGCCTACAGAAGCGATGGCAGCGCCGAGTTCACGGTGGGCATCTTCGGCCCGCGCGCCCAGCTCGCGCATGTCGCCCAGGAACGCAATCCTGCGCCCGCCGGGGTGGGCGAGCAGCGTCTCCAAAGCCGAAGCGACCGAGGCCGGCGCGGCGTTGTAGGCGTCGTTCAGGACCGTCGCGCCCCCCGCCGTGTGGACGACCTGCATCCGCATCGGCGGCGCGGCGTAGCCCCTCAGCGCGCGGGCGGCGTCTTCGGGGGGGACGCCGAGCGCATCCGCGACCGCCAATGCCGCCAGCGCGTTGCCCACGCCGTGCCGCGAGAGGCTGGGAACCAGAACCGGGACGCCGCGCAGAACGAAGCGCCAGCCGCCATCGGTGCGGGCAAGATCGGCGGGGAAAAAGTGAGATTCCGAGTCAGACGCTTCCATGCCGTAGGTGACGACCCGCGCCGCCGTCTTAGATTGGAGGCGGGGTAGGTAGGGATCGTCGGCGTTCAGCACGGCCAGGCCGGCGGCGGGCAGCGCCTCCAAAAGCTCGCCCTTGGCGTCGGCGATGGCGTCCAGCGAGCCGAGCAGCTCCAGGTGGTTGTCGGCGATGGCCGTCACGACGCCCACGGTGGGGCGGGCGACGCCGCACAGATAAGCGATCTGACCCGCCCCGCGCATGCCCATCTCGACGGCGGCGGCTTGGTGTTCGGGCGTCATTTGCAGCAAGGTCTTGGGGACGCCCGTCTCATTGTTCTGGCTCGCTTCCGTTTTCAGCACCGGGCCGAGCGGGGACAGCACGGCGGCCAGCATCTCTTTCACCGTCGTCTTGCCCACGCTGCCGGTCACGCCGACGACCGGGATGTCGAAGCGGTCGCGCCAGTGTCGAGCCAATAGGCCGTAGGCGACCTCGGTATCGGGGACGCGCAAAACGGGCGTGTCCAGGGAGGCAACGACCGGCTGCGAGACGACCAGGCCGCGCGCACCCGCCCGCAGGGCGGCGGCGATGTGCTGGTGGCCGTCGGACCGGCTGCCGACCAGGGCCACGAACAGGTCGCCGGGGCGCAGCGTTCGCGTATCCGTCGAGACGCCCGAAAAGGCGACGCCCCCACCGCCGGGGTTGGTCCCGGCGTCCAGCGCCTGCCGGACCTCGCGCAGAGTCAGTTGGAACTGATGGCTCAGGGACATTCGGCCAGGGCCTCCCGCGCCACCAGACGGTCATCAAAGGGGATGGTGCGGCCATTCGCGAACGTCTGCCCCGTCTCGTGCCCCTTGCCTGCGATCACGACCAGGTCGCCGGGCAGGGCCGACTCGCACAGTACGTGTTTGATGGCGGCGTGGCGGTCCACCTCGACGATGATGCCCTCGCGCGCGCGTCCGCCCTCGATGCCGACGAGGATGTCCTCGATAATGGCGTCGGGGTTCTCCGAGCGCGGGTTGTCGCTAGTCAAGACGGACACGTCGGCCAGTTCGGAACAGATGCGCCCCATCATCGGGCGCTTCTTGGGGTCCCGGTCGCCGCCGCAGCCGAATACGCAGACCAGGCGGGCCGGGGCGAGCGCGCGGGCCGACTTCAGGACGTTCTCCAGGCCGTCCGGCGAGTGCGCGTAGTCCACCACGACGGTGAAGCCGCGCCCGCCCATCGGCACCAGCTCGAACCGGCCCGGTACACCGGCCAGGCTTTCCAGCCCGTTCCTGATCGCCATCGGCGGGACGCGCCGCAGCAGGGCGACGCCGACGGCGGCCAGGGCGTTGGTGACCTGGAACAGGCCGCCCAGGCGCAGGTCCACGGGGAACGAGACGACGCTGCCGTGGGGCGGCTGATAGTGGACCGTGAACCGCGTCCCATCGGGCCGGGCTTCTTCCACTGTCGCGCGCAGGACGGCGTCCGGGCTAGACAGCCCGTAGCGCAAAACGGGCCGGCCCGCCGCTTCCAATGCCTCGATGATACGCCGCCCGTAAGGGTCGTCGGCGTTGACCACGGCGTTGAAGGGCTTTTCGGGAAACGCAGCGGGGTACTCGGTGAAGAGACGCAGCTTCTCGGCGAAGTAGGTCTCCATCGTGCCGTGGGCGTCCAGATGGTCCTGCGTCAGGTTCGTGAACACGCCTGTATCGAACGCGCACTCTGAAGTGCGGCCCATCAGGATGCCCTGGCTTGAGACTTCCATGACGCAGCGGCGCACCCCCGACTGGGCCATGTCGGCGAACAGGCGCTGCAAGTCCGGGGCCTCGGGCGTGGTTCGCTCCAGAGCGACGGCGCGGCCGTTGACCGTCGCGCCGATGGTGCCGATCAGGCCGGTCCGCTCACCCAGGGTCCGAAAGATGCCCTCGACCATGTACGCCGTCGTGGTCTTGCCGTTCGTGCCCGTCACGCCGATCAAATCCAGCAGGCGCGACGGCTCGCCGTAGAACGCGGCGGACAGCCGGGGCAGGGCCGCGCGGGGGTCGGCGACCGCGACGGTCGGCAGATTGGGAGCGCCGTACCAGCCCGCGCGGTCCGAAGACACCATCAAGGCCGCCGCGCCCTTGTTGAGCGCCTGCGGGATGAAGTCGTGGCCGTCGCTTGCGGCCCCGCGCAGGGCGACGAACAGCGCACCGGGCGTGACCTGCCGCGAGTCGTAAGCAAGCCCCGGGATCTCGGGGTCGCCGCCCGCGATCTCGGCACCGGGGATAGACTGAATCAGTTCGCTGAGTTTCATGTGACTTCTTGCGTCGGTGCCCCAGGCCCGGACGGCGCTGCCTCAGAGGGGCACGGTCGAAGAAAGAGATGTCTTGCTCTGACGCCCGCACAGGCGGGGAGCTGCTCTTCTAAAGCCTGGGGGTTCAGCCCCAGGTATCCCGCAAGCCTATGGCGTCCCCGGACCACCAAAGTCCCCCGGCCCGCGCCGCGCCAGTGCCGCCCGGCCATCCATTTTGACCTTCAGGTGGTCGTCCCAGTCCACGACGCCGGGCGCGTCGGGCGCGATCTGCAAGACCTGCATGGCCTGGCGGGCGATGTCGTGGACGACCGGCGCGGCGACTGCGGCCCCCCAGTGGATGCCCTGCGGCTCGAACACGGCGCACAAGATCACCAGGCGCGGGTGTGAAAGCGGGTACATGCCCACGAACGAGGCCACGAAGCGGCCGCTCTCGTAGCCGCGCGGGCCGGACACCTGGGCCGACCCGGTCTTGCCCCCTACGGAAAAGTCGGCGATCTGGGCGGGCTTGCCGGTGCCCGACTGCACCACAGTCCCCAGCATGGAGCGGACGGCGGCGGCGACCTGCGGCGAAAGCACCCGGCGGACGCACTGGGGGGCGACCAGCGTCTCGTGGCCGTTGCGGCGGACGGCCCGGACGATGTGCGGGCGCATCAGCGTCCCGCCGTCCGCGATGGCCCCGTAGGCCGCCGCGAGCTGCAAGGGCGTGATCGAAATGCCCTGGCCGAACGCGATGTTGGCGAGCTGGATCTGGGACCAGCCGATGCCGCCCGTGTACTTGTTGGGCGCGTCCGGGGCTAGCAGGTGCGACTCCTGCTCGCCGGGCAGGCCCGAGCCGGGCGGGTCCAGAAAGCCGAACTTCTGCTCGTACTCGTACAGACGTGGGGCACCCAGGCGCAGGCCGAACTGCGCCATGCCGACGTTGGACGAGACGCGCAGGATGCCGCGCAGGTTCTGCGAGCCGAGGTTGTTGGTCAGCGCGTCCGCAGCCTCGTGGATGGCGTGCTTGCCGATCTGGAGCGTCGGGCTGCAATACACGCGGGTGCCCATCTGGCCCAGCCCCTGCTCCTGCAGGACGGCCGAGGCGGTGATGGACTTGAGCGTAGACCCCGGCTCGTACAGGTCGGCCACGGCCCCGTCCCGCCGCCGGGCGGCCGCGCCCCCTAGGGCGTCCTTGGACAGACGCCCTAGGGGGCGCGGCTCGTTCGGGTTGAACGTCGGGGCCTGCGACAGCGCCAGGATCTCGCCGGTGCGCGGGTCCAGGACGATGGCGACGCCGTGGTCGGCGTGGTGGGCAGTGACGGCCTTCGCCAGGGCGTCGTCGGCGATGTGCTGCAAACGCTCGTCCAGCGTCGTGACCACGTCCGCACCGTTCTCGGCCTCGGCCCGGCGCCGGGTCGTGCCGGGCAGGAAGCGCCCGTCCCGGTCGATCTCGGCGACGACCTTGCCGTCGCGTCCGCGCAGGAGACTCTCCTGGCTATACTCCAGGCCTTCGATGCCCAGCCCGTCCCGGTTGGTGAAGCCCAGCGCGTGCGCGGCCAGCGCCCCGTCCGGGTAGGAGCGGGCCGTATCGCCGATGGCGTAGATGCCGGTCAGGCCCGCACCCTTGATGGCCTGGGTCAGGACGGCGGCGGGGGTGGCGAGGACGCCGGCGGGGGCTTCAGCGCCTGGAGACGGGAGGAAGTGGCGTTTCAGGGAGACGAAATGGACGCGGGCCGAGCGGGGCGTCAGCAGCGCCTGGAGCCGGGCGGGGCTGTCGCCGAGCAGGGGGGCGAGACGGGCAGCGGTGGCGGCGGGGTTCGAGACCTCCTGCGGATCGGCGTAGACGGCGGCGGCGGGGACGTTGGCGGCCAGAGCCGCCCCGTTGCGGTCTAAAATGAGGCCGCGCCGAGCGGGCAGCAGGCTTCTGCCCACCCGGTAAAGATCGGCCTGGCGCTGGAAATAGGTGTGCCGGGCGGCCTGGAGATAGACCAGGCGCCCGGACAGCAGCAGGTACAGGACCAGGACACCGACGAACAGCCCCGTCGCCCGCGGTTTAATGACCGAAAGATGCTGTTGTGAAGCCGTCTGGGTTCGTGCCACCGTTGATCCCCTGTCCCGCCACGGTTTTATGCACCGAGATGTCGTCCGGGTGTGCCGGGATGTAGTTCACGCGGGTCGCGCCGCGCGACGTCATGCCCAGCGCCGTGGCCGCCGCGATGACCCGCTGCGGGCTTTGAAGGCGGTCGCGCTCGGCCCGCAGCATCTCGTTCTGGAGCTGGCGGCGGACGAGCAGCGTGCGCGCCTCAGCCTGGTCGATGCCCAGGCGCGTGACACGCGCATAGGCGGCGAGGTAGACCAGCAGCAGGCCGCAGACGACGGCGGTGCAGGTGGTCGCCATGCCCATCAGGCGCATCTCCGCGCGGCCCATCCGGCGGGCACGAGGTGACGCAGCGGGGCGGGCGACGGGGCGCTCATCCAGGGGGGCCGGTCTGAGCACCACGTTGCCCGACGTGACGGGACGGCGATCTGCGGTCTTACGCGGCAGGGCGTCCATGCGGCGCGTCCGGTCGGAATTTTGCGGCGTTCTCGTTTCCAGCATCGCTTTTCCTCTTTGCGCGGGCGGATAAATGGTCCGCCCCCGCGCCCGGCTTCCCCACCCTACTTCAACAGCGAAATCTGGCAGCGAAATCTTACAGCTTGCGGGCCGCCCGTAGGCGGGCGCTCCGGGCGCGCGGGTTGGCGGCGACCTCGGCGGCATCCGGCTCCAGCGGCTTGCGCGTCAGCAAGGCCACGACCGCAGGCGGCGGCGTCCCGTACAGCCCCTCGCCCGGCCCGCGCCCGGACAAACGGGCGAAGAGCTGCTTGATGATCCGGTCTTCCAAAGAGTGGTACGAAAGCGCCGCGATGGTGCCGCCTTGAGCGAGGCGGTCTACGGCGCTTCCGAGCGCGTGTCCCAACACCGTCAGTTCGTCGTTGACCGCGATCCGCAGCGCCTGGAACGTGCGCGTCGCGGCGTGCTTGTCGGCGGGCCGGGCGCGGACCGGCATGGCGGCGTGGACCGTTTCGACCAACTGCCCCACCGTTCGGTATGGCGCATCCGCCCTTCGCTCGATGGCGAAGCGCGCGATGCGCGCCGCCCAGTGCTCGTCCGAGTTCTCGCGGATCAGCGTCGAGAGCGCCCGCTCATCCAGCGTGTTCAGCAGGTCCGCCGCCGTCGGCCCACCCCCCCCAGGGTCCATCCGCATGTCCAGCAGGGCGTCCGGGTCCTTGAACGAGAACCCCCGCGACGGCGTATCCAGTTGGTAGGACGAGACTCCCAGGTCGAAAAACGCCCCGTCTACCGCCCCGATGCCCAATTCGTCCAAGACGGAACCCAGATCATCGAAGCGCGCCTGCCGCAGCGTCACGAGTGCGCCCGATGGGGCCAGCCGCCGGGCCGCCGCCGCCAGCGCGTCGGGGTCCTGATCGATCCCCACCAGCCGCCCGCCGGGGGACAGCCGCCCGACCAGCGCCTCTGCGTGGCCGCCGCCGCCCAGGGTGCAGTCCAGAAAGACCTGGCCGGGGCGCGGGTCCATCACCGCCAAGACTTCGTCCCGCATGACCGGGACGTGATAAGAATTCGCGTCTGAGTTTACGTCAGGCAATGCCCAGCTCTCGGGCCGACTCGGTGATCATCTCCGCCGTCAACTGGTCGTTGTAGCGCTCCCAGGCCGCGCCGCTCCAGATCTCCAGCCGACTGCCCGTCCCGACGATCACCACGTCGCCCTGGTCGCCGATCTTCGCGTACTCGCGCAGCTTGCTCGGGATCGCCACGCGCCCCTGGCCGTCCACGCTGGCCTCGGTCGAGGTGAAGAAGCGCTGGAGGCGCATCGCGTGTTCGTCGAGCTGCGGCTGGCGGGACAGGCTCTCGCTCAGGTCTTTGTAGGCCGACTCGGTGTAGACGAAGATGCAGCCGCCCAGGCCCTTCGTCATGTAAAAGCGCTCGCCTAGGGACGACCGGAACCGCGTCGGGATGATGACACGGCCCTTATCATCCACGCTGTGGTCGAATTCGCCCTGAAACACCACTATTCCTCCACCGCGCCACCACTGGACCCCACTTGGGTACAACTATACGTCATCACCCCTGTCTTTGTCAAGGGCGGCTTGGAGATTTTTAGGGATTATTTTCGCCGCCGAAACCCCCAGATTTAGGGGCTGGCGTGGGAACCGCCCTAAATCTAGGGGGTAAAGAAGGGGCAGAGGCGATTTGGAGGAGGGGCAAGGGAAAGAAGAAAGGGGAATTACGTTTGGGACACGCCCCCACCTGGAAGCCATGGGCCGGGTAGAGGGGGTCGCGGAGAGGGCACGGGGAGGCGAAGAATCAAGGAGAAGGGGAGGGGAAGGGACGAACACAGAGTCCGCCCCTGGAAAGCGGGGCGCTCAGTGGTGGCCCGCCGGGACCGTCTGCGCGCGCTCGATCTGACGGCGGCGCTGACGCTGGATCTGGAGCGGCTGCAAGTCCACGCACAGCGTCGTATCGGCTAGGCCGCGCGCCCGGATCGACTCGTGCAGGCGCGGGAGCAGCGTGTACTCCAAGAAGTCGGCGTAGACCTCGTTGTAGTTGTAGGTCTCGACGGCCACGGTCCACTTGACGCCCTGGGCGCGCTCGCCTGCCGGGTAGTAGAACAAAGTCGGGCCTACCCCGGTGCTCCATTCGAGGATCACCCTGGACGCGCCCCGACCCTTCCAGGCGTCGCACTTTTGGCGCAGCGTCTCCAGGTCAAACTGGGGTTCCTGATGCAGTTTCCGCTCCATGTCGCTTGTTTCTCCTGCCGCGCGATGGGGATGACGAAATTATAGCACACTCCGAGTCGCCGCGCGGGCGTTCACGAAACGGAAGCGTCTAGGGGGGATCTGCTTCGTCTCCCAGCGCGAGCATGGCGGCGTACACCTCGCGCCGCGAGGCCTTGAGGTCGGCGCTGACCTGTCGGACGGCGTCGCGCTCGCTCAGGCCCGCCGCCAGGGCGGCGCGCAGGGCGGTGGGGACGTCCACGGGTTCCGGCTCGGGGGCGGGGGGCGCGTCCTCACCGCCGTCCCCGGCCAGGCCCCCGACCACGACCGTGATCTCGCCGCGCGGGGTGTGCACGTCGAAGTGCGCCACGAGGGCGGCCAGCGGCCCGCGCACGAACTCCTCGAACTTCTTGGTCAGCTCGCGCCCGACCGCAGCGGGCCGGTTCGGGCCGAAGGCGCGCGCCATGTCGGCCAGCGTCTCGGGGAGCCGCGACGGGGCCTCGTAGAAGAGCAGGGTGCGCGTTTCGGACCGGGCCAGGGCGTCGAGCTTCGCCCTCCGGGCCGCTTTCGTGCGCGGCAAAAACCCCTCGAAGGCGAAGCGGGCCGGGGGCAGGCCGCTGCCGACCAGGGCGCACAGGGCGGCGCTGGCACCGGGGATGGGGACGACGGGGACTCGGGCAGCGAGGGCCGCCCGGACCAGGGCGACGCCGGGGTCGGAGACGCCCGGTGTGCCGGCGTCGGTGACCAAGGCGACGTTTCTCCCCTCGTCTGCCAGTTGGCGTGTTAGGTCCTGGGTGCGCCCGGCCTCGCTGTGCTGGTGGTAAGCGACCAGGGGCGTGTGGATGTCGAAGTGCGCGAGCAGGGCGCGCGTGTGGCGGGTGTCCTCGGCGGCCACCACGTCACACTCACGCAAAATGCGGAGGGCGCGGAGGGTGATGTCTTCCAGGTTGCCGATAGGCGTGGCGACGATGTAAAGGGTTCCGGGCATGCGGCTCCAGGCCCGGCACGGGGAGCGCCGGGCCTTTCCTGTCTACTGCGCCGGCTTGGGCGCGCGGGGCAGGGTCACGTGGACCGACCCGGCGGGCCGCGCCGTGCCGGGCGCACCCGGCGACGTGCCGGGCGGCAGCGACGCGCCGGGCGGCAGCGACATCCCCGGAGGCAGTGACATGCCGGGCGGCAGTGACATGCCGGGCGGCATCCCATTGGGGCCACCGGGCGCGGGGTGGGCGACCGCGTACTGCTTCAGCCACTGCGTCTCTTTGTCGGCAAGATCGGGCCGGCCCGCCGTGCGGAAGTCCAGCAGGAGCGAGGCGTGCGTGCTCTGGTCGTTCCAGGCGAGCTGGGAGGCCTTCTGAAAGTGCGGGACCGCCTGGGCGTTGTCGTGAGTCTGTAAATAAAGCTGCCCCAGGACCATCTCCAGGGCGGGGTCCTCGCGCGACTGCAAGGCGGCCCCGTAGGCCGCAATCGCCTGCGGGTTCTGGTTCAGCCGCTGGTAGACCTCGGCCAGCGCGACGTTGACGGCGGCCTTCTGCATGGTTTGGGAATTGCCGGCCAGCGCCTTCTGGTAGTCCGCCAGTGCCTCGTGGTATTTGGCCTGCGACTGGGCGGGGTCGCCCTGCCGGCCCGCCTGTGACAGCGCGCGGTCCCCAGCCAGCGCGGGGTCCTTGACATCGATCTTGGCCCCGTCTTGCAGACTCGCCATCGCCGCCTGGGCATGATCCGAGGCGCGCTGCTGCTTGATCTCGGTGATGTAGCGAGCCTTGTTCTTGTCGAAGTCTTTGGGCAGGCCGTCTTTAGTGGCGACCAGCTTGATGAGGAAGTAGCCGTACTTGGGCGAGGCGACGAGGTCCGGCGTCACCTGCCCCGGCTTGAGGCTGAAGGCGGCCTTTTTGAACTCCGGCACGTAGGGGGTCAGCTCGCTGATAAACCCATCGTCGCCGCCCTTGGCTTTGGTGCCCGTATCGTCCGAGTACTGCCTCGCCAGCGCGGCGAAGTCCGCGCCGGGCGCTTTCGCCTTGGCGAGGATCTGCTGCGCTTTGTTTTTCGCCTGGACGTCCGAGACTTTTTTGTTGTCGATGAGGATGTGCTGCGTGTGATACTGGACGTAGGCCGCCCGCGCATCTGCCTCGCTGACGTTTTCGCGGTCCGCCAGGGCCGTCGAAAGCTTGCCAGTCAGCCCGATCTGCGGGTCGCCGAGCAGAATAAGCTGGCGCAGGGCGTCGTCCGAGAACTGCTCCTCCGTGCTGCGCCCCCCCACCCGGCCCAGCGCGGCGTCCACGTCGGCCAGCGACGCGGTGGGCGGCAGGCTCAGCTTCTGGCGGAGGCCGATCAGGTCCACCACCTCGGCCCGCTTTTTGGCGATCTCTTCGGGCGAAACCGTGATGCCGCTGTTTTTGGCGAACTGAAGCTCTAGATTCGTGGCGATGAGCTTATCCAAGGCTTGGGCATTGAGCTGCGGAGTTTCCAGGGCGCTGAGGGTGCGGCCCGACTGCTCGGGCGCGCTGCGGAGGCCGTCCACGGTGGTGTCGTATTCCTGCCGCGTAATCGGGTCGCCGTTGACCGTGGCGATCACGTCATCGCCCGCCGGCGCGGCCTGGCCGCCCCCGCCCCGGCCCATCAGGTTGCTGCCCATGCCCGAGAAGACCAGGCTGAAGACGAGCAGTGCGCCGACGGCGAACAGGCTCCATTTGCCGACGGGGCTGCTGGTCATGCTGCCCAGGCCGGTGCGAAAAGAGTTCAATGACATCGGTATCGGTTTCCTCAAAACGGCGGCTGCGGTGCCGCCGTGGCGTGATATGGGTGTGCGGGAGAGACACGGGATTAGGCCCAGGGCACGGCTAGGCGGCGCTCACGCCCGCCAGCAGCCTCTGTAACCCCTCCAAACAGGCGCGCGAGGACGCTTCTTTGGTCGCCAGCCCGGCCCAGTGCGTTTCCAGCGAGAGCCAGCCGCCGTAGCCGTCCCGCGCCAGGGCCGCGAGCTGGCCCGCCCAGTCGATCCCGCCCGCCCCGACCGCAGCCCACTCGGGGGCGACGCCGCCGGGAGGCACGGCGGCGTCCTTGACGTGGACGTGCGCCACGAAGTCTTGGATGGCCGCGTAGCCCGTCGGGAACGGCAGCTCGCCGGCCATGAAGGCGTTGCCGGGGTCCCAGATCGCGCGCACGGCGGGCGAGGCGATCTCTTCTAAAATGCGCGCCGTCTGCGCCCCGGTCGCCAGGCAGCAGGCGTACTCGTTCTCGATGCCCAGCACGACGCCCGCGTCCACGGCCAGCCGGGCCGGCTCCGCGTAGGCGTCGGCAATCAACTCCTCTTGGAGAGGCGTCAGCGGACCGCGCTTCCAGAACGAGAACGTGCGGACCAGACTGGTCTCGAAGAACCGGGCGGCTTCCAGGCAGTGCTCCAGCAGGGCGATCTGGTCGCCGAGGCCGCGCGCGGACGCGCCGTGCAGCGGACCCGCCGGACCCTCGGGGGCGTCGCCCGGCAGATCGCACTTATAGAACGGCGAGGCGATACCCGCCACGGCCATGCCGCGCGCGTCGAGCAAGATCTTGGCCCGCTCCCAATACTCGCGTGGGGCCTCGGCAATGTTTTTGTCCCAGAGCTGGCGCAGCTCGGCACCTTGGACGCCGTACTCGGCCATGACGTCCAGCGCGCGCTCCAGGTCGGCGTCTATCTCGTCGGTGATCACGGCAAGCTTCACGGCGCACCCCCCGTCCCACTACGCAGCTTCACACACGCAGCTTCACATACGCAAAAAATGGCCGACTCATTCTAGCCCATCACGCCCCATTTGTCAACAAACCCGGCGTGGCGTTTGCGCGCGGAGAGCGCCGGGGTAGAGTCCTCTTATCTTTGCGGCGAATGTGAAAGCGGGGCACGGGGCAATGGCAGAGCGTTTAGACAAGCACGACACGATCCACCACGTACTGTTCGACGAGGACACCAACCAGGTCGGCAGCCTGGGCGACATCGTGGAGAAGCACGCCGGCGACGCCGTGTTCCTCGCCCCCCCGGAAAAGAGCGCGGGCGGGGCGGATGCGGGCCTGGCGGCCTGGGAGGCCGAGATGCTGGAAACCGACCCCGCGCCCGACGCCGGGATGGACGGGGCCGACCTGTACTCCGAGGACGACGAGCGCGGCGTCTTCAGCGCGGACGCCACCGGCACCGTCGCGGGCATCGCGCGCGGCTTCGGGACGCACCTGCCCCAGGACATCGGGCAAGACGGCTTCCAAGTCGAGGCCATTCCCGACAGCGCCCTCCGAACGTCCCCCCGCCCCCTGGCCGACGGCGAGGAGCTGGACGACTACGACGACGACACGGACGATGGCAAAGACGACGCTAAAGGCAAGCTGGCCGCCGACTCGGAACCGTTCTCCCACATGGTCTCCGAGCCTGGCGGCGACGGCACCGCGATGGACGGCCAGATTCCCGTCAAACAGCGCCGCCCCTCCAGCACCGACGACGAGCTGGACGCCACGGGGGCGATGAAGTAGCCGACGTCAATGGTGACACAAGGGGGGGGAGCGGGCCATTCGGCCCGCTCCCCCGCGTTTCGCGGTACAATCCCCGCATGAGTCTCACTCCCCCGCCTCCGGCCAAGCGCGGCCGTCCGCCCCAGGTCGCCACGCTGCCGCGCAAAAAGCTGATCGCCTTCGGCTGGTACGGCGGCAAATTCTCCCACCTGGACTGGCTGCTGCCGCTCCTGCCCGATGCCCACCACTACTGCGAGCCGTTCGCCGGGTCGGGGGCCGTCCTGCTCAACCGCGCCCCCTCCCCCGTCGAGACCTACAACGACCTGGACGGCGAAGTCGTCAACTTCTTCCGCGTCCTGCGGGAGCAGAAGGCGGCCCTTGTGGAAGCCATCGGCCTGACCCCGTTCTCGCGCGAGGAGTTCGGGATCGCCTGCTCGCTGGAGCCGGACTTGACTCCTTTGGAACGCGCCCGCCGCTTTTACGTCCGGGCGCGGCAGGTGCGAACGGGCCTGGCGCAGACGGCCACCCTCGGGCGCTGGGCCAACTGCAAAGACACCAGCCGGGCCGGCATGAGCGGCGTCGTCAGCCGCTGGCTGGGCGGTGTGGACGCCCTGCCCCAGATCGCCGAGCGCCTGCTGCGGGTGCAGATCGAGAACCGCCCTGCCATCGATGTCATCAAGCTCTACGACTCCGAGCGAACGCTCTTCTACGCTGATCCCCCTTACATCCACGACACGCGCGGCGACTCCAACGCCTACGGCTATGAAATGACCGACGTGCAGCACCGGGACTTAGCCGACGTGCTGAACGGGGTACAGGGCCGGGTCGCCCTCTCCAACTATGACTGCGCCCTGATGAATGAGCTTTACCCCGCCCCTCGCTGGCTCAAGACGACCGGCGAAGAGCGTACCATCCACTCTACCAAAGACAAGCGTAGTGAGGCGCTGTGGACAAATTACGATCCATTTGTGACCAGCCATGCCAAAAGGTTTTTCACATCTACTGCATAATTGATGAAGGAAAAAGGTGATTAGTAACGGAATCTATCCTGAGTCTGGCGAACGAATTGGGCCTAAAAACGCGATGAGAATAGTAAAACTTGATCATTCAAACAAAATAGCTGGACTGACACTACGGCGACACCGTGAAGGCCCAGAAACGGATTTGGTCGAGTGGTTTTTGACCGAGAGTCACATCAAGGTGCAGCGTGGTCATCAGATAACGATCTTTCGTGAGCCTCAATTAGCGTCGGGGTTTCCTGATCTTGTTATTGTAGTGTGGAAGCCTTCTGCAACAAGTGCCTGGTCGCCTTATCGAGCAAGATTAACCAATGCGGACATTCGTCTAATGTCTTATCTTGCCCAAGTAGGTCCATGCTCTTTAGAAGCTATCAATGATGTTTTCGGTCACAGGCTAGCCTCACGAAGTCTCGCGCATTTGTCGGAAGCCCGCATGGTAAAGTCGAGTAGAACATACTGGACAGCTAGAGCATTGGGCAGCATTTTTGCCACAAAACACATCGTTGCTATAGAAGCTAAGATCAACAAATGGAAGGAAGCACTTAATCAAGCAATACTAAACAAGTGGTTTGCGTCTTCATCATGTATTTTAATGCCCAAAGTTCCAACAACTACTCCACTTATAGAGAGGGCTAACTTATTCGATATAGGTGTTCGTGTATCAGAGCAGAAGGAATTAGATATAAGCACCAAACCGCTAGCACAGATACCAATGTCTCACGCATCATGGCTCTTCAATGAATGGGCTTGGAGAGCAGAACTATCCGCTAAAGAAAGGGTTGACAATGAGGATGAGCATAGACGGTGCTTGGCTTCAAGCGCAATTTAGTGAATTAAGCAACATACAGCTTCTTGGACACGGCGGACAGAAAGAAGTCTTCTCAGCCATACACTCGACAGATGGAAATGTGGTTCTGAAGCTAATCCATCCAGGACATGAAGCAGAAGTTGTGAGGCGAGAGATACTTGCAGTTCAACAAGTTCAATCACCACGAGTACCCAGAATACTAGAACAGGGGTTAGTGACATTGCCAGTAGGAGACTTGATCTGGCTCAGGGAACAGCGTGTGCTCGGACAGTCGCTACGTCAGGCTCTTGGTACAGGCCCTTTAAGCACTCCCCTAGTTATACGTCTTAGCTTACAGATGCTTGAAGCTCTCGTCAAGGCAGAGGAAGCACAGATAGTGCATAGGGACGTGAAACCGGACAATATTATGTTCGACATACAGGGTGACTTCTGGCTGCTTGACTTTGGATTAGCACGTCACTTGACGTTAGACTCGATGACAGCAACTACCTTGCCATTCGGCAAAGTGACTTGGGGCTACTCTCCATCGGAGCAATGCAGAAATGTGAAGCCCAACATAGACGCGCGATCAGATTTATTTGCTTTAGGGGTAACTTTATATGAGGCAGCCACAGGAAGTAACCCATTCCGACAAGGAGCAGCGAATCCGTTAGAGTGTGTATAAAAAGCCAGTATTTTGGCAATAAGGCTTCGTGAACGAACGCAAAGCTTACTCGACCGACCTCACGGACACGCAGTGGCAGCATCTGGAACCGCTTCTGCCCGCCGTCAGGCGG
>JAABUP010000633.1_pt1 | contig 75725 bp, 97 predicted proteins | sample 5559201 | NCBI WGS metagenome assembly JAABUP01 (sample SAMN10711887, study PRJNA513373) | rock metagenome | isolation source: Antarctica rocks | place: Antarctica | reverse complement strand
CAGCTGTGATATTGGTGCAGAGCGGTATACATTCCCCACAGGCAAAATGAACCACAGGCAGAATACAGGCTTGCACAGCCAAGCTTTGCTGCAGCATAATCCCAGATGTCTCTGTGCCTCCACAGAGACAGCATAAGATCTGACCTCAAAGCGCCTCGCCGACAATGACACTCCAATGGACTCTTCCAGGTCTCGGCTGCCTGCCAGCAGTCGTTCAGCCTCAGATTGGGTGGTGGTGGCTCGCTGCAGGTAGTACTCCAGCAAGTCTTCTACTTCCTCCAGCTCGGCCTCTTCGGCTTCTGCCTCCTCCATGATCTCAAGGGCTGCTTCAGCTTCTTGGTAGCCCTCTTCAGCATCCTCCTGACTACGCCTGAAAGCGCAGCAGGATGGCCTAGCAACCGATTCCATGGCATGAGAAAGCAACAAAAGGTGTTTTCTAGATGCATGCAGGTTTGAGCGGCTGGGAACTCATGTGCATGACATCACCCTTGTCTGTGAATAATGCGCATATGCACGCACTTCAAGTGGATGCCATGGGCTACTATAATCTGTGATTCAAAGCCCAGCATGACTTTCCATCCTTATTCAAGCTGGCATATGGTCATGCAAGGCTATGTGTGACACGCCTGGGCATATTGGTATACCACACAATGGGCTCAGAGCAACAGGAACACGAAGACAATCCCATACGCAGCCAGGCATTGAGTTTAGGCGCTGCGTGAACAGTCTTCTTACATGCATACATTGTATAAGCTAGATGTTACTTCAGAGAGCTTGCAAGAACTTACAAGCTGTCATACTCCTTCCTGCCAGACCTGCTTCTAGTGTAAGCGCCCCTGCTTGGGCTGGAACCATTGCTGCTGTTGCTGCTGCTAGCCTGCGATGATGATGCCCTGCGCTGAGTGTCACTGGTGCTTTGAGCTGGCTGTGACTGCTGCTGCTGCTGCTGTTGCTGCTTGGCTTGCCTCTGGCTGTCCTTGAACTCCCGGAACTCTTGAAGGGAGCTGAAGGGTCCTTCCTGAGAGTCCTCACGCCGAACGATGTCACGCTCCCTGAAGACATTGCACAATGATGTCAAGACACCTATCAACGAATCATGGCCAAAGAGTCATGGCCTATGGCACTTGCGCTCAGCAGCAACAGGAGGTGAGTCTCACTGCAATACAAGTGGACCCTGTCTCATGACCATGCTGTATAATAACTGATTAAACAGTGCATTCATGTCCCAAGCATAGTGCAGCAGGCATGCTTGGCAGTGCAGGACTGCAAAAGCAAAAGCAATGTAGGAGTGCAGAGCGCAGACTTGCCTCTCCATTTCCCTCTCAAGCCTGTCTCTTTCCCTGACTCGCCTCTTCTCTTCTCTGCCGGGGCGGCTGCTCAAGTTCATGTCACGCATCTCATCCTCATCATCCATCAACTCCTCCAGCATGTCCCTGCACAACATGTTACGCATCACCAGCTTGTCAAATGTATGCCGAGTCATCATGCGTTGGCTTACATGCTAGACAGGCTTGCACCAAGGCAAGCAGCTTCTCCTGAAACAGAATGAGACAGACTCAAGCCTGCAAGACACACTGTAGGCAATCAATGCACCAGCTCCCAAACGTTTCACCACAAGCGATGCAGTAGGCATCACTCAAGAGGGGACCTATGTATGCGCTCCTGTGCTTCTTGCTAGAGCTGCTGTGGCAAGCATGTAACACTCACACGATGTTCTCAGCTCTACTCTCCAACTCCACCAACTGCTGCTTCACTCTGCGCAGCTCCTCCAGGTTGACAGGCGTGATGTTTTTGGGCAGCATCTGTAAAACGTTGGTCACTCTCTTGGTCACATTTAGCAGCTCCGCGTCCAAGCGGCCTGCAGGCACAGCACATGTCACCCTGTGTAACAAAAGCCTGATCATAACAGACAAAGTGAACCTTGGGATGTTGCATGCAAGCTGTTTTGCATATGATTTGGTTCCTGCGTGTAAGCAGCTTGTGTGCTGTTGTTAAAATTCGGTGGTATAATGTTAGTATACAGGGTGCTTCCCCCAGCATTTGGCGAACAGAAGATTGGGCATCCAGAGGGAGATTCCACTGCGCAAAGAGAATCAAAAGGGAGCTACCTGTTGCCACCATGAGGGCCCCTTCAACCATCTCCAGCTCAAAGGGAGGCTGCTCATTCTCCCCTTCAGCATAGTCATCATGGGTGCGCCGGAACTCAGCCAGCACCCTTGCACCCTCATTGGCTGTCAGGCGGGGGGTCACACACTCCAGGAACTTCTTGCTTTGATTGTTGCTGGGCTCAAACAGCAAGCAGCTGTGTGCTGTGATGATTGCTCTGCAATGCATGTGACGCCTCAGTGAACCATTTGATGCATGTGTCAACTTTTGGCAGGTCCTCACATGCTATCATTGACGTTGCACTGAGCAAAATACAGCATGCGTAGATCAGAGACAGGTACTGCAACTTCTTGCAAGCATAGACATGGGTCACCAAGGTTCAAAGGCAAAATTGAAAAGAGGCATACAATGCATATGCTGCATGCAGTTGTACACCTGACGCCTCCAAGATTGACCAGCAAGCAATGCTCCTTGACTGATATATTAGGCGATGTTTTAGTGATGGACAATGAGGGGTCTATGCGCCGCAAATCTCTTGGCTGAAGATGATTTGCTCTAAGCAGGTCCCTCCGCTTGACATAAATTCTGCGTGTCTTTCCACTGCTTGACAGCTTGAGAACCTGCAGCATGTGATTAATGATTGATTTGGCATGCGCAGAGTAGCATTGTCTCTGCTACAACATAAGGTGCGTGTGCACATCCATGCGCAGCACATGCATCCTGTAGTCTCACCTCATACACTGCTTTCCCAACTTGAGCAGCAGCCTGCCCTTGTTCCAAAGATATGTCTTCATGAAATTCGTCATACCCATCATAGGATTCAGTGGGAGAACCCAGACTGAGAGCGTTTAGGGCAGACTGGAATATATCCGGTGAAGCGGATGAGTCCTCGACATTGTTGGGCAGCTGCAGCTGCAGGTCTGTTCCACCCGGTAGAGCGGTCGAGGTGCGTGCGCGCTTGCCTATCCGGGAAGTAGAGCTGTTGAGCAGGGGACGTCGAAACAGCGTCCGCCTCTTGACAAATGCTGATGCATGAACATTCGATCGTTCAGCATTCACGCACTGCTGACGCCAGCAAGGATGTCCGCATGCTGCCTTGAACGGTGCAGACCTTGCGTTGTGTACTGACATGCAGACCTGTGCAAGGTGCCCCAGGTGCGTTGAGCAACCGCAAATGCCGGGTCTGCACCTCAAGATCACCAGAGATAGCCCGCACTGCAGTGAGACGCAGTGGCAGCAATAATGGCTGCAACGGCCGCACAGACAGAGCGCATGGCTTGCCTTGCAAAGTCAACCTATTCAATCAATCGATCAATTTACATTTCCTGTCTTTGGGAGTCAACAGACAATAACAGGCAAATCGACATGGACTAAACACTCAATGTTCAAGGCGCTCGACATAAAAGCACCAAATGAGTTGCAGATGCGATGCTGTAACGAAGGAGGGTGCTGACACTGCGACGCCGCACACTCTACTCAGCTTTGAAACCTTGAGCACATGTGTGCAAACAGGCTTTTGAAACTTTCAGCTGTCTTTGTACCGCAGACCGCCACTTGCTCAATCATTCTCGCATTCTGCTGTCATGCCCAGCATTGTTGTCTTGCGTGGGGGCTGCTGCTACAATCTGAATGCCAGAGCCTGCTTTCTGCTGCTGGCAAGAAACAGTCTTCAATGCATCCCATTCCCACAACTAGACTGCCAACTGTCAGTCTTGGTCACAACAGTCACTGCGGCCATTTGTGCTGAATGGCTGAAGAAGAGGCAGGGTGCAAAGAGCCTTGCTCAGAGCAACATCACCAGTCTCATGCCCTGCAAATTGGGGCCGGCATAACATCACGCAGTGCGGCTGACCTCCTTAACTTGGCTTGCAGCCCACTTCTTGACTGCCATAGCTGTGGCCCTCCATTCTGCAGTCTGATGTCTGCATTTCAGCAGCAGCCACTCTGTCGTGCTGCTGCTGCTGGATGTTGGCGTTACTTCTATGTGCTTGTGTGCTTTTGGCAGCTGAAGGCTCCAGTGTGCATAGAAAAGCCTCCTGCGCCTCTCTGTAATGCCTATGCTGAGACCAAGACTGCAGCAGTTGTCTGGCTGTACTTGGTAGAGGTCACCTTGGTCCCATGGGCTTGTGATGTGTGCTGAGTCAGCGTGGTCCACCACCTCAAAACAGACCAGCGTTTTGCGAACAATTGGTCAACGACTCCTGCTGCAACTCCCACACAAGCTGACAATGCCTGCTGCCAGATTTTGCCAGCCAATGCAGGGGGCCCTGTTTGTGAGGGCACACTGTGATCTGAGCAGGCTAATTTGGAATAGCAGGATTTAGGCGTTTGTGTGATGATAAGTAGTGTTGCAGCAAAGCGTCCTTTGCCTGCTCAAAAGTCAGCGATGAGTCACACAGATCAAAAGCTGCAACCACGTGGTCTGAAACACACCCATGCATCAGCATCATTTGCCATATCTGTCAGATAAGCTGCACATTGCGCAAGCATATATGACTGCTATGCATTTGTCCAAGGAGACCCTCTTAGGAGTTCCAAAAAACACAAATTCAAATAGCAAAACGTTCAGGTACAGCAGCTCAATCGCTGAAGAGCATACCTGACAACTAGGCGCATGTTGACGTGGCATTACCACATTAGTCCTTGAGTCCCCACTTTCAAATAAAACTCAGGTGCAACTGCAGCACAGACACATACCCGTGCGCGAACAACAGAAGCCGCTGCCTCAGCATTGGATGAACTGTTATGCTATGCCGGGGTTGCTCGTGCTCACCCTTTGCATGGTAACATGCGCCTGGCGCACCTCGCGGATGTTCGCATGCACCGGCATGCCAGAAGGCTAAACTAGGCAAGGATGGAAACGCCGAGCAGAGCACTCAGTTGCGGTCACCAAAAACAGCGGTCAAAGCTACACTCTCCTGAACATGCTGGCAGCCTCATGTGTACTGCTCGTGTAGCGGGAGGCTTCTGACAGTCAGTCAGGGAGCTTCTGTGTTGATCTGTACTTCTGCTTCTAAAGTAAATACAGCTGCAGCACCCCACAGCTGCAGCACCCCACCACTTGACATACAAATGGTCTGCGGCCAAGCAGCAGAGCATATGAGGCGATGCTCGTCAGTCCAAATCGACCTCGAAAAGCTGGACGCACAGATCGCAAAAGTTTCATTGTGGCTGTTGCAAGCATTGTAGCAGTGCACATGTGTCTCACCATGCAGTCCGCTGGCTCCGGAAGCTCCAGGCAATCCTGAGCAGTGCGCAGCCTCGTGGAACCAGATTCGCTTGCACCAGCCTGCACTAATGTTGCTACTACTCGCTGCATCAGGCTGGCTCCATGGGATGCCACCAGCTACTGTTTGCGCGCCAAGAGCTTCCAGAGCTTTCTGTCAAATCCTAAAAAGGGGACAGATGGCAGTATATTAGGTCAGAGTTGAGTGAGGTTGACTTCCTCGTTGACTCCCTTGAGTCCAAAATCCGATATAGTCATGAAAGCGCCAGGCTGTAGACTATTCACGACTGATACAAGAGTTCAAATCGCTCCGACGTTCACGTAAACTTCTGTCCTGCTCAGCCTTCTATTCTTCTCTGCTGACACGCGCAAACTGTCCTCAAGCCAGCATCAGCTGCGTGCAAGCGGACCTGCCAGCTTGCCAGCTTGCTTGAACTTTTACCGTCTGCGACACCGCTCTGTTGGACAAGGTACGACATCTGCCACCCACGCGAGTCGTTGTTGCGGTTTGACTTGACCAGCAAGCAATTTGCAGAACAGCTCACGCAACCTCATCCGTATTTGCAGGAACTTCGTGATCCATCTCTGCAGTCGACAAGCCGTCTACCAGCGCCTACAGATAAGCGAGGCTCCGAGCCCAGTCTTCTGAGCTAGTCAAAGCTCAAGCACCGGCCGATATCCCCTTGTCTTCTGCACTCATACCCGTGCCATGTCGTCTCGGATACACCTATTGGTCATGGCAGCGCTGATAGCTGTCACCGCAGGTGAACCTCGAGTCCTTGCTACCTGTTTCGATTGATGCTGAATGACTGCACAAACTGCAATCCTCTTGAAAGCATGAGATAGACCACATCGTTTGTCTGCCTAGCTCATACTGGCAGATTGCTTAGCTAATTTTGATGCACAGTTCGTTTTGTGACAACGCAAAGGATGTGCCATGTGTTCAGCATTGGACTGATGTACGACAGCCCCTGCAGGTTCTGCAAATGCTGCACCAGTGCTCGGCACCGGCTTTGTTGTGGCAGCAGAGGGAGCAACTTGCCAACAAACCTGCACAGCGTCGTCACTAACGGCCGCCTTCCTCAACAACTTTTTCACAGACGCATCCACCTATCTGTGTGCTGCAAATGTCAGTGGCAAGGCATGGATAGCTGGTTACCAGACCGCAACCCCAGTCTGCACAGCCACATACAACAGCACAGTCATCAATGCCACACAATACGCCTGCCTCTGCCTCACCTCTGAGCAGACGCCAGGACTTGAGTCAAACACTGGTGCTGAGTCATGTGATCAAACATGTGCACAGACTTTAGACGGCGAGGTTGGCACAGCAGTACAGCCAGATGCCAGTCTGCCCTTCTACACATGCCTGCCAGGCTCTGAAGCAGGCATCCACAACAGATTTGGCTATGCTGATGACCAGGCTGTGTCTTACACATTGGGTCCAGAAGCACTTGCCCTTGAACAAGCTGCAGGCGTAGAGACTCTTCCTGCAGAGAGCATACCCTGTGTTGCAGCTGCTGTGAACACAACAGCTACCTACTCGTGCTTCTGCACCTTTGAGCCACAGACACCTGCAACCTCAACAAGTAGCAGCAGCAGTAGCAGCACAGCAGCTTCTGTTGCCACTGCTGGACGCAAGCTTCTTTTGTAAGCCTTTCTAAGCAGGAGAGCTGGTTTTGAGTGAAAACAGCAGAGCAGAGTGAGCCACCTGAAGTACTTTCATGACTGATTGACCGCACTGATCTGAAGTTCTGCTTTGCAAGTTGTGCTATCTCCAACACTGTTTTTTATTGACAGAGTACCATCCAAAACATGCCAGCAAGCCTCTGTGTGAATTTGGCATGCTGCTGTTGAGCTTTTTTTTATACAAGTTAAAGTTGTGCCGTTGTTTTTACGACATTTACTAACTGCTGAGATGCAGAAGTAAATGACAGTCAGCTAGCACAAGTGATGTATGTGTGTATTGAGTGTTTTCTCGCTTTTCTGTGTACAATCCCTCCCTTTGCTGAAACAGAAGTTGTCATAATGGCACAGCAATTTTGTGCCAGGAAGTTGGCCTGCTTCCTCCAGCTGGCACAATCGTGGTAGCAAACATGACTTAGCCTGACGATGGTGTTGCCATGGGGTCTGTCACTGCCTACTGTATCACGTGATGTAATCATCTGAAATTTACACTACTGTGCAATCTTTGTGCATTGGCGGATAGCCACGTATGAAGCAGTCATAAACTGCTACAAATTTGACAAACTTCAAATACTCTGCTGTCTTAGCACTTGCAACTAGACACAAGATGCAAACATTGTGAGATATCGTAGTGTTGTAACACACATCAACATAAAATACAAGGATGTGCTTTGCCCTGACGCAACCAGCAGCATCATGAAAATCAGAAGAATCACTAACAAATGCACCACTACCGGTATGCTTGACTGATGAAATTGGCTTCATCAGTATGATGTGCCAATTTTGCGATGATGCACAGCACTTGCTGCACTCTCTGTCAAGACCTTGCCAGTGTCAACAGTTGCATAGATGATCCAGTGATCTCCTGCTTCCAGCCTGTCCTTGATGGTACACCCTACATATGCTGCTGCCTCCTTCAGAAACACGCAGTCATTCTCCTCAGATCTGTCTGTGTCCAATCCCTGGAATCTGTCCTCTGCTGGCTTGAATGGCTTCAGCATCTGCTTCACTGCAGCCTGCAACACACACAGAATGTCTCAAGACAATGGTGAGAAGATGCTATAATTCCATGTGCTTCAGAACAAAGACGTTGTTCAGGAGCAGCAGAAATGATGAACCTTGTGTTTTGTCTGATCTCAGCGCAAGGGCGCCGTGCAAAGCTACACTGTGCCAGGCAATGTCATGCAGTGTGTCTGAAGATGCCCAATCTCGGGACCGCAGCAGTAGCAGGCAGCTGGTGCAACACAAATGTGAATGCTAGACTTACAACATCCACACTGTACTGTAACACCTCTCATTTTTTGGGCTGACCTTGGGCAAGTCATGCTACGATGCTGTGCTGTCACGACCATTTGTCTGAGACTGAAACATTGGAGAGTCAAAGTATCGAAATCACACGCAAGTCATGCTACAATGATGTGCTATCACAAGCGTTTGTCTGAGACAGAAACACTGGAGTGTCAAAGTATCAAAAGCACACACCTTCTCATTGCCTTGTGCAAGCACATTGACGTTGAACTTGTTGCCCATGACCAGCAAGGTCTCAACTGCTCGGTCTTTCTTGACTGCAATGGAGAGGCCGGGAGGATCAAAGGACGCCTGCATGTTCACAACCCAGCCCTCACGTTTAGACTCACATGCATGGAGTGCAGCCAGTCATGCATGCCAGCAAGCACACTGTCACACAATGAGTATGTAAATTTCAGCCTTGGTGCTCATTGGTGCCAGTGGCAAGACTGTAAGTATTGTATGGACGATTGTCATGATGCAACGTACCTGTGAAACCCAGGAAGCCAACATGGCAGATTCAGCATCCTCATCTCTGCCAGTCACAACACACAGCGACCCCACCAACCGCCCCACTGCCTGCTCCACCCCACTTGCACCCCCTGCCATCAAGCATGTGTAGCTCAGACTTGCATCAGAATTGGGTGCTTTGAGGTGATGGAAAGCCGCCACCATGTGTCCAGACAGCGGTTTCTGGACGAGCTGGCACCACATGCACTGTGCAACATGATCTCTACAAGGCTTGTTACTACCATTCAACAAAATCACTAGCATGAGCCCAGCTTTGGGGGGTATGCTGTTGCAGGCATACATTCTGTGTGAGCTTTTTATTCTTCTGCATGATTCATGGTCTGCAGACGCAAGCTGAAGACATGATGTGCTAGAACAAGGTGACGTGGCTGGAAAGGCATGCCTGTCTTGACTTGACTGCTGCCAGCCTGCCTCTCCTGCACCTTCATGGCTTTGTGGACAGCCTGGGCCAGATCCACTCCACTCTCCTCGCAAACCTGGACATCCTTAGCGCTGGGCTTGAACTTCACCCTGATTGGCTTGAAGGCCATACTGAACCCAGCGTCCTGTGACGTACAGAAGAGTTTATCAGCACGCATGAGAAGCAGACGATGAACGGGCCACACTTTCCTAATACCTTTGCACTGTCAAGATGTGAGTTGCCATTGATCAAGGACTCTGTAGCACAGACAGAGTAACAACATGTCATGTTCTCAGCAACATCAAGCTTCCTTGCTCAGGTGGCTGTTTGAACAGGGCAGACATGTCAGGCACAAGCCTTGGTGGGCACATTGCAGCTGCTGTGGATTTTTACCTGTTGGCTGGTATTGTGCTCATGACAGCATGCAAACTTCTGCATGTCAAAGGTGGTGAAAAAGTCCAAAGTATGTGTGAAGCGCCTGACTGTTTATTGTCTGGCAGCAGACTGTTTTAGAAGCAGGTGGACAGCAGCTGCAATGCACAAATGATCAAGTGGGAGTAGTACCCCAGATCAGGCAAGATCAAGACACTGCCACACTTGCAGCCCAAATCCAGAGCACAGTCTTACTTTGAGGCGGTTTTCAAGCTCGTCAACAGCTTCTCCACTCCAGCCAAAGCTGCCAAAAACGCCACAGGGCAGGTCACGCACAGACGACTCTCGCACAATGGCACCCAGGGCAGTCTGGACCTGCAGCCCCACACACACCACTGATCCAAACAGCCAATTGTCTGTCAACAAGATGTGAGGCCTTGACTGACCACAATCACAATGTCAGCGTTCCAAGTCAGCATTCTGGTCTTGAGATGTGAAGTCTTGACTGGTATCAGTCACAATGTCAGAACTCCAGGTTGCCTGCTGGGTGAGACTTCCTTCTGTGTGAAGCTAGTCTGCCTATCTCCCAACACCCTTGGGACAAGCCTGCTTGCTTCCTACCACTGCAGTTGGCTTTTTGCCAAAGTCCATCAATAATCATAGAAGCCTGAGCTGGTTTTGCATCACCGTAACCCTGTGAGCTGCATCAACGTACACAGGTGGGGCAAGGCCGCCAACATCTGCGTTTTGAGACAATCTGCTCAACCATCACTTCAACCATCACAGTCTGCTCAACAACCCCTGCAACAGTCTCTTCAATGCAATGCCAGGTGAGTCTGCCTGTCAACCTGAGTGGGTAGATGACCCCCCAGGGTGGGGCTGCCAATGATGAACCCCTTGGCTTCCTTCACTGCTGCCAGGGCATCATCCACGGAGTCCTCCTCCAGGTTGAGAGTCTCCACACCAATGCCAGCCTTGGTGATGCCTCTGCTGATGGCCTGAGCCATGCCTGCTGTGTTGCCATACGCACTGGCATACAGCACCGCGATCTTGCCCTTCTTGGCGTTCTCAATCTGGTCTGTTGTCCACTTTCTGCAGTGTGAACGAGATGGAAGTCAGGAATTACGTGAGCAACATAGCACTGGTTTGCAACATGACAAATCACAGCTGTACAGCGTCCCCATTAAATGGGTTTCTAGACATTACTTGAGGCATATTGAACGCAAACAGAAGTACGACCAACCAGCGACAACAATGACTGTGCTTGGCAACAGACACCCCCTGGTACACTCATACATTCCAGCTTGAAGCACAAACCCCTTGCGTGCAGTCGACATGTTGCAGCATGTCTAAACCATCCAACAATGTCAGTCACACCTCACAAATGCAACTTTCAGACTTGACAAGTGTCATGCAGGTCAAACATTAGCCTTTGTTGCAAGTCTAGAAAGCTCACTGGTAGCTGCGCAAGAGCTCTGTGAGGGAGGACTGCACCACAGGGCCATGGCTGGGGCACAAGGCATTCACTGTCAGAGGGATGGCTGTCATGCGGCCTCCACTGCTCATTGCCTGTAGACAAAGAGCTGAGGTCACATGCTGATGCTCGACCAGCGTCAAGCACTGGATGTTCATGCTTTGCAATGGTAAGACCTGATCATGCTAGCCTGCTGTCTGCAGCACTGTGTGACGCATCCTGGTGGCGATGGCGTGTCTTCATGCTGACTCTTCTCGTGTCAGCATCAGACAGAAGGCCCGATTTCGTGAGTAGACAAATCTCTACAATCTTTGTACTGCGCTGCTATACAGATTCTGCCTTCTCATTGGACACAGGTCTTCTATTCACTGCTGATTCAGGAAGTAGCCAGTACAAAGATTTGGTTGGGAAACATTTGGACATAGCAAGGTTGCATACGATGTGTCATAAACAGCCTTACCTGTTCCCCAAAGACAGCAGCCTGTCTGCCTTCTAAAGCGGCTTGCGCACTCTTCAGTGTCTTCTGCAATGCCCCCACAGCAGCCTCTTGAGCCGACAGGGTTTCAGCAGAGGGAGATATGATGTCAGCCAGCTTGTCCAATCCGCCTGCATGCATGAGTACAGCTGCAGCATATGCAGAATCTGTCAAGCAAGCCTCAAATGTCACAACGCAACAGTCACAAAGCAACAGTCATCAGCCTGGCATGCTCATGTCTTGAATGGATGCATGCCGCAGGTACATACAAGGATTCTGCAACTCAAGACATGAAGCAGAATCAGAAGCCTTGCTGAAGAATCCTGACAGCCCTTGTCTTCAGACCCACTCAGGCTGTTGAGGCATAACATGCACTGACAGCAGATTTCAGTTTACATAGGCATGGTCAGCCACAGGTACAACACTGACAGCAGCAGTGTCAGGTTTCAAATTTTGTCAATATTTTTGTCACAACTGCATTTTTTGTGAAGTTTTTGTTAGTGAACAGCACCTGCTGCTTGCTTGGCCACAGGAGCCAGCATGCAGTCAAAGTAATGGCGCCAATCCTGACCATACATATCCCAGCCCCCAACGTCCTTTGCAGATTCCCCTGACGTGTTGACCACTGAGGGAGCCACATGAGCTGAGAAGATGTTGGAGGTGAACAGCAGGCGGTCTGTGCGATGGTAGACGCACAGCAGGTCAGGCCATCTTGGTGTTGGCACAGGAATCAGCTGCAGCTTGCTGTCCCTGAATGCACATTACACTGCGTCAGCCATGGGCTGTGTCTGATGATATCTGGGGAAGCAGATGTGGTCAGGCCATCTTGGTGTTGGCACCAGTATCATCTGCAACTTGCTGTCCCTAAATGCACATTGCACTAGTTGCACTACACTGCGTCAGCCATGGGCAGTGTCTGTTAATATGTGGGAAGCAAATACAATGCAGTAGTGACGTAGCAAGGTGGCCATGCAGTGACGTATAGGAGGTCGGGCCATCTGGGTGTTGACACAGGAATCAGCTGCAGCTTGCTGTCCCTGAAAGAACACTACACTACTATGCACTACACTGCGTCGGACATGGGCTGTGTCTGATGGTATCTGGGAAGCAGATGTAGTGCAGTAGTGATGTAGCAAGGTGCCATGCAGTGTTTGTTTGAAGAACCTGATGTCATATTGATTGAAGGCACAGCGCCTCTCTACTGGGGGGTTTTGCATTGCACATGGTCTGACGACAGCTGCTGTTGGTGTGGACTGCACCATGACGAAACGCTGAGCAACAAAATGCATTCAGATGCTGCAGCAGAAGCACTCCTGCTGTATGTTACACAAGCAGGCAAAGCACAAGGGTTCAAATCTGACATGCTGGGCATCACGCCATCCAGGCTGTTCACTACAACCTGGCAGCTTTGTGGCTTCATTTGTGCGTATCTGCTTTCATTTCAAATGTCTATGAGACTTCCTGACATGCTGGCAGTTGAGAGGAAGGATGACGCCAGACAGGCAGTGTTGTCAGGTGCAAGGCAGAAGCAGGCAAAGGGTGTACAATGGGCAAAGCTGCTTACTCTGACAATGCCACAGTGGTACCAGTCTTAGCAGTCACAACATTGACAGCCTGTAGCAGCTTTGAGCCCTCCTCATCCTTCTCTGCATGATACACAGCAAGCTTGCAGGATTCCCTTGTACAATGCAATGGACTGACTTGGGAGGCTATGAGAGGATGCAATTCAAGGTAGGCTTGCTGTACAGTGGCACTGCTTTTGAGTCGCAGCTGTATATGTGAAGACTCCAACTGTGTGTTGTGCAGACAATGCACAGCTAGCAGAGCAAAGACAAAATTCAGCAAGCAGTAAAGTAAAGGCTGTGTAGTTATTGATCACAAGCCAGACTCATATCGTCGATCAGTGTTGCGCGCTCCTACAAGGAGAAAGAAACAGCTGCCTATTACCAAAATTAAAGCAGCATACCCATGGTTGATTTCAGGACCTGCTTGGCTGGGTTTGACAGTGTGATCTGCAGCTGACTGACATTGTCTGAGGTGTTGCGTCGCTGCAGGAAAGCTTTGATTGAAGGCACATGCTTTGGAGTCAGCTGAGTCACAACAAGGTGCTGAATGTCTTTCAGTGAAATGAGGCGCTCCAAAGCCGACACTGCATGCAACCACACTGTCAGCCTGCCGGGTGAGTTGCGTATTTGTAAGGCACAAGGTTATGCAGAGTTCAGTGATGCATACCAAAGTCGTCTGTGAAAGCTTGATCTGGAACGTCGACCAGCACCACTGTATTGTTTTCCTATATTGCAAACTGTTGTCAGCTATAAGACATGTAGTCCATACTTCCTTTGTGTTGCAAAGTCAGTTCAATGCCTGAAGCAGAAAACAGTCTTCAGCATGATACCTGAATCACATAGCAGTTGTCCGTGGTGCCTCTCTTCAGACCATACTCTATCTCGAACTTCAACCGCTGTGTACATATTGAGCGGAAGGCTGTCACATGCTTTGTCACAGGAGTGACTTGCACCTCATCCACCTTGATCTTCTCCTCCTTGGGAAGGCCCTGCGACCGTGTGATGAGATGTCATAAAAATCACCATATGGCCCTGACGTCTGCTGTCAGCCTGTCCTCCACTCAACCTACCTTGGGTGGTGCTGAAGCTGTAGCTTGAACCGGTCTGAGTTTGCTCAGACTCGGTCGACTTCTGCAGCTGCTGAATGGTCTAGACTGGACAGCTGCATCCCGCAAGAGCCTGCTTGCATGGCTCGCGGGAGTTCCCACAGAGCTGCGAATGGACCTCAAATGTGCAGCACAGGCCGGGTGGTGCACTCGCACATTTGAGGTTTGGCACAGTCCGCTTAGTCCTTGCATGACCTACAACTTTTGAGCCAAGGTACTACCGACAGTGTCCCTATTTGAGTACCGCAGGATGGTCTGCCTGCCGCATGGAAGACGATGCCGGGACAAGTCTAGGTGCTTTGACCAGCATCATGATCAGTGACTGATCGTCTCTCTCCTACCGTAATCTGTCTTATCCCAAGCCATGTGTTGAGAGCCACGTGAGACCAAAGTTCGTTGCTGTCTCACGTCACATCGTCTCTTGTTCACCGCACACGAAGCTGCTCTTGTTGCGTGTTTGAGAAAACAGGTGTCTGAGGATTTCTGTAAGGATGCAAGTTTCAATGAACCTTTCTCGCGGACCAGCCGGACTGTTGGAACGCGGCAGCAAAGACTCGCGTGGGGTTCAGTGTTTCCAAGCCCATAGCTCTGTTCAGAACAGGAACGTTCACAAGCAGCGACAATGCAGACAGGCACCAAACATCATCCGGTGCCAGAGCCAAAAGCAAGTCAAGGCTGCAGCTGTAAGCTGTCCATCCACCGTGTAAGCTGCTCCTGATATTTGCGTTCAGCTCACTAATTGTAGCTGGTTTGTGACAGGTCGAAGAGAAGGTGGACACTAGTATGTCTGAAGTTGTGAAGTGGGGCAAAGAGAAGAGGCTGCAGACACAGGTATTGCTTTGTCAAACGTGCTCTGCACAGTTGAAGATATTCTGCTTCTGTGACTTCAGCAGGAGTGGCTGCCAAAATTCAGTTGTGAAGCAAGCAAATTTTGTACTCACAAAGTTGCTTGTGTCTCTGTCAGGTTGTGGATGTTGCTGATGACACAATTAGCATCCGCTCTTTGGACTGGGACCGCGACAGATTTGACATTGAGTTCGGTCTGCAAGAGGGCACCACATACAATTCTTTTCTCATCTTTGGAGACAAGACTTGTTTGGTAGATGCATCACATGAGAAATTCAGAGAGCTGTACATGAAGACTCTCAAGGACCAGCTGGCAGAACGTGGACGCACCTTAGACTATGTTGTGGTGTCCCACACAGAGCCAGATCACAGTGGTGAGCAACAACTACAAACTGCTCATGTAGACAAACATACACACAGATATTTACATCAGCAGGCAACATGTGTATGGCGTTTGGTGCCAAAAAGAGCTTTCAGACCGCACATGCATTGCCCCGCATATGGCCGATGACATGGCTTACCTTCTCTAGCTCGTTATACTTGGCTGTTGGTTGCAGGCTTGATCCCTGACATCATTGATGCATTCCCTGATGTCAAAATTGCTGGCTCCAAGGTTGCTCTGATGTATCTCAAGGGTCTGACCAACAGAGACTTCACTCAGCATCCAGTCAAGGGTGGTGACAAGATTGATCTTGGCCAAGGTGTGTCACCGTAACCCTCTGAGCATTGCTCAAAGTCTGACGTGGGCCCTCATGCAGACCTCTGCTGGTTGCCCGACAAGAAACAGTCACAGTGTCAGCTGCTGGCGCAATGATGAGCGCATGTGGCTTGAAATGCATACTGTCTTCTGCTTGTCTGTTATGTCTGCACACACATGCACAACAGACAAATAGTTGCGTGCTGATGCACAGTAGATGGCTCACATTGCTTCATGCCTTCTCAAGTGCCGGCTGAGTCTTGCTTGGGTACTCTTCAGCCGTAATTGGTCTAACATACATGACGTACCCTGATGGGCATTGGCATAAAGGCACATTCCTGCCACGGCTGAGGCCCTGCCCCATGATGGAGCATCGACTCATGCGCTTACCTGGGTATGCTTGTGGCTTGTGCCTCATCAATCGGTGCTCTGCAGGACACGAATTGGAGTTTGTGATGGCCCCCAATCTGCATTGGCCAGACACCATGTTCTCCTTTGACAGCTCAACAGGCGTCCTGTACACCTGCGACGCCTTTGGCCTGCACTACTGCGACTCAGAGCCCTTCGACACTGACCTGAAGGCCATTGAGCCCCACTTCCGTTTCTACTATGATTGCCTGATGAAGCCCAATGCACGCTCTGTCTTGTCAGCTTTGAAGAGGACAAAGGACATGGACTACTCCACCATTGCTGTGGGTCATGGTCCCCTGCTGCGATACAACCTGTCAGAGCTAGTGGGCAGGTACAGCACAGCAGCCCTGACTGTTCGCTTGCTCCCCGTCCTTGTCTGGGCATCACCTTGCTTTGAGCTGGCGGCATCAATCAGTCTTCCTGAGAGCTGTCTGATCCTGTTCTGCATATCCTAGCACTTCAGCAGTGATAGACAACAGTTCATGACAACCTGCTGTGAAGGCCACTGCTGCAAGCCAAAAAGCTGCTCCATGAGAAGCCGTGCCTTCACATTTGCTCCTGTAGTTTGCCTGCACTTCACAAAGTCTGAAGCATCTCTGCAGCCACTGTCAGCAACTCTGGCTTACTAGAGGTTAACCATTCGCAGGTATCAGTCATGGAGTGAGGCAGTGGGCAAGGCGACAGCCAGTGTGGCAGTCCTGTACAGCAGTGACTACGGCTACAGTGACCGGTTGAGCCAGACACTGGCTCGTGGAATCACCAAGGCTGGAGCTGCCACTGAAATGGTGGATGTGCTATCTGTGGACCCACAGGTTAGATATCGTGCTTTACTGCCCTGTCGAAGCATGCAGGCCTGGCCAGCGCTCGACCTGGTTCCTGAGCAAAAAAGAAAGTTATGTGCCCCAGTGTGTAATGTAGCTCACTGCAAGTATGCCATGCTTGGGCAGTTCTTTCCTGCAAGCAGGGAATGCAAATAAATTACCAAACGGGGTGTTGGCTCATGTTGCAGAAGCCTGTGTGATCTCCCTGTTGATGGTTGTGTCTGCCTGTACAGTAGGCTACCTGGTCATGCCGTAGAGCTTGGGTGTGACCTTGGGGTGAGCTGCTGTGTATGACCTGACCTTTTTTAATGTCTGCAGGAGCTTGTTGAGATTGTGGGGCGGTCCACAGGCATTGCTTTGATGGCGCCGCCCACTGACAGCGACACAGCTCAGAAGACTCTCAACACCCTGATGTCCTCAGTCAACAAGAAGCAAAAGGTGCACTGCTTTGCTGCCACTGCTCACTGTTTGTCAGTTAGGCAACACATCAGTATGGTCTAGTGATCTGGATCTGGTTGGTGCTGGAATTGATGTGGGAAGTGTAGCATGCTAGCATATCTAACAGGCTGCTGACTTGGGTTCAGCAGAGTGCATGAAAATGTGATGGATTGACAAAGTGTTTGGTTGTCTGTGTGTGTCTTGCAAACTCGGCCAGGCAGTGCTTCAGCATGATAATGATGGTGACTGTGCGCTGCCAACAGGTGCTGATTGCTGAGAGTTATGGTGGCAGAGACGAGCCGGTGGACACCTTGATCAACAACTTTGTTGGGGTTGGCGTGGAGCCTGTCTTTGAGCCTGTTAGAGTGAAGGAGGTCCCCAATGAGAAAGCCTACCAGGTCTGCCTTACATGCTGCAACCATTGCTAGGTGCTGATCTATAGCGTGTGCACAGCACAAGAAGCGAAATGCGGCAAACAGAATCTTGTCCATGTGTTGTGCTGTAGTTCTGACCTGTCTGTGCAATTTTGCCTGGCACAAAAGCTGTCATCACAAAACGTGCAATGCCTGGGTTTGGACAGCTTCACACGTACACAGGCTGTTGACCAAAACAAGATTGTTGAATCACAGCACTTGATGGCAAGTGCTGCTGGGCAGGGAGCATCATAGACACTTCTAGCTTCCCTCAAGCTTGTCAAGAAGAGCAACCAACATTTGGTGACTTTACAGGGCATTGAAGAGGCTGGAACAAGGCTGGCACAGATCCTCACCAAGAAGGAGAGCATTGCCAAGATGAAGGCATCCATGGCACCAGAAGTGGCCAAGTCATTGGCCCGTGTATCAGGAGGGCTGTACGTCATTACTGCAGCCAACAAGAGCGCCAGGGGTGCTATGCTTGCCAGCTGGGTTGCTCAGGCCAGCTTTGAGCCTCTGGGTCTGACTGTGGCTGTGGCCAAAGATCGTGCTATTGAGTCCCTCATGCAGGTCAGTTCTGTGCCTCTATGTAAACCCGTGTTGCTTGTGTAGCGGAGTCAATAGGGAGCTGTGTTTGATGAAATCTTGAGCAAGACAGCTGTGCCAATTTGCTGCAGTGATGGCCAAAGCGTATGCTTGGATGGAACAGAGGCAGCATGTGCATCTGATACGGCATCATGCCGCTATCATCCTGTTGTTTTTTGCGTGCAAAGCAACAGTCACAATAGGTACATAAGGGTGCACACTGCAGGACATCTGTCTCAAGTCTCGATGCTGCATGTGTAGGTTGGAGACACGTTTGTGATGAACTGCCTTGAAGAAGGCAACTACAGCACCAACATGAAGCACTTCCTCAAGAGATTCCCACCAGGCGCAGACCGACTGGATGGTATTGCATGGTCACCTGCCAACAACGGGTCGCCTGTACTTGAGAGTGGCATTGTAGCATACATGGAATGCCGAGTCATATCCAGAATGGAAACTGCTGACCATTGGTTGACGTACGCTGAAGTCACAGATGGCGCAGTGGTCAACGGAGACAAGAAGACTGCTATCCACAGGCGCAAGGTGGCAAACTACTACTGAGTTGTTAGGTGTCAGTGTTAAGAGGCTTGAAGACCTTGCTGCTTGGTTACGTATCAGGCGTGTACTAAAGTTGGTCATGTTGCCGAACATGAAGCATCTTACGGACGTCATATTTGATTGAGACTGGCAGTCTGTGTGAGATTGAAATGGCTTGTTGAATTTGATGAATTGATTTGCTATGTCAGCATTTTTGATGTTGTAATGGACAAGACAGTACTGCTATTGTACAGAGTGGCAAAAAAATGTTCAAACGTTTAAAAACTTAGTGCGTGAATGTAATTCTGCAAAGGCAATCTGACAATCATGCTAAAGAACATTAGCGTGTGCTCAATGCACACTGAGACAGCCAGTCTAAACAGTTCACAAAATGTGACCTAGCATAGAAAATTGCATGCTGAATATTAACAATACATTTCACTGCGCTTTGTTCTCCTCTCAAGTTGTAAAAGCAACAGATCATTGCTGCACAAATCTGCCTAGTGGTCAGCTGGACTCTTCTGCAAGCCTATGAGCCTCAAGTAATCGATCCACATGGATGAGCCCAGAAAGGTGTTGCTGGTCCTCACAGCCAAGGAGAGCACTCCACAGATAGCCTGGTTGCCATGGAACAGCTTCTCAATGCCACGCTCCTCTACAATTCCAGCAATGATCTGATACCTGAGGTTACTACTCCAAGCCATGTAAGTGCCATAAGCTGCAGATGTGGCAAGGACCCCTTGAGGCTTGTTGAGGGGCTGGAAATCAGGATCAAGAATTTGCTTGATAGATGTTATGGCATTTGTGAGGCCTACTCCAAACAAGGAGGACCCAAAACCAACACCAAGTAGCTTGGCGCCATTCCTGATGACTGCACCACTTCGCTGCGCCACAGTGAATCTGGCCTGGCCTGCTGGGACTACCTGCAGCAGCAGTACAGCAGGTGGTCTCCTCACTGCAATCTCAGTTACTGTAGCGCTACACCCAGATGCTGCCTTGCTTTTTACTAGCAAGCTGTGTGTTTGGCTGACAGCCAACTTACCAGCGGTCATGCTACAGCACGCTAACATGTTATTAACGAGCCTCGAAAGGACAACAGGGAGACTTGAAAAACGACGTGGTTCAGGCGCAAATGACACAGACACACAGCTCTGCAAGCAACTTTGCAGCAGGAAGCATGCATCGTAAGGAAGCTTTTCAGCACACCTGGAAGGCATTGTCCGGGCAACTCTTCAACCACTTGCTGAGGGCAGACTGGTTGACTGCAGCAGCCTTTGTGGAGAGGGTGGCTCGAGGTGCTGGCAGCCAGACCAGCATGGTATCAGCTATAAGTGCCATCACCACATTGGCAAACACAAAGTCAAGCTCTTGATTGAAATTGTCCCCACGCTTGTTCAGTTCAGCTAGTATCTTCATGGTGAGACCAATGCCAAGCTCAATTGCCAGCTTGACTGGAAAGCCTGGATCCCCCAGCAATCTTTCCCTGCATCCTATAGTCAACAGTCAAGCTGCTTGGAATGACAAAACATATGCTGACACTGCAAGCTGGGTACTTGAAATGATTAGACGTTGCAGAGGAGGCCAGCAAGCACACCAGCAAAGCGTAGAAAGAACTTGAGGAAGATGTTCTTCTCTAGATCAAGGTACTTCTGCAGCAGCTCTGCAGAAACCTGCATATGAACAAGGAGTGTGACTGATCTTTGGTAAAAGCAAACTGATACACTTGACAGTGGCAAAGATGCAGCACCATGACATTTTCAGACTTAGCCAGGTATACCTTTCCATTTTTAATTGCATTGGCTATATCTGAAGGCAGAGACTCCAAAGACCTGCCCAGGGCTAGCAACAAGGCTTCGGGGCCTCCAGAGCTTTCTCCAGAACCTGCTTCAAGCATGTCCAGTTGCACTGCCTGTGGTAAGCTCTTGTAACTCGGTCGGGAAGTCAACGATACCTTCCGAGTGTCCATCACCCCCACCCCCTGACCCGTTGTTGAATCGCCCCGTGCCTCCATCACCCGAGGACACATGAAACTGCCCGGCGTCTGCTGGCCCTGTGACAAACGGGACAACGTTATGCAACTTGCCGGATCTCTTGCCATCAAAGTGAGCGGTTAGGGCACAACAGCTGGGCCGAGTATCAGCAGACCTGCTGTGTTGCAATCAAATCTGCCAACCGGAGGCCGACGTTGCGCTCTAATCTCGCGACGCAAGGCTACTCGATTGTGCGCGGCGTTCAAACTCTGCCTGGCAGAGACCTTTTCTGACCCTGAGAACCTGTTCAAGACACACCTTGCCGGTGGTCCTGCAAGAGTTTGTACTTGCATACCAATCGGCACTACAGTGCAAAGACAACTGATACCTGCAGGCGTCGATCAACAACAAGCGTGCGTCCGTGGCGGATAAATTTGACTCGCAGCAGCATGTGAGCGTTTCGTTCTGCAATGTCTGTCCACTAGTAGTTCTGTAACCTCTGCAGTGCCTGGGTCTGTTCCGGGACCTGTCGATCTACAAGGGGAGAGATCCTAGACGTTCGTTCACACGGCGCGCAGATATTGCACAAATAGCGTGACTCGGGGAAGGATTCACATACATCCTGCCATAGAGCCAGCAACAACGCCTATTTGCGAATGTGTTGAAGCTTCAACATGACGACTCAGGCGACTTTGCTTAACTTCAACGTCTCAGGATGCGAAGGAATGGACGATCAGTTGAAGTGTTGGTTAGAGACGAAAGTAAGGCTCTGCTGCGTACAGCTGACCTCGAGAGCCCGTTTTCGAGGATCGTGCCGATCCGTCTGCTCGGTGCTCTGACCGACAATATAGGATCATTTGCAGCTCTGTCGCTTGACTTGTCGTGTTAGCCTGCATAACAAGATGCGTGTGCCTCGCAGGTGCCAAACAGCACTCTACACAGCAGTGACGGTACCGCCCTCCTTTTGGGAGGTGAGCCATATACATTTGAGGGCTTCAATTTGCTTCATGTAGCGCTGGATTGCATCTACATTTCACGACAGATCAGCCTGATGAGATACTGTGTCGCAGAGGAAGATGCAAGACTCACCGAGCTGGAAGCTGTATTGGCCACAGAACTGGTTCTGCCACAATGGGTTGAGCTGCTTAGGTACAGCGTTTCCTTGTGCTGCAACCTGATTGTAGCCATGCAATGTGAAGCTTTTGCAAGCACCTGTACATGTACAGAAATATTCATACGCATGTGCTGGCGAATGCAGGGAGGGCCAAGCCAACATTGCTGAACTGAAAGACCAGAAAGCTCTTCGGTCAAAAATTCAGGAGCAAGTCAAATCCAATCAACAGAAGTACAAGAGAGAACTTGAGGATGAGCTGCAATACCTGGAGAAACTAGTTTTCTGTTCACGACACGATGCTCGGTTTGCAGGCCGGGCTGCAGAAAAACATCTCCGACTTCCATGGCCTTTGCAAGGAAGTTGGCCTGCAAAGGCAGCGGCGAATGCACGGTCAAAAGCGTCTGTACAACAGGCTGACACCTCTGTGTGGACCTTGCAGCTTGATCACAACACGAATGAGCTATCTGCCAGCGGCATGTCAGATCAGCAAATGTTGCATGACCTGCGTAGCAGACGAGGCTTGCAGCTGATAGTTGTACTTGGAGAACTGCAAAGAGCGGATGCTCATCTACAGTATCCATGTGTCAAGAATAGCGCTTTCCCATTGATCAAGTGGGCGAACATTCGGGAGTATGAGAGGACACAGATCGTTGCACATCTGGCACTCTTTGTTGATGGGACCAGCAGGACCCCCCTATTCCAAGAGCTGCAGATGCTGCAAAAGCCGGCATCAAGGGACTGTGCAGCGAGGCTAGACATTTGTCTCAGCACCGGTCTGCCTGGTCTAGAAGAGGCTGTCATGTCTCTGCAGCTCAACCTTTCTCAGGCTTGCAATGAAAGTGTCAAGGTACATGGCTAACCCTTGAGCTCAGAACCACCTTTTGAGATGCATACCGCAGCACCATCTTTTGCTGGTTGCAGAGCTACATCACGCTTTGATCACACTATGTCAGATCATGTAGGCAGCAAAATGAACCATTGGCAATGGCTTCCATGCAGGTGACTGTGCTGGACCAAGCAAGCAGTCAATACACAGTTGCGCAATTGCAACAGGATGTTGCTAAGGTGTTGCAAAGTCAGGGGCTCGCGATGAAAGCAACATCTTGTTTGACCTTATGTGCGGTGCAGACAGAGGAGGGCTGGACCCTCAGGGACATGAGCAGGAAGGTACATAGCATAAATAGCAAACACACACGAGACCCTTAGTCTTGTATGCAAACATGTCCACAGGAAAGCCCAATGTAACTCACCCTTGGGCTGTTCATCAACAAAGCCCCAAAAGCATACTCTGTTTTCTCTGCTCTTTTCTGCATGTGCACTTTATTGGAGTGAAGCGGCTGTAACTCAACTGATTGTCGCAGTGTTGTGCTCATTTGTAGGAGCTGACAGATCAGCAAGAAGATGTTGCACAATTGTTGCAGCTTCTGCTGGAAGATGCTGCTCGGCAGGCGCAAGCATGGCCGGATGAAGGAGGTCTTCTTGTGATCTGTATGCAAATCAGTGCATCAGTGGAAAAGATTGCTGAGCCATTGCAGCTTCCTGAACAGACCCTGCCAGATGAGATTGAGGAAGATGCAGAGGATGATGGTGTTCTGCCTAACCAGCAAGCCATTGCACAGGAGATGCTGAGCCGTGTGCTCATCATGACTGGTAAGCAGTCACAAGACTTCTCTCTGTATCTGTCATTGAATGGGTAGAGTGAGGGACCAGCCATAGACATGCTTGACCCAAGCATATTTTTCATGTACCCCAGGAGCTGCATCAGTGATAGTAGCTTTGCCATTTGCAGGTGTGGCAAGGGAGTATCAAGGCCAGCCTGACTGGTTCAAGTTGAGTTGTCAGAAGCTGGCACAGACATACAGCAAGGGCTTGCAGTTTATTATTGTGATGCCTGCCTTTCAGACATTGCGGCAGCAAACCTTGAATCGCATTGTGAAGGCTAAGCTGGCTGATGCCACTGACACAGGCGTTGTCATCCCAACCATATGGCCATCTAAGGTGAAATCATGCAGGGGCATCTAAAGCAGGACTGAATAGCTGATATAGATGAACTCAGTTTAGTCATATTTCTCAATTCAACCCCTACAGCAAGCTCTGTTGCTTGTGTAGCATCAGTGGCAACCTGCATGTCAGGAAGCAACTGCTTGTTCAATTCAATGCACAGTATGTCTCCAGGAGTTGCTGAATAAACGTGTGTCCATACAGTACATGCTCAGTCATGCGATGGCTCTGCAGACCCTTGCAGTCCTGCAGCATGTACAAAAGCAGTTCATTGATCCAGAACCTATCTGCAGATGAAAACGGGATGTGACGGCACTCAGTCACATTGATCCAGAACCTATTTGCAGATGAAAACGGGATGTGACGGCACTCAGTCACAACTGATACTGTTTGTGTATTGTCGCAGGAGCAATTCAAGACCTTCCATGCTGCTGCTGTCAATGATGATAACAACAGGAAGCTGTTTGTCATGATTGTAGATGAGTGTCACTATGGTGCAACATTTCAGCAAGCACAAGACACCTACGTGAATGACTACAACTGGCAGGGTGTTGATGGTGCCTCACAACATGGTTCCAAAGGCAAGCCCAATGATGCAAAGCAAGGCCCGGCAAAAATGCTGCAAAGAGGCAATGTATTGACCTTGCTGGTCAGTGCAACGCCCTATAGTATGCTCACAAGCAAGTCCCGATTGCCAAGCAGCCTGTACGTCTCTCACTCAGCAACTACCTTACCAGAGGGTTTGAAACAGCTTGATGTGCTCAAGAGACAACAGCCAAGTGGGCAGTGGGGCCTGGATGAAGAGTTATCCAAGTCCCAACAAAGGGAGGCTATCACACTCGCACCAGAGCGCGTCCAGGAGCTGATAGGCCAACAGGTTAGAGCTTGTGGCTAGAGCCGTTCTGACCGCCTTGACTGCTGCTACTGTTGTATATCACATAAAACATGCTCATACTGTACAGTCAGTCTGGTCATTGCACTCACAGGTACTGAAGGAGCTGCATGTTGTGGATTGGTCTGACTGCGACACTGAAAAGGTGCCGTACCGTCGCATAGAGGACTATGTGGCTTCAATGACCAAGCCTAAAGCTGATCAGCATGGCCTTGTCCATGACCTGGAGTTTGACAAGAAATTTGATGAAGTAGGGTCAGCAGCAAAATGCAAAATGTAGAAGATCAGCATGTTGCATGCACCTGTGTTGCAATGCACCATAGCTATTGCTAGGCAGCGCTTTCTGTCCTGTGTAGTGCAAAGCAAAGCGTGCAAGGTCAGCAACCAATTATGTGCTGTGTTCACCAACTTGGCTCTTTATGCAGGAAGCATGATGCGACCTGCCTGCGGGACTATGTCCTACTGGTTGACTATGTATTGTCACTCCAGTATTTCAGGCTATTCAGATGGGATTTCACCAAGCATTGCCTGCTGGATGTATCCAATGACCAGTGCACGCATTGAATCCTGGACGCTACAAAGGTTGGTGAGTACTTGTGTGGACTGCAAGCTGTGCTGGGTGGCACTCAGTTTGATACTGCCAAGCACATTTTGCGTGCTCAGATCAGCAGCAAGTGGATCATTGATGACCACGAACACAGGGGTGATTCGCTGAAACTCACTGCCCAGAAAGACTCTCCGTGTGCTCCTGGACTGTCTCTGCCCATGCTGCAGCTGCTGCTCATCAACAAACTTGAAGCCGAGAGATTGCGCAGCACATACCTTCGGCACATTTCAGACCAAGAACGCAATGATGCGTTCAATGAGACTGACCGCATTGTCGCTCAGCTGTTGAGTGTGCAAGTTGCACAGGGTAAGCTTGCCTTGCCTTAAGGCGCGGTGTCTGTCTTTGCATGTCCTGATATTCATCTTGTGCTTTGACACATTAAGGTCTGCTTGGTTGTTGACCAACAGCTACAGAGTCCACCTACCACAATCAACTCACTGGCAATACCTACATTTGCTACGTTTTTGATTTGTGTTGCCTTCTCTTGCAAACCAGCGTCGACCTGAGAATGACTGTGCAGGAAAATCTGCAACTGATGCTGCTACACGTAGCACTGGAAGCATGATAGTGGTGCGAGTGACAAAAGAGACAGTGGGTGACGAGTTGACACGGGTGTTGCAATCATTTCTCAGTCACACTGCAGACTATGCATCAAGATGGAAACATGCTGAGGGCTGGCAGTTGTTTGACGTCATTGGAGACTTTGCAAAGTCAGCTGGCGCAGGGGAAAGCAAGCACCTTGCGACAAAGATTTCCAAGTGGACGTTAAACAGGTGTGGACGCACATTGCATGCTCTTTTGCAGGAGTCAAGTCCAATGTCTGCTTCACTCACAGGCCTGCTTTCCCAGCCAAGTGTTGTTGATGCAGCTGGCACTCTACACAACTTTGTGGGTAGGAACATAGCCAGTCTGTTCAAGACTCGAGTAGGTTTTCAATCAGGACTGTTGATTCAAATTCATTAGCAGCTGCCCATCCCTTCGCACTGGACATGTGCAGCACATCTTTGTCAGAGTGCAAAAGCTAAGCATTAAACAACACTCAACATCTGATGTAGGTCGTTGAGCAATAGTCATCCAGCACGACAGGATCCTGAGTTCAAAACAGTTGTGGAGGCAGCAGAGGCAGAAGGCAGCTCGAGTCATGTTTCTTTGCAACATTTGCTTAGACACAGGACAGGCATCAAGTCAGCGGGGTTGCAATACAGTGATCTGTATGGAGTACCATGCATATTGGTATTGTGCCACAAGGGGCGTATGGGAGATACTTTCCCTCAAACCTTCTCTTGTTTGGATTTGAGGATACGTGTCTCAGACAACCACACTACCTTTATCCAGGAGATTGGGCGCCTGTGCCGCTACCCAGCTTGTGACACAGGCATCAGTGGTTTGCAGCAGAGACAAATCTCAGTCACTTCTGGTGGACCCAGCCACTCAGACAGAGTTGAATGGCTAGAGGCTGCATTGAAGTTTGCTTACTCAGCAGGTCGGTTTTGGATGCCAGACATGCTGATTTGTGGTGCTGAAATCCACACGCACGATGCTTGCACGTCCATGCGCTGGGTTGTCACATTTTAATGACAGTCATGCCTAAGTTTTGATATCCTTTGTTGGATTGTTGCCCATCCAAATTGCTGCCTCCTTTAGTGAACTGAGGCTTTCCCTGTTGCATATAACACAGAAATGAATGCACAAATGAACATCCATGCTTGACTTTCCATTGCTTGTTGCAGGACAGCATGGCGTGTGTCATGGAGATTGGCACAGTCAAGCTGAGGCCTTGAGTACCGCGCTGCATCCTGATGTGGATCAGCTAGTCATCTTGCTGAACAAGCTTTACACATCAACCATAGAGTTTTCCGCTGATGCCTTTTCACAGTTGAAAAGCTGCATCGATGCTGTCAAAAGGCTACCTGCAACTGAGTTTTCCTCTGATGACAAGGTCACACTTGACAGCATTCTTCAAGAGAAGCTGAAATGGAGTCCAGATGCTCAGCAGTTTGTCCAAGAATGGGATGGAAAATACTCCAACCTGCATTGTCAACTTCCAGAGATTCGCAGGGCCATCAAGCAGTGGCAGCAGTCAATTGTGGATGCTTGGGAGGCTACTGGGTACAGGCATGATGCTGAGGACCCATCTCAGTTGATCAAGCAGTGCCCAATCCGTGTCTCTGTCAATAATGTTTTCAAAGCAGATGCGACAGATTCGGTGGACCTTGCTTGCATCATGCTTCATACAGCTGCGCAATCTCGTTGGTCGGGTCTGAACCAGACTCTTCAACACCCTGGTGACTACCAACTGACCTTCAGCAGGTACACACCTTGTTCATGTCAACAACATCTGCCTGCAGCTGTGTCTCTGTAGCTGGCAATCTGTGACAGACATCATGATGTGGCAGCACACAAGGCTCACTCACATCATGATGTGTCTGATAATGCTGGCTGATCCACAGGTATGCACACAAGCTGCCATATGCCTTGGTCAACAAGGAGACTAAGAAAGCCCTCATCAGAGCTCAAGGAAGGACGCGTGACCATCTGCTGCATGAGCCAAAGAGTGCAGATTGGGCAGATGAAGTGGTGCAGAATCTTCCAGTGGTGAGTGCCATGCTGCAGGTCATTCTTATGTTGCGTTCTGCAGCAACTGCATGCCTGTGACGGAGCTGCTTGCCATACACAGCTGCCACTGCATGTTTGACAGCGCATGCAATGTTGGTTGCTGTTGCAAACTCCACTGCTTCTTGCTGTCTATGGCTGGGTGATCATGCCAGCCTGGTTGTGTGTGCACTCTTTGTTGTGGTGAATGCTCATCTCTAGTCATATGTACATATTGATTATTCTTGCACTGGCCCCTCTCACGTCAACGGAGTTGTGTTGCAGCCTCACAAGCTTGATCGCTTCATGCAAAGGGTGAGCAGACAGAAGCTTCAAGGCTCTGCATTGCACAATTACCGAGAGCACTTCAAGCCAACACCTGACAGCTATGATCATGACAATGATCATCAGCATGCCACGCGACTGTTGCTGAAGGCTGAACCGCAATCTGGCAAGACAGGTACATCATCTTTTGTAAGCATGGCCTTTATATTTGCATTTCCAACAGTGCGTTTTGCATAGGGCTGGTTGGGGGTTGTGGCCTGACCAATGTCTGGGGCATGTCTACTTGAGCAGGCGTTAAACTTGTTCATGACTGCAAGTTTGGCTCCTGCTCCAGCAGACGTCTGGCGGCTTGCATTGGCATCACTGTGGAACATGTACCAACGCAACTTGCAGGCCTTGACTGTGTCATCTCAGGCTGTGACGTGGCGCTTTGCCCACTTCAGACCATGAGACTTGCTTGATGTCCCTGTGTGCTGCCCTGTGATGTCACTTTGGCTATGACTCTATCAGCAGGGCTGTCTCTTACTGTGACATATATATTTGGCTCTGTGTTTGTCTCTCAGGTGCCTATTTGGGGTTTCTGCTGCTGCTTAAGCAGTTGTTGCAGCCAGAGTGTGGTCCTGTAGTAGCGGTGTTGCCTGTTCCAGACTCAGCAAGGGCACCACATGCTGAGTATGGCAGACCAGAGGCTGCTCTTAGATGGCAACATCCTTTCTTTGAGGACATCAAGACTTGCGTCTTCCCTGAGTATGCTCATGTGCACCCATCCAAATATGCTGAGAAGGTACAGCTATTGAATATGAAATGCAAGCGGCATGTCTGTACACCCCTACAGTGAACATTTCTGGTGGGCTTCCCCCATGAGTATGTAGATGCATATTGGTGGGAAGAGCCTTGTCAGCAGCATCAGGCCCTCCGTGGTACAAAGGCTGTACTTGTGCTGCTGTAGGTTGCTCTGCAGCGTGCTATGCTGCTGGCCAAATGCTTGGCAGCTGGTCCCAGCAACTGGCAACAGAATTATGTTCAGCTGGTGCGCAGTCCTATGGGAGAGTACATACAGACTACAGAGGGGGAGAAGTTGTTGCAAAAGTTGCTGGAAAGCCATGTCGCAGAGCCAGCTGCTTGGAGGTCACAGAGTAGACAGCTTGTGATACTAGATGAGGCTGCTTGTTCTCAGGTGATTCAGTCATGCAGAGGTCATTGCCAACAACCTGTATTGTGACTGCATGCATGCTTCCAAAGACAGGCTGACATGGTTGCAATCACAACACAAAGGTGTCTATCTTGGACTATGGCATTATCCCCCCTTGCAGTAAGCTGACCTATTTGTTGCATTTGGGCCATGTAAGTGTTTTCCCATGCTACTCCCACTGGCTTGCAGGTGATCAACTGGGATGGGCGGTTGAAGGAGGTTGTTCATATGTTTGTGAACCTTCATGCCCGGCCATTGACCTTCAACGCAGGCCTCATCAGGTACTGAGCCTGTTGATGTTTACATCTATCCTTATGTGTTACCCTTATCTGGCTTAGACCTTCATAAGCTGTGTTAACACTGGCAAGTCCTACTGATGTATATTACGTTATACATTGCTTTATCTTTGTACACTGTTGTGTCCTCATGCTGAAGAACAGTTTATGCTTGTTTTTATTCCTTTTTCTAGTATCCCTTGTTGATCATTTTTCTTTCCGGTGTTAGAAAACTGCCCGACAGCTGTAACCTGACAACATTTTTTTTTGTTTTGTACACACACATTTTGTATCCCTTCAAACACTATTTAACACAACAGGTGAAGACCTTCTTGGCAAGCACGACTGACAGCCAACATGTGGTTTTGCAGAGTCATGACCGTGCAAGGCCAGCGCCTGTTTGAGTTCAAAGCAGCAGCTACTGTCACATACATTACATCAGCCACAGCACCCTCTGAAGAGGCCCAGTCGCGACCAGGCGATTACTATAGCATAGTCCAAGACCTTGCTTGGCCACAGCCACGTGATGATGCTTCACTTGAGCAGCCTGCTCCTGCACAGCTGCCGCCTGGCCGGCTTTGGTTCCAGGAGAATTTGCTTGCACACACCTTGTTGTTTCGCCAAATGCTGCAGCCAGTCATCAAAGCAAATCAGCTACAGGTACCTGTGTGGGGCCGGACTGCCTGCATCTGTGACTTCTTGCATCCCCATTCTGAGAAAGACAAGCCTCTCCTGGATCACCTGAATTTAGGCAATATTGTGAGTGTTGCCAGGAAGCACCTGAATGTGTGGAAATTGTTGGCTGGCTCATGCTTTAGACCTGTTTGCAGGAGTTTCAGCTGGAATCTCGCGTACTCGAGGGCATGACGACCTGGCAGGCACAGGAGGTGTTTCAGTGTGGACCACCAACGCTGTGGGCAGCTGCCAAAGATTGGGAGGCTCTGGAAAAGCAAGGCTTGTTGGTGCCGGGCAAGCAGAACCAGCCATCTGTGTCTCTACCGTCTGGGACACAGCCTGCTGGTGTTCCCTGGGTGTTTGTGCCAACATACAACCGGTACCATGCAAAGCCAAACAAGCAGATGCTGCTTGACTGGGCTGATGCAATGCCGGAGCAGTACCCCTATGTCAGGTTCATTGTGATCAGGCCTTTACCAGATGAGATAATGGTGAGTTAGGGATGTTTCTTACATGTTCTGTATCCCACATAGTGTGTCAATATATATTTGTTTTTTCTTATTTTGGCAATGTATTGGATCACACATGCTGCAAGATAGCTGTCTTCATGCTGTAACGTGGCTGTCTTCATGCTTGAGCCAGTATGTCCAGCGTATTCAGAAGTTGTGACTGCAAGCCTTAGCAAACACCTGATGGCAATCTCTATGCCTGAGCATCAGCTCTAGTGCTTGCACTGTCTGAACTGGTTTGCTCAGTATGTAGCTTATTTGATGTTGCTGCTTGCAGGGGTACAAGCAGCTTCTGCAGACATATTGTGCTTTACAGCCGCCTCAGCACGTACGGTCAAAGCAGTTCACCGTCCTGATGGTTTTGCCCAAATCTGTCCATCTTGCAGCTGTGCCCGGCAGCAACAGAACTGATAGGGTTGGGCATGAGCTTGGCATTGGCTATGCGCGCCTTGCTGTTCAGTTGACGGCATGTTGGATGGGTCTTGAATCTGTTTGGCTGCTAGATGACAATGTGCAAGACTGCTACAGGCTGCAGTATCAGGAAATGCTGCGTGATCAGAAATGGCCTGCGCCACTGCGTAGGGTCTCGTTTGGGGAAATCATGCAGACTGTTCAGCAGCAGGTTGGCACACCAAGCCCAAACTTTGCTCACCTTGCCTAGATCTTGCTGTTGTGCATAGTATTCTTGAGAATGTGTATAGCCTGAGGTGAGAGTGTGGCTGCAGTTTGAGCACAGCTCTTGGACTCCACTCAACCAGTCAGAGTTGAAGCAAGGTGGTATGCACTCACATAGTGGCGCTGTGGATGACTCCCCGCGAGCTCAAGTGCCTCAGGTGTTGCATTGCAAGATGACCCATGTCAATGCTACTTGAAGTGATCATGATCAATGCAGCCTCTGCTTAGAACACTACGTCACTAGGTGTCAACATTGCCTCTGTTGGCTTTAATCTCAAAGGAGCTACTTATCATGGAAAAGCAGGAAGAGCAGTTCCTGACAGCTGTCCTAATCATGCAGGCTACGAGGACCACAGTGCAGAGTCCTGAGGAATTCATGGGCATGCCTGAGCACTATGCAATGATGGGTGTCAGCAAGTCCATTCACCGCTGCTTCCAGGTAACCTCCAAGTCTGTTGACATCATTGCTGCCTGTCAAGATGCTGCTTGTCCCTAAATATCTCCATCACTGTCTGATCAGGATGTTGACTACATGTCATGTTGTTCATTGGTCAAGCTCAGGATGTTTCGAATGCAGGTTGGTATGGATGGTGGGCCAGCTCCCTGGAAGGTCACCCACTCCATCTATTCAATGTTTCTGTTGAATGTGAAGCAGACGGTGGCAGCACAAGCATTCTGGCCTGCAAAGCCGTATCATGATGATGTCGACTTCCCCCGCATCTGTGAGGAGAAGCAACTTGTGGCTGCAAAATGCCAATGGCTGTTTTTGCACAAGGTATGCGCTCCAACCAAGAACCCTGCATTAGTTGAGCTTGGAAGGCGAACTTGTGTACTGGTAAAGCACATTGCAGCTTTTGGGATTTCTGGTGTGTCATTGCTCAGCAGCAGCTTTGGTGGGAAGACTACAAAATTAGCGGAAAGCATTTGTGATGTTTTCTGCTGCCTTGAAACCAAGCTGTAAGTGTGGTCAAATGAAATGTGCTGCATAATATGTCTTGTGCGTGCTCCTGGTGATGTGAACATTTTAAAATAGCAGTGCCATTATGTTGCAGGCCTTGATGCAGGCTCCCAGCGTATGCAGAGGGGTTAGCAAAGCAGCCACCAAGCCTGTGGCTCCCGCAGTTTGCCAGCTGTTGCACCCTACTGGCATGACGCTGTCTTGTGGTCAGCCCATTGTTGTGTCAGTGCCTGCAGCGCTGGGAACACCGAGCAGGTTGCAGCTTTCTCAAGAGGAGCCGGACACAGATGCGTTTTCAGATAAACTGGAACTCCTTGCAAATGAGGCCCACAACTCACATCCTGTGTACATAGCATGCTGGAGCGGCAATCTCTTTAAGGATGAGCTTTGTGCAGCACACTTGCAAGTGGTTGTTGGCGATCAGCTGTTCAAGGTGACATCCTGTGATGAGCAAGCAGAGGACTCCATGTGGACATCTGGCAGGTAAACAGCATGTCATGCTGCATATGGCCTTCATCGGCAATTGCACTGTTATGGCGCTGCAATGCCATACTCCTGCTAGTGGGGCGCTGAGGGTTGTAGCTGAAGCTTGCCAATGTCTACTTGGCACCTGCCACAGCAGAATGGCAATGTCGTGTTTTGCGTATAAGTTGTCTGCAGTGTAATATGGTCTGCTGACCTGGACACATTCATTGGCAGGTTGTTCAAATGGAATATGGATCAAAAGGACGAAGAAATCAGCCAGCTACAGTCCTATGCTCCCAGCATATCTCTTGATGATGGTGTTCTGTGGCACGCGTTGTACGGGAAAAGCCAAGTCTGCCAGATGGCAGCCATACACACAGCAATCAAGCAACAGCGCCTTTTGGACCTTGGGGATGTTGTGTGCCTGTACCATTGCAATGAAGCTCAGTACCTGGAGGTCCTGGGATTTCGCGACTACATTCATGGCCAGCGTGAGCTGCAGCGGTCGCAGTCATCTGTATTTTTTGCTAATGACAGCAATCTTGACTTGTCAGGATGTCTGGGAATCCCTAGAAGCTTTCTGCGGTCAGCAGCCAAGGGCAGCAGACCAGACCCAGGTACAAAGCATGTCATCATTGTGCCATGCTGGAGGCGGAGTTACAGCAAGGGAGAGGTCCGCAGCGCTTTTGACAAGGCCTTTAAGGGCAAAGGGGTGTTGCATTGTGTCTACTCCACTGCGCCAGTGGCCCAATGCTGTGGTCTTACCAGATCTAGCAGTGGAGGCAGCGCAACATCCAGTGGCTCTGACATTGACCAGCTCATTGATCAACGCTTCTCCACAAACAAAGTGCTGCCACATTTGGTCATTGGCTACTCACTGGGTGATGATAAGGTCACAGGCAAGCAAGCGCCCCCCACTGATGCTCCAGAAGATGCTAGAGCTGGAAAGAGACGCAGAACCAGCGTTGATCCCAGTGCTGCTGAAGGCAGCAACACAGCTGGGCAATCTGTGTCTTCCCTCCCAGACCTTGCTGTAGTTGAGCGGGAGCCATCTAAACCCAGCTTGACTTCCACTGCACAGCAGGCAAGTTTGCTACCTCTTCAGGATTGTATTTGCACACCTGGATGCAAGCACTGACGTGGCGCTGCTCATGTATTGCAGTCTGCATGCAAAAGGCATGCTGTTGTGCTGGTCAGATGCTGAGTTTGGCAGGCAAGCAGAGTTTGTGTCACCAGAACAAGCGTTTTTTTTTGCACTGTAATGTCGCCACAGCTACTCATGAGAAATGCCTGCAGCAGCTGCCTGTGCTGTTTGTCCACAACATGAGTAATGCAGGCTGCTCCTGATCAGGCACACAAATGAAACAGCAGCAGCTTTCTGAGCATACTTGTCATGAAGTTTGTAGTGTTGCAGAGCAATGATGTGATTGACCTGACCAAGGAGGGCCGTCCTGCGCCAGCACCTGCCCAGACTTCTCTCAAGTCATTTGCAGTCAGCGTCCTGGCTCAGGAAAATAAACATTTGGAGCCAATAGTGATTGCCAAGTAAGCTACCTCTTGCTCAACGCCTTGAATATTGAGTATGACCAGCATTTCACCAGCATTTGGACTAGCGCCGTGTGTCAGAAATATGCTGGATTCAGTTTTCCAACCTGCCCTGCTTCAAATTTGGTAAATGAGTATTGACAATAGCAAAGTGAGGCTTTGCATGTGGGTACACAGGCTGTACTGTAAGCAGCAAGGGCTGCCTGGTGAGACCAGCTTTACAACACAAGTGTGGCAGATGGCCGGCCTGCAGCCAGAGTTCAGGTGAGATGCAAGAAGTGCGGACAAACTGCAGTTTGAATGTGTTCAGATTGTTCGTTGGTGACAAGTTCTTATCGCTCTACACAGTCACAAGTGAACATAGTTGTTTCGCAACAAGTCTGTGCTGCTAGCTTGAAGACAATGTGGCAAACAGGACTGACACTGCAGGACTGTCAGCTTTGCTGCCAGTGGGGCCAGGAGCGATGGGCAGTCACTCAGGCTGATTGGGTTGAGCAAGTGGTATGGTGGCGCCTCAGAACAAGGTGAACCTGATTTAGGCATATCATGCAATTACAGACAGAAAGTGCAATCACAGGCCTGCATCTTTCCTCATGGCTTTGCCTTTTCCCTGTGCTTAGTATGTACCCTGTTTTCTTGCCTCAGACAGTCATCTGACATGTTGGCACTGCTATGACAGGGGACACAGCTGATTTGGAAGGGCGCTTGTTGTTTGTCCAGAGCTCGACAATCCCACAAATGGATGTGTATTTGCGCAAATGTTTCCCTACACATGCCAAAGTTGAGATGTATCAGAAGTCGTCAGCTGGGAAGAGCAACCCCAGGGATTATGCACGTATTCTCTTTGAGTCATCAAAGGCTATGGTAAGCTCGCTTGAAGTGTGTCAAGTGTCACAGAAATGCTTAAGCAAGCATGCTTGTGAAGTCAGACAGCAAGTTTTCCCCTGTTGGTCATGACGCGCCTGCCTGATCAAGGCACATTGCATGTTCAGCTTTGACAATCATTGCTCATTGTGCAATTGCCTATTGCTACAACTGTAACAGCATTTCCTTTGCAAAGGCTAATGAGACTTGCGCAGGCATTTGCTTTTTTCCAGGCTGAGCATTGTCTGCGCTTGCAGATCACTGCTGCAAAACACTTCCGCTGGGACAGCAATATCGTCCGGCTGCACATTGAGTCAAGCACTTAGTAAACAGCCATGGCCACGACATCATAGAGGCAGCTGAGGACTGTGAACTTCGGCAAGCTTTGTTGTAGCATAGCAGAGCATGCATCACTGAGTTGTGTGCAGCTGTGTTACACAGTCAGCCGCATTTCTTGTTCCTGCCAACGCTTTGTCACAGGTCAATTGGGTCGCAGATCTCAAATTACCTGAGCTAAAACTGTTTTAAAAGTGTCTCAACACTTATGCTAGTTCGAGAAACTTCACAAGCTTTGTTTCCTTAGTGGTATGCATCCAACAGCTTTGCTTAGCTAGGTCTCCAAAAGGAATACGTTTTCTTAGTGGTATGAGTCCGATGATCAGTTCCCGAAACTGCACTATTCAGCAAAGCTCGGTAAACCGTCGGGATCAGTGTGTACGTAGATAGTGTTACTGCAAAATATGTCGGTACGTATGCATGAGGTTCATATGCATGTCGGGAGTGTTGTATTACAACAGTGGTTGGCTGAAAAAGGAATACGTTCAGCAATTACTATAATATCTATGTAATACAGAAACGTCTTGGGAGTAATTACATAACGCAGGGCTAGCGAGAACGCTCATGGCGTTTCTGTATTAGTGCAGGGATTTTCCCGAAAGTCAAAAACCCCTTAGGGCAAAAACGCGTGATTGCGCAGCGCAGCGCTCGTTATAACAGCTGACGCACAGCCCGTATTGACTGCACTTGTGTTAGGGGCCTTGCAACAGCCTTCCGGAGTACGGAAAGTTGCGCTAGAGGCTTTGATGGACGTACATGTCGCTCACAAGTCTTTCTAACTCGAAGTCAGAGCAGCGTGTTGCATTATTTGCAACGCTTTGTTGTTCTTAAGCGCCTGAATATCCCCCCAGCAGCTTGTGTTGGGCGGCATCGATTGATCAGGTCGCGTCAGCAGTATGCCTCTCAGGAAAAAAGCATATGATCACTTTGGTGGACGCAAACCAGACCAAAGTGGATCAGCGGTTCCACTAGAAGCAGACCTTGTCAACTGGGCTAGCTTCTCACCTGCTCAAGCTCAGGCTTTCCTGGTTTCACAGATGCCAATCTGTTATGCACAAACTAAGGATAGCAGAAAAAGTCTCCTGCGCAGCAAGGAGCTGTTTGGATCTGCGATCAAACGCCATAACCAGAAGTTCAAGAACGGACAGGAACAGTATATCACTGTGCTCAAAGTTCAAGTCAGCCCAATGCATCTGTTGGTCCAGCATAGCTTTTGCAAAGCCACGGTAACATTCTCATGGCAATGCACTTCACTGCTATGCAACTGCAATGCAAGTCAGCCCTCGACACCAGTGTAGCTCAACACATACTTGATGCAGGGTCTTGATTTTGATGCAACTAAATGGGCCATGGAATATTTTGACTCTGCTGGGCAGAAAGCAGCAGAAAAGCTGCAGAAATACCTGCACTTGGAAGACGTTCAAGATGGCATCCCTTCTTTTAACAGTGTCAGCCTTGCTGAACAGCTTTCCCAGGTCACACTCTTGGCTGCAGAGCAGGCTGGCGAGTGGCTCAGCCAGCTTTTGCAAGATTTATCAGCTCAAAACATCCAGGAGGCAGCATCACAGCTTGCTGAGACTGCTGTGTCAACAATTGAGATGTTTCAGCAGAACATCAGTCATGGCTTGCTTGAATGGGCTGATGCACAACAGGCACCTCAACACCTTGATGCCTTCTTAGAAAAGCTGGGTCTTGACCCTCACCAGCATGACAGTGTCGCAAAAGCTGTGGTCTACTCTGTGTATGAACGGAGCAGTGATGGTGTCAAGCAAGAGCAGCTTGCAAGTCTGACTGAGGTATGTGCTGCTGGCCAGTCCATCACCAATTCTCAGATTTTCCCATTCTGCACAATGCTGTGTTTGCTATGCATCATGATGTACAACAAGTGCTAAGAGCAATGTTTGGCTGCAGGGTATTCAAGAGCGCTTAAAGGCCAATGAGCAGGAGCTTGAGCCAGATGTCTTGCGTGCTGCAGCCATCCTGGAGAAACGGCACTTCTATGTGTTTGATTTAGACAGTGAGCCTGCCTCATGCGATGTGTACCCGCTTCTGCCTCACGACAACTTCAAGGTTCTCTTGCCTAGACAGCCGGGCAAGAAGCATGCATCAATTGTCACGGACACACCAGCTTGGTCACTTACTCTAGGGAGGGATGCTTTGCCACAGCCTTTGCTGTCACCTCCATCTTACCTCACTCATAACCTCATAGTGTTGTCCAAACACCAGGGCAACTTCTTTTCATACAAGAAGCGAGACAACTTCCCAGCACAGAATGTGGAATCCCTGTGTGACAAGCTGGGCTTGCGATTCCAAGCAGTGAGTTTTGAGGCAGCCAAAGGCAAGAAGCGTGCTAGGACAGGTAAACCAGATCCTGTTGGAGTTTGCTCTTTGCTGTGCAGTGTATCTCTAAGCCCCCTGTCTAAATCTAATTCACAGTTGAAAGGGATGGCTGATATGTGATGTCAAGACTTGCTTTGATTTGTCATGCTGCCCATCATGGAGCAGTCTTCCTTGATCAGCCCAGCTGGTTTATTGTTGGAGCATGATCAAGTTGCTTTGTTATCTGCAGGACAAGAGGCCAGTCCACGCTCAACAGCCCCAAGGACATCTGCACCAGCACAAAGGAACAGGGCTACAGCCAGAGCCCGTCAACCTGCTGGTCCTACAGTTTCAGACCAACAAGAGGTCATGATCACAGTCCTTGGTGCTGCAAGCTTGCATCTGTCGCCTCTGACTGCCTGGTTAGAGGTATCTAGCAACAGTACTCCACCGCTAAGAATCACAGAGAGCATGGTAGCAGTCGAGCAATTGCCTGACATCTTGCCAAGGCAATATTCAGTGCTGCATTATCTTCATCGCCGAGGCGTATTTCAAGATGATGGCTGGAGCCAATTGGTTCAAGCTCACATAGCTTTGGCTGAAAGTCCAGGTGTGTCAGCGGCGTGACATCATAAGTGTGTGTTTGCATTGCATGTGCAGTAGCAAACATTGCATGTGTTGCAAATCACATGCTCAAGAAATTTATTCTACTTCATTTGGCAATCTTGCATTTATGCTTTTTGCACATACCACATGAACTAATTGCTTTGCCATCTCCAATCAGTGCCCTGTTGCATCTGCAACACATAACCTATTCTGCCTTGGCAACTGAAACTTGCTGCAAGGGGCCTATGCACATGCATGCAGGTGCAACAGCAACCGTAGATGATGAAGGTATGAGTAGCGATGAAGACCCAGCACCTAGTAGGTTGTCACAGCCATATCTTATATCATACCTTCTAAAATGGTTACGGCATACGTTTTGCCTTGACGCTCAACCACCTGCCTGATCTTGCATGTACAAGGCCAAGTTGCATAATGAGCAGGCTGCTTGTTTGGCTATACTGGCATTTTAATGCAGGACAACATCGTCCACTTGGTCAAGACAGTGGCATGGCCAATGCATCTGAAGACGATGGAGAGAATGGCGATTCAGCTGGTGAAGACAGTGAAATGGGTGACGATGCTGAAGAGGGTAAGCTTCTGAGTAGCGCCTGCTGTGCATTTGCACCACAGCTTTGTGACCTGCATTGGCAATGACCTGACTGCTTTGGCATTGTTACAGGCACCACATCAACCAAAGAGGAACCTTCTCGCAAGTCTCTTAGTAGAGCACCTGCAAGACAACTGCCTGCTGGTTGGAACACTACTGCTGGCGCCCGTAGAAAGATTTTTGCTCTACGGGCTCAGCAAAGGCAGAAGGCCTCAGATAAACAGCAGACACCTTTGCTAGAAGAGCTGTTCTTGTGCTTGGAGTTGGACCTTGCCTTGTGTCAGGTTAGTTGGTAACATCGAGCACATGCAAGATACAATGACAATATAGACATGACAAGGTATGCCTGCCAAAAGACGTGTTGTACTATGCAGGATATGAACCCGTACTACAAGCAAAGCCTAGGCACAATGATCAATGACTTGGCTACAATGCCATTAGGCTCTTTCAAGAAGTACTGGCCATGTATGATGAGCATCTTGGACTACATTGTGGACAAAACACCAGAGGTAATTTGCTGCACTGTTGTACGCATTGGCAACTGGCCAACACAGCTTAGTACAGCAGCTTGCTAAAGCAGCAGCAGCATGCTTTAGCCTCTACCATCTGCCTCTTGTGCAGGCAGAGAAGGATGAAGATGAGTTACCCATTGATCCTGATCTGCCAACACCAGAACGTGAAGTTGAGGGTCTCTTTGAAAAAACTCTGGAGATGCGCTTTGTGACTTTACAGCGGTACATTCCTGATGCGCACATACCCATCTTCTGTATTGTTTGTGACACTCAAATGCTGCAAATTGTTGCCCAATTGCATTTTGGACTTGCTTTTAGGGCTGACATTGACCAACATAGGCATGTGTTGGCACATGGCATGTTCTTGACACAAAATTTGCTTACAGGTTTTGTGAGTTCATCATGGATTTAGAGCATGTTGGTGAAGTGGATGAGATCGACGCCGCGGAAGAGACTGAGCTTACCGAGGAACAGATTCAGAACATTGCAGCTGAGTTTGGCCAGCATGCTACCACTGCTCAAGAGCTTTTCAAGATGAAGAGGCAAATGTCGCATGATGACTTCAGAGGCTGGGTAAACGCTGTCGGGTATCTGCAGATGCTGCAGAATGCTTTTGCCCACGGAATTGTTGAGAAGAGTGGCTCTCTGTGGAAGCAAGCCATTGTTCAGAGGTACATGTAAACAGCGTTGAGATATTAAATGTGACAACAAATCAAGTTTGCCTTTGGCACCTCATCATGAATAGACCTTATGGAGATGCGCAAGACAGACAGCTTTGGAGAGACAAGACCTGTTCTGCACGTACCTAGCTCATCATGAGCTGCCAGCTCAGAGCTGGAAGCGTTATTATTGTTGTTATGATTTATTATTGCAACAGCTCAATCTCTGTGTTTTAAAGAAGGCCAACACAGCAGGAGATATTACAGCTCTTCTTGTTTTGCAGAATTGACAAGCAAAAGAGGAGGCACACTGGATTTCTGAACAAGATCATGCTGAGAGACTCAACCTTTCGGCATTTGAAGCTGCTGACAGACGCTGATCTGATCAAGATGTCGGAGTCTTTTCTGAAGGTGAGTGCTTATGAGTTGTCATGCTGTGCACTCAATGTAAACAGTTGCACATGTGCATGAGCAAGCTTGCAACCTGTAACAAATGTGTGACATGACAATCTCACAAACGACGATGCCCATGTCAGGGCTCCTTGAAAATGCCCTCAGGATTGCCCTTCCCCTGTTGTGTCATTTGGATGAATCACACTATTGCGGCAGTGCACTTGAGTGCAGCTGCAAGCAACAATAAGCCATGGATACCACAGGTGTTGTCAGTCATATGATGCATGCATGCCCATCAACTTCTGCTGCACATAGACATGCATATTTCAGCAATGGCAAGTGGTGTGCAGGTGGAGGGGCGCACAAACCCCTGGTTAGCCATACGTGCGGCCTCTATGTACTTCTATATTGATGCTATGTGGGCCAGAGCAGAGGACCCCCGCAATCGGACCCTTGCAGACCTGCAGATGGTGGAGTATCCAGCATCAGGAGATCCAAGTGAGTCCATTGATAGCATGCGTCACCTAAATGCTGTGAGATTGTATGACCCATGTCTTCTCATCTTTGTGTGTTGTAAGGCATTTGCATCATTTCATATTGCCATGCATAAGCAGATCTGTTCACGTTACCAGAATTTCTGCTAGCTTTGCTGCTAAAACCAGTGCGTCATTGCACATGAACATACAATGTTTCAACATGCACACTGACGACATGCCTTGTGCCATGACAGATGCAAGCACAGAGAGTATGTACTGTGTCTCCTGCTCGAAGGACTCAGGCAAATCAACATCACCATCTGGAACTTGGGAAATGCAAGTGTTTGCCTTGAACAAGGACTACCGATTGTGTGCTGTCACCTGGCTGGCACTCTGGATGGTTAGCAAGCATGAGGCACCAGGAAGGAAGGTAACTACCTAGTACTAGTGACACAACTGTTGAGTCTGCGTTGGGCACTCTGCTGCAGCAAGACTTGGCGGCTGGCACATGAGTTTCTGTCATAGCACAACCTGTGCCATTGTCTGACATTTGGGACATTTCATACCAAAGAAATGTTTGGACTCGTCAGTGCTGTGCTTGGTCCCTTGCAATCAATCAATCAAATGGAGGCACGCCTATATGCTGCTGATTTATGCAGCACAAGGTGAGCTTCCCCCAGGTCTCAGAGGGCCGATTGAAGGGCTACGGGTTGCATCCTATCTACTGCAATTCCTATGCACCTGAGAAGAGGGTCTCTCCAGCAACTCATGCATATCACACCCATCAGGCGCGGCACCGTACTGGTCGCACAGCTCAAAAGAATACCTATGAAGGCAGGGTCACCAAACCCAACATGCTGGTAGCCAAGTTTGGCGCCAGCAAGAAAGCCATTGAGGATGCTGCCTGGGCATCAGGCAGGGGCACAATGGGCAAGCACTACTGTGTGGTAAGTGCACCACTGTGTGTCTACATCTTTCATTTCTGCTTTCCCACAAGTTGCACATGCTTGATTCCACAGTTTACACCAGACTTCAATGACTGAAGCGCAGCCACATGAGTCACTGCTTATATGCTTCTGTGCTGCTTTACACTGGCCAGACATTACCATGAAATGCATCATGCGTAGTTGACATTTCAACTTTGATGCTGCAGCTTCCTGAGCCAGACCTGATTGTGCAAGCAGCAGGGCATCTGAATCGTGCTCACTACACCTCACAGCTTGGGCTCAATCCTGCGGAATGGCCAGAGTTTAGAGAGATGGCCCAGATGCTTTGGCCTGACCTGGACAATGCTCTGAAGCAACTTGAAGAGGTGAGCATTGGCTTTGCACCTGATTTGACTACTGTGTTACTCAAAATTCTCAACAACACAATCACTGGACTTGAAAAAGCTCAGCTGTCACAGGGTCTAGCCTGTTCTAATGGCGCAGTTCTAGCAGCGCAGTTCTAATGGTGCATTCTAATGGTGCAGATTTTGCTTGCAATGTCACCCCTTGAAATTGTGCAGGAATGACATAGGGGTTGCACAGTAGCTAGCACAGTAGCTAGCACAGTTGCACAGTAGCTCTTATGTGTCTTTTGCTGTCATTCTTCTTCGATTGCGACGGCAGCAGATTGACTCACAGCAGAAGATTAGCATTGGCTCATCTGCGGTATCTGATAAACAGCTATCTTATTTGCAGGACAATCTCACGTCTAGCTTGGATTTGAGGGACTTAGGTGGTGCAGATCTGTATGAAGTCCTCCTCTTTTTGAGGCAGGTGTGGTGGCAACGTGCTCCTCTCTTACATCGCGATGCCCCATCTCATCCGATGTGGAAGATGGCTTTCTTTCTTGAAGCCAGGCGCAATGGGACGTGGGATAGGTGGTTGGATGTCACTTTGCAAGGGCATCAAGAAATCAGTGGTTTGACAAATGCCCTCAACACCCCTGTGGGTGCCATGGCAAACTTGCTGCCGCCTCACTTACTGGTGGTGCGAATGTTGGAGCCCGTGAAGGTACATGCATCCAGGACAGTTGTATATGTCATTGCTTGAATGTAAAAGCACAATGCACTTAATGCATAGTGTATGCCACTGCTTGTTGTAATCTGTTTCTCACTTGAACTTATTCCATCCATGCTGCAAGGCTCTGCTGCATGTCTGAGACGCATTTTCACTCTGCTGCAGCGGCCTGTGGCTGCCTTGAAGTACAAGACTGTACATGCCCTGTCAGTTCAATCCGGATGTACAGCACCTCTGCTGAGGCAAGGTGTTGATTGCAGGAGGCTTTGCGCACTCAGAAGGAACCATCAACTGTGCTGAACAGCAGGATCTGGAAGATGGCTGGACAGGTCTTGATGGACAATCCTGACTGTCCAGTGGAGGTCAGCAGGGCAGTACATGCTCTCATGGGCATCTCCCTTCCTGAAGTGCCAGTGGGCAGCCCAGTCAGTCAAGCCAACAGCCGACAGGCTCGTACAGCACAGGCTTTGCAAGGAGTCAGCTTGGCAGCTCAAGAGTCTCTGGCAGGCATGACAGCTTCAGGGCAGCAGCTCCAGCAACCAACTGCCTATGATGAACAAGCAGAAGCACAGCGCATGCAACAAGAGGCCACACAGCTTCTGTCAACAGCCCTAGCCACTATCAGCAGTCAATGCCAGTCTCCACTGCTGCAAGCTGGAGGTGCTGACCACCAGGTTGTGGGCGCAGTGATGGCTCCTATTGTTCTGCAGCTGGCAGAGTCAAACAGAACAGTACGCAGAGCCAATGCATGGATGAGCAACGCTGCACACAGCATGGACAAGTCAGAGTCTTTTCAGGCTCTCCTTGCAGTGGCTATGGTTACGCAGAGTCAGCAGTTGTATGGCTTGGCTCGCTATCAGGCAGCCTCTGCAAGAGCAAGGCTGACTTCTGCACCAGCAGCCAGCACTGAGAATGGATTGAAGGTGCCAATGACCAGCCCAGTCCGCAGAAAAGCTGCTCAAGACACAAGAGCTGAGAAGCGGGCCTTTCAGCAAACACAGAATATGCAGGAGCGTGTGGTTAACATGCCAGGAGCAGCTCAGCCAGCAGCAGGTCCATCAAGCAGCACTGGCATGCAACAGACTTATGGCGCTGCTGATGTGCTGCCGATGAACATGAGTGGTGGCATTGCCATTGTGTACCCTGGCCACAGTGGAGAGCCATACTGGACAGAATGGATGGGCAAGTAAGTCCTTTGTTGCTGTGTGACTTGCATAGAACTCAGCAAATGCATTACTTGCAATCCTTACATGTGAGCAGCACGCACACACATGCTATGTTGGCAAATATGCGTTGATGCTTCACACGTCTGCAGCCAGCATGCAGCATGGTGTAGTTGCTGCAAGGTGCTGTGCACATGCATCAAGCTGCTATGTACAAGCTCTGACTGCATAAGTCTTCTTCTTCTTTTCTATAAGCGCTGTGTTTTAGATTCAGTATGTTCCTGTCTGATAGCTGTGTTTGGTCTCCAGGTTTGTGTCAGTCAGTGACTACCCAACCTATGATCACCTATTGCGGGAGTGGGACACAGGCATCGTGTACAGTGATGGGTTGAAGCGTACCGTCCCAATGGCTCAGCTGGAGCAGGACAAGGCAGAGGGGAAGCAAGTAGAAGGCTCTGCGTATGAGGTGTGGAGAGTATTGAAGCGTAAACAGATATACCACCGGAAAATCATCATCTACAGTTCGCTGGGTGCTGCTCATCAAGGACAAGATGCGGATGCCTTCATGCAAGAGTACCATCGCACAGCTCAAGATGTCATGACAGCCGCCAAAGGCAAGAGAGGGCCAAAACCCTGCTACATGACTAGTCTGCTGAAAGCTCTGACACAGCCATTTGAGGAGCAGTGGGGCTCACCAGTTGAGTTTGAGCAGAAGGTGCTGAATTGGAAGCTTACTGCTAGTGTAGTAGCACAGGCAGCAGGCAAGCGAAAAGGCAACAAGCACTGAATGGCTGTTGTTTTTGTCTTTGGCTGTTATTTTTGTCTTTGATTGAGCTCTTTTGTTTACATCAGATTTCAAAAGCTTTAAAGCTTCAAATTTGGGTTGGATGCATATTACCACACCGCTGCAATGATTCTGCTCGTTCCCATGATCCTGCCAGTACTTTACTGTAAGCCATGCATGATTTTCAATATTTGATGCAGTTATATAATTGCTGTCAGACTGACTGCAGTGTTTGCAGCGCTTGCCTTACCCTTGAGGACCAATAATACTGGTGCTGCCATGTCAAGCATGACAGCCTTGTTTGCATGGTGCAAATTGCTGACCTGCAGAGCTAGCAAACACCTCATAGGACTCTCTCTAGTACTGCATGGTGCACCTTGTGTTTGACATACCATTGTGGTACATTCACGCGAACAGGCAGCAGCTCTTTATTGATTTATGGCGGAATTGAGCGTGGCGGCATACGTTTTAGACATGGGTTGAAATGCATGCCTGAAGGTCAAATGATGCAACTGTAGCATGCGCTTGCGTTCAGCATGTCATGTCTCAGCATGCTATGTCTCAAATGTGTTGCACAGAGCTGATGCAGAAGGCCCACTGGAGTATCAATGTTTCTTCACAGCTGATGTGTGTAGTTGTGTCAGATGCATGTTTGTCCTACCTACTCGCGCATTGCACACACAATAAATAATGCAGCTGAGGTCTGGATGCATACAGCTCAGAGCATCTAGTCTTCAGTTTGCACAATGCACCAGTGTTTTTTGTACCCTTGCAAACATTTGTATGACAAGCTGCAACCTTTCTCATGATGACAGAATCTGCTGTGCAGATGCTTTGTTGTCAAGCTTTGCTGTCTGTGCTGTGATGCAGGCAAGTCTGCATGTACATGTGTGACCAGAATGCTTTTAAGCTGCTAGCATCGGCATGGCATGCTGTTGCTGGCACTCCACCTGTGAATGCAGCTCTGTTCTTCACACTCTGTGCTTGCTTCAATTACACACTGCTGTTTGGGCTGGTCCAGCTGCTGCTATATTGAGCACTGCTGCCTATGATGTGCTCATGCCACAGATCTGCATATCCCAGGGTGTGATTGTGCTGCTGGTGTAAGCATGGTATGCTGTTGCTGGCATTCCAGATGTGAATGCAGTTTTGTTATGTACAGACTGTAATGCTTGCTGAGTATTGCTCTGTCATTCCTCACTTGAATGCAATTCCACTGTTTAGTCTGTATTGCTTGCTGAATCTATTGCTACCTGTTGGTGCTGGGAAAGCTTGCTGCATGCAGAACGGTGGGACAGTGTCATGCTATGTGCTGCTGCAAGAATAGTAAGCAGCTGAGTGCTGTGTGCTTGCACACACTGCAACAAGCTGCTGTTGTATGTCTGAATATTGGCTAGCTGATGCTCTTTGTACAGACTTGCCTGGTCAGGACGGTTCGGCCTCGCATAGACCCTGCAACTGGTCTTTGTGCATCTTTACAGCATGCTATGTTGTACAATAAATAAAAGACATGCAAGTTGTGTCTGAGTGACAGACATGCCGTGAGGGCTATGGCGGTGGTTCAGCAACGCATTCGGTCTAGTACAAAGGTATCGAGCTGCACACTGGGCTGCTGTCGTCTTTTTTGCGCCCTCTGAAGTGTGACCGCCTTGTTTGACGAAGGCACGGCGCGTTGGTACGTTGCTGTCTCTGCAGTGATGCCATCAGATGCCACGAGACCCGTCCAACGGCAGTCAGACGGGTGTGGGCGACAAGCGAGGGCCTGTCAGACACGGTCCCGCGCATCCAGCAGAGTCAGAACGGCGCCGCGAGAACGAGGAAGCTGCGAGGGCAGCGATCGCGTCGGGGACGGGGCGAGGGCGGTTGGAATCAATAGGAAAACGCGTCTGCAAGAACCCTTTCGCCGACCGGGGGGGGGGGGGTCTGGCTATCGTAAATTAGGGGGCTGCTGGTCGTCTGAAGCTTCATGCTGAAAGCCTGCCAGGCAAAAGCCTATACCCACAACATTCGTCCATCATCCACCCCCGCATCTGACTCGGGATCTTAAGACACAGCTTCGATGCAGTTTTTCCCTGATGGAAGTGCTCCGTGTGAGTTCGCTGGTGCCAAGCTGCTGTTGGTACGTTAGGTCAAGCTCATTCAAAGCTCGAATCGCAGACGTATGCTGGTTATCGATCCTCAAATCACAGTTGCCAACAATTGCCATGTCGGCTTGCAGCCAGGTGTGACTTCCGCTAACGTCGGACAGCTTGCAATAGACCTGATCATCTCCACCCTTCACCTTCCTTGCGTGGGCCAGCTCGAGACTTCGTGTTTGCTGCCATGTGCTGGCATCGGAGCATTTGATCACCTGTCTCAGCGTGTACCTTTAAGCTTAGAGCTCTTTGAGTGCCCTGTGGCACAAGGGGCACCAGTATTTGTACTGCAACAAAGAGCTCCTGCAGCCAGAGGCTGCCAACAAAAGTATGCTGAAGAGCTTGTTGGATGGATCTCAGAAGCTGCTTTTGCAGAGGTCAGCTGCTGTGATTCATACTCATGTTGCATGTGGAAAAATGGAAATGCCCATGCAGCCTGAACCTAGCGGTATGTAGTCAGCTTGTGGAGCATAAGATACAGTACTGGACAGTTCTGCAAAAGTTAATGCAAAAGGCAGGCATCAAATTTTTGCTGGATAAACTCAAACATTCATTGTTTTGCAGCAGGCTGTTATACTTCCAGCAGGTTGATTTTATGTGCAGTCTTTTACTCCGTCGCAGGTGTGAAATGGGCCATTTCAGAGCCGCGACAGAGTAAACAAGTATTCCTGGTTGCAAGGCTTGTTGTGTTCACTTAGGGTTCCTTTAGCCAAGTTTCAAGTCCTTATCTGTCTTGCAAAACATTAGTGTTGGAGGGTTTTCCAGCTCAGAAAATTGCTCAAAAGCCTGGAACTAAATACAGACTGAGTGTGACAGCAAATTTTGTCATCATCTGCATGTTCTGCTTGTTGCATGCTTGACAGCACACCTGGCGTCTACCAATGACTGTAAGCTTACATGTGACATGTTGGTATGCAGGTGGTCCTGATTGCAAGTCTAGATGCAAACCTAAGACAGGACCGGCAAATAGCAGGACAACAAATCAACTACATATCATCTGGATCAACTGCGGCTGCCTGTCAGGAGCTTGGCTGGGAACAACTAGAGGTGATCATGCCTACTCATCAACCAGACTGCTGTTGCTACCATAGTATGGTAAACCGCATTCTGAGCCAACCTGAGTTGTTGGTTGTGCAGGGTGGTCTGATGGCAGACCTAGGGCATCAACAATCATTACTACCGCCTTGGACACTCATTGAGGCAGTCCAGCACAGGAGCATCGCTTATACATGCATAGTTGCGTTTGCAGCTGAGGGCAATAATGCACCGGATGCCATGCGAGTGGCAGATGCTGTCAATCAGTACCTGCATCTGCTGATGCAACAGCAGCCACATCCAAATGGCAAACATCATGCAAGCAAGGGTCTCACGTCCTTGCCGCCACCTTGGCTTGCGCCTCTATCGTGGAAGTATGTGTATGGCCCTGCAAGCTCAAGAGGGTTTTATTGACTCATATGCCTGCAAGCTTCTGTGTGTGCAGCTTTTTGACTGCCGCATCAGGACTTGATAGATTACTTGGTCCGTCACTATTGTGCCAGTGCACTGGGGTGTTGGCGCCCCCTGCAGTGCCAGTATCTTGTTTCCTAGTATTGCCTATCTGTGTTTACTCATAGATTCCCAGAATGCTCCACGGCCTGATGCAGAATCTATAAGTAGATGATTTGTACATGTTGAAACACTGACCTTTTCAACCTGGATGCTGACAAGCCTGGCACATCTGTGCAGCGCTGAAGGTGCAAACTTTGTGCTTTGCTCGCATGGTTTCGGAGCAGGGTAAGCCCAATTGCGTTGATCGCCGGGCTATCCCTGCGCCTGTTTGTCTGGTGCATTAATTTTGGCCTCGAGCATGGCATTGTTTAGTATTTAACCAGACGGTGCAGACGGTGGAGCTTGACCATCTGCTAATCAAATGACGCGACCATCAGCCTGATTCAGTTTGCATGCAAACGCTCTGATGGCCACAGCGAACTGTCACGTATCTCGTTGTCTCTCGTCCGGGCGACTTGGCGATACGAAACGGTCTCGGTCTACCACTTTAGCGAGACACCAGCTGAATCCCGCTCGCCTCACCGCACAGACTAGACCTGTTGTTCAAAGGAAACTCTCCGGCAAGGTGCGACGCAGCCAAGCCGACAGGGCAGCACGCGCAATCATCATCGGAGCAATGTGCAAAGCATACTGGTGACCGTCGCATGCAGGTCGAAGCCATGGCTGCAGCCTTGCATGGTTCGACACAACCTGCTGGTTCAGCAACATACATCGCACAGACGCTAAGAGCTGGCACAGTTCAAGAACATGCTGGCACCGTCGTCATTTTCGGGTAGACAGCCCATCACTGTAGCCGTAGCTGAGATATAAGGAGCTTCATCAGTCCATACGCATCAAGCAATGGCTTTTTGTGCTCAGGGATGTCAAACATGGTGCAACTGTAATAGCTGGAGGCGACGTTCTTGTCTGGGGAAGGTATGTACAACCCTGCAAAGCTTGGTCTGTAAATGATAGTAAAGAGACACACAACTTTGCTCGTGAAATAGTGTTCAAGCTCTCACCAGCCTCACCTTTGACGCAGTTGCTTCATCTAGGTTACACGGCGAAGTACATGCTGGTGGCAAGACAGACAGGCAAGCCACTATTGCAGCCTTAGAGATGTCACCTCAACAGCTCAGGATTGCAGATGTGGCAGCATATGGCAGCCGACACATGAGCTCAGCAGGACATCCCGAAATTGCTGTGGTGAACAACAATGGCCTACAGATTGAGCTGCTGCCATTTGAAGGGCTTGAACGTGGCGCCACTCCAAATGTGATGTCAAAGTCTATGCCACAGCAGAACGAGCCAGCGTCAGCAGCTATGTTCACTGGAGCATACATACTAGTTGCGGGTTTAGCTCTGATTGTGTGTCCATTGCTGACGTTTGGCTTACTCTTTGATCCCAGGTAAGGTTTCCACCTGAATCCGCTGCATACTTTGACCTTGTGCAGCCCTGATTCACAATGCAAGTGCCATGGTTGCGCTCAAGCTTGTTGCTTGTCTGCCTGCACATCATTGGTTTTGCAAAAACTCCGTGTCGCGCAGGTTGTTACCCATTGGCTGGATAAGAGTTGGAGGCGTGTTAGCATCTTTGTATGGCTTTTACTACTTAGGGGCAGGCTATGCTGACAGGCAGAGTCATCAGGCATCACAGGGCTTCTACCGGGCAACAGTATGGGGGCGATTATTTCTGTTTGCAGCCTTCTCTATCATAGTCTGGCGCAGGGAAGTGGAGCGTACACTCCTGATACCAGCAGTCATCAATCTGCTGGGGGCACTGACCATGCATCTGGCTTTGCTGAGACAGCAGCGACGTACAACATAGCAGAAGCAGCGTTTGTGATTCACAGCATATATGACATACATGCCTAGCACATATGCATGCCTATCACAGCAGCATGAGAAAACAGAGGGCCGTGAAAAACAGCGTGATGTGAACAGTAGCAACATGATACATTTCAGCTAATTGCTATTAAGACTAACAGACCTACTACGCATCAGGACGCCAGAAGCCTCAGTTGATCAAAGCTAATTAGACTGCCCTGTGCTGCTCACTTGCTTTGATAGTCATCAAGGTACTTATCCCTGTTGCAGAAATACATGCCAGTGCCGCCTGCTGACGGAGGTCTCAGGGTCTTGGCACCACGGGCAGCACTCATCGTGTAGCTATGCCGTCTGACTTGCAACATTGCTGCATCCTGCGACCTTCTGATCACTGGTCTAGAGCCTATGGGTGCAGCTGCCATCTTAGCTGCTGCCTGATGTCCCACTGACTGCACCACTGGTGTTGACAGCCTGCACCCATGCAATCCAATCAGCAACATGTAATGGTGATGCTTGGCACAAAATGATACGCATGTGGCTGCTCTCAGTGCTCGCTGCTCAGTACTGGCAGAAGCATGTTGTTGTTCAAGACCAAGCAACCAGTATGGGGTTTGTCTGAGACTGCGTTGATATCATACAGCATGCAACTGAACATTTTGGTCTTGCACAAACAGCGGCTGCGACGCAGAGACTTGACACTGACTTGCGCTGGTGTCTGTACCTTTGCTGCCGGTCATGTGCATTGGCCTGCCCAGCAGTAGTCGGCCTGTGGGCAGGGTGGGGGGTATGCCTGGGTCCAGCTGTCTGGGGCCGTGTGGACCTGGGTCTTTGATCTGCACTCTGCTCAGGCTGAGCCAGCTGAGTAGACATGTCAAAGACATCATCATCTTCATCCTCACCATCTGAGATGGTGGTCGTGGACTGCAGTTGCTGCAGGACAGATGCAAGCTCAGCATAAATGACTGCACTTTGTGATTTTCAAAGCAGTGAGACTGTATTGCGCAGACATATTCACACAAATCTGCATGTTCAGGAGCAGGGAGTATCATGTGCTGCCTATGACCTCTGCTCACAACTCCTGGCTTCCTGTCAATTTGAGTAAGAACAGGCAGACGCATAACCAAACATGCCAATCTTCAAGGATGCACACCCCAACACACAATTGCCTGCAGCTCCGGTTTTTTTTTTACATGACCGCTAATGCACCCTGCATTGGCTTCGGCAGCAGGCAGGCGCTTACTCCTGCTTCCTTGATAAATTGGATCTCAGACACACTTTCCCAAGGATACACTGATTTGCAGAGCTTGGTAAAGTGCCTGGATCATAGGGGTATTGTATTGGCTTACTCGTGCTTGCAGGGCGTGCTTGAGGTCCAGGATCTGGCAGCGTTGCTGCTCCACCACATCAGAGCTGGCAGTGAGGGCCGCCAGCAGCTCAATCACCCTCTCCCTCTCCTCACTCACCAGATCATTCAGAGCTCGAGTAGGGCTACCCAGCACCAAGGCTCCAGTCGCCCCTCTGCACACTTAAGTCATTAGAAAGAAAAGAAAAGAGAAGACTATGCCTTTTGGGGTCAGTTCAATGGGAAGCCAAGTAGTATAGTGGGCTGCCGAGCCCCCAGCCATGACAACTCGCATGCAAGGCCACTGCTCAACACCAACACCCTCACAGGAACTACTCAGAGTCTGTGCTTATTGTGGTTTCAATGCTTCACCAGTTGCTATGTAATGCAATGAACTGGATGTGCAAAGATGTAGAGCACTGTGACGGCTCTTGCTGTTCTTCTCATGCTGACTGTGTAGACTGAAGCCCAACAGCAGCTCCATAGTGTGATGGCAGCTTGCTGATAGTGGCGTTCCATCTGGCTGGTATTGTGTCGGGCAACATGAGAGCAACACTGTTTTTCTGTGCTGTTGCCACTGACCATTACCCCACTCCCTGACAAGCGGTGACATGAGGCTGAGATAGATGACACCGAAGTGACACATGAGGCTGTGGTATGGATGTGTCATGTGTCATGTGTCATGGACACATGGATGGTGTCATGTGTCATGGATCCATGGTGTCATGGATGTGTCATGGATGTGTCATGGATGTGTCATGGGTGTGTCATGGAGTTTGTGTCATGGACAAGCTCATGTGCAGCTTCACGCTACATTGCCATGAACAGTGAGTTCCAGTGCAAGCTGACCTTGCAGTGGTGGCTGTCTGTGGGCGAGCAGTGGCAGGCCGTCGCGCCAGGGCGGTGCCTGGTCGGGTGGGGGACCCTGGGGTGGGGGTAAGCATGAGGCTGGAAGCTCCTTGAATGAGCCTGTCACCTTCTGACGTTCCAGGCAAGGTGCTGTTGTACACCCCCTCCATCCCTGGGGGGTCCTGCCTCTTGGCCCCTGCCCCCATCTGCAGCAACCCAGCACAGTCATGTTGTCTGTCGCTACCTACACCATGCTTGGAGTCTTCCCAAGAACCTGAAGGGGATGTAGAGTTTGCACGTCTTGAATGCTTTCATGGCAGCTGAAGACTTGTACTGTTAAGTCATGACAATTTGGACATGTGTTGCACAATGAATTGGTAACAGCAGAACAATCTGCACCGGCAACCGGGATGCTTCAGTGACCGGAGTGTGCCATATCTGAGTACTTTCCTGCTGGCCTGAGCACAAGTTAGCATCATGCCAAGGAGGTCGCGATCGGAGAACTATGTTTCTGGGTGCAAAAGTGAACACTTCTCAGTGCTTCCAGAAGCCCACAACACACACTCTTGAGCTCATGGACAGCTGGCATTGGGACAAGCAACCATAGTTTGGCCTGGGTCTCACATCACAGGAACCAAACATGGTAAGACACTGGACAGGGTTTTGGGGAGGGAGCAACCTGGTGTCTGAACTGTTCATACTCCAGCTGCAGGGCCTTGGCTTGGTCCCTCTCCCTCTGCAGGCTGTGTTGCACCTCCTTCAGCGCCCGCCTCCCCTCCCCAATCTCCTTCAACAGGGCTGCGTTCTCTGACACCATGTCGCTCACAGTCTGCAACCATCAACTCACAGTGAGATAACAGATGTGGTTAGCAAGTGACGGGGGAATGAGTTCTCCGACACCATCTCACAGTCTGCAACCATCAACTCACAGTGAGATAACAGATCTGATTACCAAGTGATGGGGGAATGAGGATGTAGAATGCATGCAGCAGACCAATATGGGCAACCTGGTCCTTATCATGTGCCTGAAAAGATATGCTAAGGACCATATTTGGACAGTAGCTTGTGGTATGGCTCCTTGACTATGACTGACGAACTGGTTTAGTGTTATATTGAGTGTTTTATGGTTGATTGTTTGGGGTCAGGCCTAAATCACAAAAGCAGGGCTGATCTAGCGGACATGATATACTGCACAAGCTGCAGCAGCCACCAATTTGACATTGACAGATGATCAGTATGCTAACAGTAAGTCCGTTGTATACAAGCTTGTGACTGTTGTGGGCTGCAGCTTGTTGTGGATGAATCCCAAATTTACTGCAAACCCACATGGCAGGACAACAGAATGCCAAATGTGCAGCACATGCTGCACCAGCATTGTCATCATCACATGCGTCTACAACCTTATATTTCCTGACTCTTGTACATCAAAAACAAAACAGCCGATTTCCACAGAGATGCTGTCAGACAGGACTGTCGTGTTGGTATCATGACAGATCTGCTGACAATCTACATGGCCGCAAAACGCAAGACAATGGCAGCATGACATACCACTTTGTTGGCCTGCTTGGCATTGACCAGCTTGTTCTTGAGGACATTTGTCTTGAGCTCTGCCACATCACGCTGGCGGATGACCTCCTGCTCCACACTCTTGTTCACTCTGGCCTGCCTGTCGCTGCAGTAGCGAGTCATCAGGCGCTGGATCTCCTGTTACCAAGCAACATGTCCTGTCAGTGCTGTTGTCTTGGTGTTGTTCAGACTGTTCAGACGTGATGCACATCAAGTGCTGGTGTTTCTGACCAGCTTACTGTACAACCCTGGCACATCTGTACAACCTAGCTGGTCGGCTGAAGATGTGAGACCTCCTTCTCTTCCTCCTCCTCTGTTGCATATAGTGTTGTTAGCTAAAAGCTTACTCTGCATTGTTCTTGCAGCCAGACAACCACCCACACAACCACCACATGGCTCGGTGCATCTCAAGAGTAATAACATAAGAATGCTCACATCTGGTCCTCACGTGTAGGAACTGACATGACACCACTAATCCATATCAAGTCCATGAACAGGTTCTTGTCCGAGCTTTTCATCACTATGAACACTGATAGCTAGTGCTGTTATCTACGCTTGCCGGCCATCTACGCAGACGCGGTGGATGCGCATGCGTATATGTGTATCATTGGAACTGATCAACAATTGGCACCGCAATTAGACTAATTTATCAGTGATAGCATAGTGCAGCCTGTCGAGAAGTGTATTGGGCTGACCATTTGGCGGCGGCCTTTGCCTTCAGGGATGCCATTCAGGGTGACCAGATCGTGCTGCAGATCTTTCCACAGGGCTGCATTGTCCGCCATCTGCTGCCGCAACTCCTTGTTCTCCAGCTTCATTGACTTGATGCGCATGGTCTGATCACTCATGCCCCTTGTCAGCACCTGCATGTGAGTGCAATGTTCATTCTCCTCCAGGGTATGACAGTCATGACGCATGGCAAGCTCTACATGGAAAAGGAATGACAGCCAACATGCTGTAGTCAGGTGGCAGCTCAAAGCAAAGCACAATGCTCTGCAGTGGCGCCAGGTGCATGATGTAAGCAGCAAAGTGTGAGTAGCATAGTGTGCTGGCTCAAATGTGAGAGGATGGAATGGCATGCTCGACTTTCAGGGAACAGCATGGCTTTGAGCAAGAGACTCGGGCTCCATGGCCATTCCCAGAAAACAGCTACAGCTGCCAGATCCGGAGTTCACAAAGCTTGTGATGGATCCTGTTTGCATGAAGGTGGGACCAGCAGGCAATCTGTTCTGATGGACCGTTTGTATGAATGGAGGGTTTCAGCTGATTAGAAGCTGCTGCTGCTTAGCTTTGGCTCAAACAGGTGATGCTGGCTACAGGTGGTGCTGCAACACAAATATTTCTGCTACAGAGAGGGGCGCTGGGGGAGAGAAGGGGCGCGGGGGGAGGGGAGGGGGGGTGCGGGGGAGTGGAGGTCAGTGCACACTGCCTTCAGCATCAAAATGCAGGGCTATGGTTGTTGATGAATCGCATATGGCACACGGGCAGCAAGGGTGTGCAGGGGTGTGGTAGCAGGGACACATACCGAGGCGCGTTTGAGCTCCTCCACCAGCTCCCCATCTTGCTCCTGCAGCTGCTGGTTCAGGTTCTCAATCTGCTCCTCCTTGGGCTCCAGCTCCTGCTCCAACTCCTGATAAAATTTCACCAAGAGAATCAACATCTGAAGGAGAACTTTTCACCGGGCCACACACAAAGCTATGTAGGAATCAGTGAGGCTTGAAGTGGCACGCACCATCAGGTGCAGCCTTGGCAGCTCTTGGCTGCCAACCTGATGTTCTTGCTTCCTTCTGCAGATGACTGACATGAGCAGTGCTTTGACGCAGCTTGAGAGTGATAGGTGGAGAGTGATAGGTGGAAAGTGATAGGTGGAGAGTGATAGGTGGAGAGTGATAGGTGGAGAGTGATAGTTGGAGAGTGATAGGTGGCGAGTGAGATGTGGCAGTAGATGGTTGGTTTGCAGTGAAAGGAGTGTGCTGAGAGTGTGCTGAGGGCTGTGTCATCCATGTGTGTGTACTTACAGTGTGTTCACACGTTCCCCTTGCTTGGCATGCAGTGACCCCAACTTGACAAGCCTTTGCATGAAGCAAGAGGCAGCATCAAAGGCACTTGGCAAACAAAGGCTGACAAAGAGTGAAGAGGAGAGAGAGAGACAGAGCACAAGCAGCAGGTGAGAAGTGACAGACCTGTGTATGGTAGCCCTGGACAAACTTGTGCTTCTCATTAAATTGACGCCGAAAGGCATAGTCTTTTCTTTTCTTTTTCTTTTCTTTCTGAGCAGTGGCAGACCTGTGTACGGTAGCCCAGGACAAACTTGTGCTTCTCCATGTCGGCCAGGCGGCGCCGCAGCAGCTGAATGGTGGTGTAGTTCTGGGCTATCACGGTGTCCCTCTCAGAGATCTCCTCCCTCAGAGCCGAGATGTTGACTTGAAAGTCTTTGCACTTGCTCTCCAGTGACAGAAGCTGCAGACCAAGAGCTCAGATCAAGTGTGGCTCTTTGTGAAGAGAGGTAGGTACTGACACTTGCAGTGTGGCTCTTTGAGGAGACAGGTAGATACCGACATTTGCAAAAGCTGATCTAAAGCACAGAGATCAGCTCTCGAGTCAGCATTGAATAGGTCAGTGATTGGTGACAAAACGTATTGCAATGCATCAGATAACAGAACCTGGATGCAGATGAACAGTGAGGGAGCCAAGTCTGTGATGCACTTCCAAGATGACAGGGAGTGATCTAGAAAGCACCTGCTCCTGCAGCTGTTCCACCTTCTTGTGGTCTGACTTCAGCTCATTCTTGAGGCGGTAGTGACCCGTCTTCAGGATGTGGTTTTTGCCCTTCAGCTTGACTTCCCTAAAGTCTGCAGCCTCTTTCAACTGCACAGGCAATGCCACGGTATTGAGTTCCCCCTTCAGATCGGCAAATATGCGTGCCCATACCCAATGCAGGTAACCTTGAAGCCTTTGCACTAAACAAGGTGCTTCAGCTCGGCAAACATGCTTGCCCATACCCAATGCAGATAACCTTGCACCCTTTGCACTGAACAAGGTGCTTCAGCTTGGCAAACATGCTAGGCCTTGCCAAATGCAGGTATCCTTGCACCCTTTGCACTGAGCAAGGTGCTTCAGCTTGGCAAACATGCTTGCCCATACCCAATGCAGGTAGCTTTGAACCCTTTGCACCACACAACGTGTGCCAAAATGGACACTGCAGATTGTGCTTGTGAGCTTGATTTTGTGCAGGTTACTCAACATCAGGTCAGCAAAGTGTGTGTTTTAATCATGTCAGTGACACTGGCTTAGGCGTTCAGCACTATGCAGTTGACACTGGCAGCTGTGACACAGTGTAAGGTAATGATTGTAGAGCAACAAAACTGCCCCATTATGCCCAACAATGCCTTCTGCCTTCCATGTGCAGAAGCAGAGTCACACCTTCTGCAGCTTGTCACTCATTTGCTGCCCTTTCTCTTCAAACTCCAGGTCATACTGAGACAGAACCTCCCTGTACTCAGCAGCCGCCTCTCGCATGCTGTCCATGACACCATTGTACTTCTCCTCCGCCTCTACCAGCTTCCTGCATGCCAGCAGCACCATTGTACCTGGCGTGACTTGTTTTGCCGCTCACCCTTCAAGCAACTTTTCGCGTCGTTTGTGGTCACCCACAGAAATGCGGTCACATAGCTGTTCATCCTCTACTAGCTACGTGACAGCACTGCAAGGTGCGACCATGCTAGGAAGACCACCGTTGTCTTCTTCACGCTCCCTCACACCCACAGCCCACGCACACTGAGTGTAGAGCATGGTAGCTTGCTGGTGGTGAGCATGCAACAGACTGCATGTAGAGAAGGCAATGTCAGGCAAGCCCTTAGAACAGTAGTAGATGTCAGCATGGGGGAGCCTCAGAGCCATTTTGATTCTGTTCCGAGTCAAGCCCACTGCTGACATGTACCAAGAGGATCCTGCATAGCAGGGCATCACCCCAGAAGTCCTGCTTGAGACTTCATTCTACTCCACTCCATATGTTGGCCAACAAGGCCCCACAATATGATACTGTGTCCATTGACTCCTGCTGCAACATGAAATTGAGGCTGTAGAGTTGATCAGAACGGTGGGCTTACTGGTCATAGGCAGCCAGAGTGTCCTGCAGGATCTTGGAGTGCGCTGCATCCACCTTGCGCACCTTCTCCTCCAGGCTGAACTGCAAGTCATCCTTGGCCTGCTCCAGCTGCTGCACCCTCTGATGCTCAACCTGCACCGCATTTGCAACACTGCATACTTATGTGATTGATTTCTGGCAAAAAATGTAAACCCAAAGAGTAAAATAACAACCACAAATAACTCTGACACTGTGTGCAGATGTGGTCTATAGCCTGTGATTGACAGGCAGCCAAGGTGATGTAGTGATGGGCAGCAGGGGTGGGTCAGTGGGCACTTCTTGATGGGCGGTCATGGTGAAACAGTGGGTAGCCGTTGATGGGGCAGCCAGGACTTCTAGAAGGTAGCCACTGCTGGGAAGCAGACTGTGATGGGCAGTCAGGCTAGCTTGATGGGGAGCCACTGATGGGCAGCTAAGTTCAACAGTGGGCAGCCACTAACAGGCAGCCAAGGTAACTTTCAGGCATTTACTGACCAGATAGACATTCAAGGTGAGTCACAGGGTAGCCAAAGGTCCTGGTAAGCACACTCAGATGCAGGCATGCATCATACACGAGGGGCATGCTCTTTACTGTGCACCACAGCACATTAAAATGCTCAATTGTCAAAGTTGCTTCAGAAATCATGCTGACCTCCATTCGACATGACAGGCTTACCGCAAATCTGTTGTCATAGGCGGCTTCCAACTGCTCAGTGGCAACACCATGTTGCGCCTCCATGTCAGCCAAAAACTGCTCCTGTTGGTCTGCTGCCGAGGCTTTCAGCATGTTGAGCTCGGCAGTGGCTTCGTCACGTGCTTGCTCAGCTGCCTCTCTGGCAGCATTGACCTCTCTCAGCTGCTCTTTCAGCTGCTGTGGCTGGAGCATCAGCTTGTACTCATATTCTATGCGCACTTGCTTGACCTACACAAGACTGATTTCAGTCAGACCTCCTGTACATACATATTGTTGTGTACAACAGGACAACCAGCCCTTATTTGTTCAGGTCCAGGCGGATCACAGGTGCTGAAAAGGCTGCTGTGAGGAGTCTCAAAGCACAATCTGACATGACAGTAATTGTTTGTTCCATGCCACGCAAGCCCTCCCTAACCCCTTGCAAAGCAATGGAAACAAGAGTCACAACCCAAGTGGGCTGCAAGCCCCTTTTGCGAGCCTCATGCATCAAGACTGGCCTGCAAACATCATTGCATGCCTGATCTCACAGTACAAAAGGTGACATAATGCCAGGCACACAGAAGGGGAGTTGGGGAGAGGGGTGTCAGAGCCCACCTGATTTTTCAGATCTGTGATGCGATCATCCATGGAAACGAGGTCGCTCTGCCTCATGAGGTGCACAGGGGGCAGATCCAGGATGGGGGCATGCCCTATAGGCAGGCCCTTGACCAGCAGATCCACTGATGACAGCATCATGATGCCGTCTGAGCTGAAGGTGACCAGCATGCTGCCACTCTCTATGAGTGCCATGTGCGTGATGGACCCTTCGTGCAGCTCGCACTGCCCTGCACACAGCAAAGACCACTACAAGGCTGCTTCACTCATGCTCAACATATACCAACCCTACTGATGAGGATGAGCATAGCACAACGCATGTGTCTGACACCCACCCCGTACGCAAAGGACACCATTCGACTGTATTAAAGTGTCTGAGCTGTGAGCCTGTGCTCTTTTCACACAAAACAAACGTGAAAAGAGCAGAGTACCTGAAGCCGATGGCTGCAGGGGCCAGGTATGACAGGACACAGCTCCAGAAGCGGTGGCAGCCAGCAGGGCACTGTCCTCTCCTACAAGGGCAAAGCCTCGTGCAGCCCCAGGCATGACATCTCCCTCCCGCACGACCACACCTCCCTGAACGCAAACCAGCATCATCTAGCTGCACTAATTTTCATGCCACAAGACTGTGTGCATCATCTAGCTGCACTGATTGTCATACCACAACATTGTGTGCATCATGTAGCTGCAGTGATTGTCAACAACAAGGTTGTGTAAGAAGAAACTGTTTGTGGTGCTTCTATGGTTATCTAGTCTGCAAGCTCACAGCAGGAGGTAATGAATATAGTGTATCAGCAGACTGGATGCAGTTACTCATGCCTGAGGCCAGGACCTGGGTGTTGTCAAGCTTCACCAACATCCTGGCAGATGGTATGCAGTCCTAGAGGAAAGCTGACCCAGAATCGCAGGTTTAGGTTCTGCAGGCGATGGACAAACATCCTGGAGAATGTTTAAGCCAGGATGTACATGACACTTTCAGGAAGCAAAAGTCTACAGGCATGCAGAGCAAACAACAGGCATAAGGGATGACCTACATGACCTTGATTGCAGATTGAGCATGGTGCATTTACAGCATCAGCAAAGGCAGACATGCCTGGATGTGCTGGATCTTGCCATCCAGGCTGCGTACAACCACTCCTGAGGTGCTGCTATTGTTGCAGAACTGGACACAGGAGTAGTTCTTCTGCTTGTCCACAAACTCCTCATGGGCAATCTTGACCCCTGCAGGGACATCCCATTGATAGCAGGCACCCCCCGCTCCCACGCTGGCCAGCCTGGCATCATCGGGTGACCAGGCCATGTGGGAGATGGCAGAGGCGTGTCCCTGCACATGTGATTCTTGTTCATCACATAGGTCTCAATAGCAGGCTGAGTATTGCACGGTGCTGGTCAAGCTCCAGATTTATGCAAATGCAAATCGGCAATTGTTTGTTATAAACAGACCCAGCGTAGGCTAAGCCTGACATTGTTTATCTGCACATCAAGACACGATGATTGCGGCTGAATCTGGTAAGATCGATGACCGGTGAACCGTCACATCTAGGCAGCACTGCAGCAAACGTGCATGCTTGCAATGAAACGACTCGCCATGAATGTTGCAAGCACTTGGTGAGTGTGCGAACTCCACATGCGGCATCAACTGTAAACGAACCTTCATTTTTTGGCAGCACTACAGCAAGGTATGTCTGATTGCAGTGACACAGCTCACCTTGAATGTTGCAAGCACTTGGTGAGTGTGGCAGCCCCACACGGTGATGATGTTACCAACCCCAGCTGCTGCAAACAGCTGGCCGCCATTGCTGAAGCTGCACAGGCTGCACTTCTTCAGAGGGAACTCGGTGATCTCCTCCAGATCTGACCTGCACATTAGCAACCAACCACATCACCCTGTAATTTTCAAACTACTGCATTGCCCAGCAGTGTCCACTGTCACCTGCGCACGTTTCCCTGACAAGCAAATGCATTGTCAATCAATCAATCAATCAATCAATTGACATGTTGTGTCTTTAGGACTCATCAGGGGAGTCAACAGACAACAACTGCTAAGTTCCTGAGAATGCTGAGTTGAATGAAACAAGTCAATCAATGCTGTTCTGGGCCACAACAAGGTCCAATTTTTGAAGTTAATCGCGGCACAAATAGACGGCAAGTGAACAGGAACATGAGGTACTAAAAGCAGGGCGCCAGGTACAGATACACTACTGCATCATACTCCAAGCTGCCGCAATAGCAACATTGCTGTAGAGTAGGCTTTAAAGCCTAGCTCCACAACCTCTACACCCTCAAATTGAGTAAGGCATCAAGGCCATGACACTCAGCAAGCTGGCTTGTGAGTGCAGACACTGAATTGGAGACTGAGGTTTGTGCATCTGCTGGGCATACCGTAGGATGTACAGTAGCTGCAGACGGTCACTGTAGGCGATGAGGAGCATGAGACCAGAGCAGTGCAAAGACAGGTCCACCGGATCATCAGTCAGCTGCCGCTTCAGCACACACTCTTGTCTGCGATGATTCCAGATCCTGCATTGACCAAGCAATCTGCTCAGTGAGGCTGTGATCCACATCACAAGAGCAGGCTGGTGTAGAAAAGAGAATTTTATGCTGTTCAGAGATCATAACAGGAGCCATCTACAGGCTGGTGGATGCTCAGGGTCCAGAACAATGCAGAGTCTACTGCGCAGACTTCTCCCTACAAAGACTCAGGAAATTGCAGTTCATGCTGTTTTGGACCCAACTGCACAGTTGAGTACACGCAACTGACAAGTGATAATGTGTCAACAGAAACATGAGCAAACAGCGCATGGCGTGCTGAAGCCAAAACAGCTGCTTCACTCACCTCAGCTCTCTGTCTTGTGCAGCTGTCGCAATGATGGGCATTGCAGGACAAGCATCCATGCAGGTCACTCTGGAGCTGTGGAAAGCAGAGGCCAGAGGTGTCGGTGAGGCAGCTGCTATGTCTGCAGTGGTGACGCTGGTTGCAGGAGCCAAGACTGCACCAGAGCCAAAAGCTGACCAGGCACGAGTCAGCTGGCTGCGTGACTCTCCTGAAGACATGTCTGAGAGGTACTGCAGATCCAGCTGCAGAATCTCGTTGCCTGATGTGCTGAGCATGAGGTTGACGCCTGTGGGGGCTATGGAAACGTGGAGTGGGTCTACGTCCTTTGCAAAGATGAGGGGTATCTGCTGCTGAATGGTGAAATACTCCTCCCTGCTTGACTGCCTGTGGAAAAACGCAGAATCAATGAAATGCTGCTGACTAGGCTGGGCGTCACAACAACTGCCTACTTGCAAATCAGGTTAAGACAGACATCACTGCATATGGTCTTGCATCAGCTGCAGGGTCGCACAGCAGGCTGCAGCCACCCAGAGCTTGTTGTTACAACAAACACACATGTGTGGCTGCCTGGTCTGTAGCAGCTAACATTCAGTGCTAAGTGTAAGTTGTTTTCCCAGTTGTTGTCTGTTGACTCCCCTGATGAGTCATAAGGACAAGAAATGTAAATTGATTGATTCATTGAAGGAGGCCGCCAGGCAAAGCTATCCCCAAAAGGCACCCAATACATCTTCAAGCAAGGCGTTTAAAGGTGCTTTCCCCATAGGCACATTTCTAACAGCTGCAAGCAGGAGGACACACCTGCGATCAGGCTCCGTAGGCGCAAAGAAAGTGAGCATGGCATGGCTCAGTATGACAAAGCCTGCCTGATGGGCAGCAATGCAGATGACAGGTATATGCTCCATCAGCTGGTAGCAGCCCTTCTGCTCACCCCGCAGGAAGACACCCACCTGCCCTGTCACTGTGCCCACAGCCACAAAGGTGCCCCTGACCCATGTGTGTGACGTAAAGGTGGACAGGCCGCTCTGCAGCATGACTCAGATCAGTGCTCACTTCTTTTCTGATTCTTCTCTTTCTCAAACGCATGAATGTGCTGCATGAGCATCGTGCACATGGCCAGACACTCGCAGATGAATGCAGCTCCTGCTGCAACGCCAATTTCTGGGACATTTCAATTGTTGCAATCATCATGCGCTGACTGGAAATTTGGTACAGCACTCATGTGTATTATGTTGTCAATGTGAATTGAGGCGAGAGGACATACATGGTACAGGAGAGTGTCAGCTTTGAGCTTCAACTCTTCTTCCACAAAGTCCACATGATTCAGCTCGGTCTCCCCAACGCACACCAGCTGAGTGCCATCCCAGGGATTGAAGCTGATGTGGTGGACTGGAAAGCTGGATGCATCTGTCACCAGGACCTTGCCAGTGGACCATTTCCAAATCATGATGGAGTTCTCTGGCTCTCCAGTTGCCATGACCAAAAGATGGCCATCCCCGCTGTACAAAGCATGTTTCTTGTTGAAAGCTGAATTTGACCAGAAATTAGGGCTTGCTGGTAGTATGGAGGAGGGACCATCTTACCTGAAAGTGAGCGCTTGTATGCTTGCATCCAAACTGTACTTAGGATCCAGGTGCAGGATCTTGGCCCGTTTTGGTTTTGCCAAAACATATACAGCACACTGCACAGAACACTATCAAAAGTAAACGGCCATGCTTGACACTCAGTGCTGTAGTTGTGCATGTACAGTTCTGGCTGGAAAATTCATTACAAGAGCCTTTGTAAACTTAGATTCAGTGTACCTGCAGCTTGCGCTGTTCACCGGGCACCGATTGCACAACAGCTGCATATGCCTTGTTGGGTGACAGAGCAAGGTTCCACACCCTAGGCACACCCTCGCCAGCCAGCATAAATGTGGTCTGCAGCAAAAGCACTAGGGTGTGACTAGCCCTTCACAGCTGGTGACTGGCTAGACTCTCGAACAGAACAGGCCTCACCTCAGAAGTACTGCAGTCATAGTTCGCAATGTGCTTGCCAAGGGGGTGCAGAATATGGCGGTCGTCAACGTGCAACACATTGTTCTTGACATGCTTGCTGAGACCAAAGCCACACCTACCGGTGCACAAAATTGTCAGAAGCAGGTACGAGATGCCGGTGCGGAGCACAGTGACGTTTGAGAACTTACAAGGCAGTGACAGCCAAGGCTGGGGCTGGACTCTCCACTTCCTCTGACGCCTGCTCCATCTGTGATCAGACCAGCCGTGAAGAATGCAGCAGCCCTAGACGTGACTGCACCTGCAGCATGATCATGATGCAGCTGCACGAGGTGGACGCCGCGCTCACAGCATGCAAGAGCGGACACTGCAGTCATGGCACGTACGTCTTCTGTCTCAGCATAGCGTAGCGAGCGTTACGGCAACAAAAGCCCTTTTGATGTTGTGAGCAGCTAATTAGCTTTGAACAAAAGCCGCCCAGGCATTGTGCAAGCAATGTCAGCAAGGCTTTGTGAAGGGAGATCATGAAGAGCTGTGTCATATGCAAGCTCATGTAATTGTAGGGCCTTGTACACATTGCTTAATAGAAGGTTTTACCACAGCGCCTGCAGGTGCAGGCCTAGGTACAACATAAGTTCATGCTGAGGACCTGGATGTCCCTTCAATGGGTCAATGGCAGATAGACAGCCTGCCCAGTCTGGTAGCTGGCCGCAACTGCTTGCGTGAATTCCATATATCGCAATCCTGTTGCAAAACTAGTCCTCTGTATTTGCTCTGTGCCACGGATGGCGCCAATGAACTCTTCTTCTACCCGCCATGCTCCCTCCTTTTCGGCTGAGACCTTGACCTCCTGCAGCTTACCTCCTGCAGTTCAGAAGGATTCAGAAGGATTACAGGTTTGCAAGCATCGCAGAAGACAAAAAAGTGGATGTGCGCAACATGTTCTATGCCATTGCCATTATGTCACATGTTGCAATACATGACTTTTACTGCCCTTTTTTATTCTACGCTCTGCCTTTTCTGTGCCTCTGCTGAACCTGTCCTTGAGACCAACTTGGAGGTCAAACTCGGTCAAATTGAGACCAAGTTACAGCTCAAATTTCAAATCAAACTGGTCAATTGTGGAGACCAATAAACGACATCTTGCAGTGTTCTGTATACATGTGACATGAACACATCACACACAAGAGTCCAGGACGGCAGGCAGGAATCGGACTCACCAGCTTCTTGAAGCGCTATGCTAAGTTTCTTTGCGTCCAGGTCCAGGTGCAAGGTGCCTTTTGACCCATACAGCCAGATCTCATTTTGAATGGTGCGCCCCACACCTGCAAGCACACAGCCATGCTTGACTTGATGCAGACTAATGTCTCACAGAATTGTGCTGTATACATGCGAAACATGCATGACTGTAAGTACAGCAGGTGAAGATTGCGCTCCTCTGATGACCACATGTGCATGCACACCGCACAGTGGCAGGTCATGCAGTTGTAAGAATATGCAAAGCATGTTCAGAGAAAGTATGGTGCAGCTGATTCTGCAGATATTGGCATCAACAGCAATCCTTGCTCGACAGTTGTGAAGATGCACTTCACATGATGATGGTTGAGGTCCTCTTTCTGTGACCCAACCCGGCTCTTTAGCCGCGTGACTCATTACCTGTGACATCACTCATGACAATGTGTGCTTGTGCCCCACAAGCCAGCTCAGCCAGGATATCCAGATGATCTGGAATCTGGACATGCGCTGGCTCTCCAGTTTCCCCATGCGTGCGTGTCTTGACAACTGTCCTGGCTAGAGCCTGCACCTTGGTGGCATCTCCTACCCACCTGTGCAGACACGCACCTACCCATTCATGCATTCATTGAGTGTGAGTCTCCAGGGGTCCTTCTCCAGGGATCCTTTTGCTAGGGTCATGCACGTACAGTCTTGAGTGCAGCTCCCTGTGTATGCAGGCACAGTACTAGTATGTTGGTGATGACTAGCACCCAACAGCTGCTGAGAGGGTGTGCGTACAGCCCCAGCCTGACTGCGAAGCGACCCACGCAGGAGCTGACAGAATGCGGTGATGCTCTAAAGCTCTCAGAACATGCAGCTTTCAGATTTTGCAACAGATTCCCCCGAGTCTGTTGCGATAACCCAATGCATCACAACCTTCCTTCACACTCATGTGCCTGCTTCACACATACCTGCTGATGACCTGAGGGCATTGCCAGCAACACAAAGCTTGAGATTGTGACGCACCCATCCTCATTTTGAGGGACTCAAGCACCTGGGTGACACAAGGCATCCAAGCAGAGCTGACCTTTGCAGGGCCTCGTAATAAATGCCGAGCTTCATGACATTCAGACCACTTAGGTCCACATCTTGCCTCCAGGTCATGGTGCTGCCGGTAGCTTGTGGAAATGCGCCAGACTGGCCCCTCACCTGCACTATCAGCACCGCCTGTCATTGGTGCTTGACAATGTTGGTCAAAGATGACACTTCCTTTTGACGCTGACTGCTGCTGCTGCTGCTGCTGCTGCTGCTTCACAATCAATTTCTTTCTTACCATGGCTGTGACTGCCTGTGATGATACACATTCATGTGTGTGCATATGTTTGTTGATATACCTCCACATAGATGAGATCCCCGAGCTTTCCCTCTTGAATGATCCCCTGAATTGTGGCATCCCAGGTGAAGGTGATGGGGGAAGGTACCACCTGAGTCACAAGGTTGGGCTTCTGTTGAGAGGCCTTCAGCATCTCTTTCGCCTCTTGCGCATTCATGGCCTGCATCACGATGGCCTACTCGTTCCAACAAGCCCAGGCTGCTGATACTGCCCATCCAACGACTGATGTGGTTGTGCATGAGTCATACCACTTGGCTGGATGTACAAAGAGGTGGATCAGTCATTCCAAGGTGTCTTGAGCTTATGGTTCCATCCTTTCACAATAAGCCTGCATGTGAGGCATCAGGAACCATGCATGCATGCATGCATGTCTGCTGTCTTTCTGCTGATAGCTAGACTTCATGCCAACAAACATGAGACGGATGATGCCATAAGGGGGTCAAGTGACTGACCAGGCGTGCCTCCGTGAGGACATGTTTGTTGGCAGCAAGAGCTGCTAGGACCAGGGTGTGGTGCAGATATGGCCATGTGCCTATCACCACAGCGTCAACCTCTGGATCCTCTATGATCTCAGACCAACTTGCAGCAGCCTGCATGGCAGTTTTGTCACAATAATGCGCGTACCTTTGCTGAATCGTCACTGGTTTTACATGTCACGCCAGGCTCTCACAATGGCCAATACGCTTCCAGCACTTCATGACTATGCTATGTGATGCTGCCCTGCCCTGCAGTTGCGTAGGTGCAGGTATGCACAGGCATGGGGGTCAAGATCAACTGGGCAGTGCGCACCTTACCAATACCAAACTCAGCAGCGGCCTTCCTGGATGATTCCAATGATCTATTTGCAACTGAAACGACTTGCACGCCGTTTATCTTTTGCAGGTTTGGTATGTGAAGCTTCTTAGTGTTTCCGCCAGCTCCTGCAATAGCGCAATCACTTTCGATAAATTAAGCACCAAAAACAAAACGCCAGAATCACTCAAGCTTTAAGTAGAAGAGACCTATAATCCCGACGCGGAGTTTGCCACCCTCGCCGTGAGCCATCGAAGCATATGCTCCCTTACGACCCTGGGGGTTCAGGTCAAAAGGTCAAGCGGGCCGTCTCGGCAATTTGCCGCGAGACACATATCTTGTTGTTTGCAGGCAGACGATCTTACCCTAGTTGGCTCGCGCGAAAGTAAGCCAGAGCGAGTCAACGCTAGCGCTGCAACCCGTTTGGGCAGACTCGACGTGTGCACTACACGTGAACTACACGATGCGGAACAACAAGATTCAATGCGCGGAAAGCTTGCTGATGCAGCGATGCACCTGCTCACCAGCCCTGAACAGGAGCGCATGTCAGCTTGTGCTGCAACTGTCGACCTGACCGCATTACTAAATTGTAACGACGAGGACGGGACATGCAAAGCAGGCATATAAAGCAGGCTGTCATTGCATCCACAGCATTGTACCTGGAATAATCATGCCATTCAACCATGCAAATGACCGTCTACTGCATGTCAGCAGGCCCGTCCGGGACTGGTAAATGTGTAATGTTGGTTGCTCCCTTGTATATGGCATGGCGATCTGTCGTAGAAGTTGCATAAAACATAAGGATGGGCCATAATTATGTGTTAAGTTACCCTCAGCCATCTACTTCGTCCAAAAGCATTGCGTATTGTAATTGCACTGTCGACCTGTGTTCGCCTGAACAGCTTCAAACAGCATGGAGCGTGTCTGACATGCCTGCCATAACAAGCTCTAGGTCGCAATGGAGCACGTCTTTGTCTCCTGACAGGCATGCAATTCGTCTCAATGTCCCTGAAGAACCCACTCCTACTACCACGCCCACTGCCTTCAGCAGGAGGTTGTGCCTCACTTTGTGCAACCTGACTCTCCTCATTGGATGTTGCAGAGCTGTGTTTGTCATCATGACTACCACCATGCTGGTCTGGTCCCTTGCGCACATTGTCATTGCCAACATCGCTATCGCCAAAGCCTGGTGTCCCCACGTTAACATCATCTCCATTTCCAGAGGCTTGACTGTCATCTGGCAAGGTAGCTGGATCTGAGATAATGTCCTCTGAAGGCTCTTCCACAGGCCCTTCCACAGGCCCCTCCACAGGCCCTTCCATAGCGCCACCTGCAGTGCCTGATGCGCTGTCCCCATCAGCTTGCCTGCTGCTTTGATTGTCAGGCCCCTTGTGTACATTACTGTCCAGTCCAAGCCCTGCTGTTCCAACATTGGTGCTGCCGCCTGTGTCAGCTGCTTGGCTGTCGTCTGGCAGTGTTGCTGGATCTGAGATTGTTGCCTCTGATGGCTCTTGCTCAGGACCCTCTACTGCAGCATGTTCTGCCAGTTCATCTGCCACAGCTGAAGGTCTCTGGGGACCAACTGCGCCTGTACCATGAATTCCTGACCCACGCGTAGCAGCCAGTGACTCAGCATCACCAGCACTTGAGCCCGCGTTTACAGCAGCTGATGGACTGGTATTGCCAGCAGCAGCAGCCTGACTCCTTTTGGGGCCTTGACTGCGACTCTTCTTCGCCAGGGAAGCCGACACAGGCACACTGATCATCAACACTGCAGCTGCCGTCGCAGCTGCTGCCAGCAGTGGCCACCTCACAGCTGCCACCAGGTCAGTCACAGAGACTGCTTCTTGCGCTGCAGCAAGGCGGTGCATGTGTGTGGCTGTGACTGAGAGTAGAGCCAGCAGGAGCGCTGAAGAGACCCAGCAGGAGAGTCTGGTGATGCTTGAGGCTAGCGATGCACTCAGATTGAAGCGCTGGGAATAATGACTGACCTGCATGGCAATCATTGCACAGAGTGATGCACTCAGGTTGAAGCGCTGCGCGTATTGACTGACCTGCATGACAGTCATTGCACAGACTTGGCTCGCCGTGATACATGCCAGTTGTGAGGAGCAGGTCCTGCTTGCCCACAATGAGGCAGCAAACATGCATGTTCAGATTCGTTTCTGAAATGACATACCACAGGAGCAATTGCTGCAACTAGTGAGGATCTTCATGCTCATGTATGTTTGATCAGCACTGATGGCCTGTCAAGAAGCCCTTGTCGTTTGCAAACTGTCCGGGCATGCATATGTTCATGCAAATCATGATTTGCAATGATACGTCATATCATGTATTTGTCAGCAGGCCTAGCTGTCTGAGATGTGACCTCACCTCAGTAGGAACAGGTGATATAAGGGCAACACAGGCCACCATGACGACAGCTGCAGCGCCAGGAGACACCAAGGGCAGGGCTGCACCAGGCAGGGCAACACAGGACAGCGCCCCAGCCAGCAACAGCAAAGCGGGCACAAAGCGTGCTGCTGTGACCTGGCACACATCCTGCCACTGCAGTCACCAGATACCCACATGCTGATTTCTGCTGCTTTCCCTTTGAAAGCTTCACATGCAAACATTCTGTAAGCAGCTTCGGTAGACATTATTGCTAGCTGACTGCGCAGGGTCATAGTATCACAAATTGGGCTGATGTATGCAGTAATGTGACCATGGCATAGAGTTGCAACACCGCTGACTGTCACTTAAAAAGTGTTCGCTGTGGGAGCTGTAGCAATACCAATCACATGCAGGCTTGCAGCAACTTTGCTGAAAATGTCCAGAGCTCATGAGGCTATTGCTTAGGCATACAGAGATGAGCAAAAGCAGCTGAGTATGGATGAGGGTAAGAAGGTCACACCTGACTGGCAGGAATGCCTTTTGTCTGCAAGCTTGCCCCATGGACGATGAGCATCAAGGGAGCAAAGGGAACAGCCAGTATGCCGGTCAATGTCACAACCTGCAACCAGTCAACGTACCTCAACAACATGGTGCATTGACGACACAACTGGCGTAAATCATCTGGCGAAAAACACTCGTGGCTTGATTGACTTCCACGGCAGCCCCCAATGATCCAGCTTGTATGGATTACGCCAGAACACCACTCTGGCGTCAGCCTGGACTACATTACTGAATCTGCTCACACATGTCACTACGCAACAAGTTGCCCAACAGCTCACGAATCAAGCGAAGTGCACTGGGCATTGCCAAATAGTGAAGCAGTCAATACATCGCTGTGTGCACACATCAGCTGAGGATACGGTGATGCCTCATCAGCAATCTTACCGTTGGTGGTGGCGAAAGCTGCAGAACACTGAGTAGCATGCCAGCAAGAGTTGCCAGAAGCACAGGGCTGATGAGGACCTGCTGTAGGGCCACCCCAAGCTCCCCCTGGCCCACAGGCACCCTGCACGCACCATCACACAAGGGGTTGACGTCCTTGATCCCTGTGTGGAGGGCATGTCATGTTGCAATCAAAAAGCGGCTAGGAAAGGCCAGAAAATCCTGCAATGACCTCAGCAACGTTCAGCACAGCCCCTTGTGCACAGATGCATAGTTGCATCAACAAGCTGCAACTGTGTTTGCCCTTGCAAGCTCAGACGGAGCAAAGTAACTTGACCTGTGTCAAAACGATGGGAAGACAACATGGCCTGGTGAAAAATACTGCAGAACACTGAACAAGCCCCACTACTCACCAGTACCCAACAGGATCTGTTGTCTTATGCAACTCAAGGCATTGGTTGCAAAAGGCTGTGCAAGTGCAAAGCTGTGCGATGTGTATGCTGAGGCTGGTGAATCTGCGCAAAAGTGTCAGTGTATGCAAAACCTCTTGGCAGCACGGGCTGCGTGGTGTGCTGTTTCGGCTGCCAGGGCACATTGCCACTCTTCCATGGGCACTGCCAACTGCCCCTGTTGCCACCGCCCTGCATACGCATGTAGCCACTTGCCTGGCTGCATTCTGTCAGTCTGACTGCACAGGCATGTAGCCACTTGTCTGGCTGCATTTGGTCAGTGTGACAACAAGTTGTTGTACCTTTCCTGGCTCTGTGCATGTGAGCCTATGCAGTAGGTGCCACTCTGCAGTTGTGAGCCTTGTGTTAAGGCAAATCGTGTCTGTACAGGTACATGAGATTACAGTGCATACACGTGCATCATCATATACATCATCAGCATGTTTTTCCGGTCATTGAGGCTGACTTCATTGACTCAAGCTTTGCTGGTGCATGTTGCACAATAGCTGTAGCACATGCTGTTTTCTGCATGCAAAATACCACTGGACTATGCATGAGTACAGAAGCAGCATGTGAACCAGCTTCAGATGGACAGACCTGCAAGCACTTTGCCTGAGCGCATAGTGCGGATCCCCACACCCTCCCTCTCCCCCCCCTGCCACTCCCCCTCATAGCTACCACCCTGCAGTCATGGGTCTGAATGCTAACATGCAGTGACAACATCACAGTGTCATGCTGCAGGCAAAGCTGCCGGAGCTGCTGATCCATTCATCAAGAGCAACTGTCCGCATCTGCTAGACATCTGCAGCAGCATCTGCAGAAGCACACACTTATTGCACTTCCTGCGCCAGTCAGGGGCTTGTTTGCTGATTACTCATTGTTCCATCCAGCACACACTTATTTTCATGCTACCGACAGATGCTGAGTTGATCATCCTCACAAGTGCTTACCTTTGGAAAGGTGTACACGCCTCTGCCTTCCTTGCAATTGTTCCTCCACTCACCCTCATACTTAGCACCCCCGGGATACAGGTAAGACCCCAGCCCCTGCTTGTTTTTGCCTTGCCACTGACCATTGTACACCCCACCATCCTCATGCCGGTAGTTCTTGGGATAGCCACTCTGACTTGTTGAGCACAGCAGGTAGCTTCCAGCAAGCACTGAGGCAAATGATGACACACTCATCAGCTCATCTCAATGTGAAGCTCATGGCAGCTATAAGCAAAATGGACTTGCATACACAGGCGTAAACAGGATGCTTGCATATGTCAATGCGATCCAGAGTGCACTGTCATGCAGGGCACCACAGCATTACACACATTCCACAATAGCATGACCACTTTTCTGATCTTGTTTTGTAGGGGACCATTTTACTGATCTTGTTTTGTATGGCTGATCTAGCTGAGTGCAACTTAGGAAAGCTGCACAGAGTGAGAGTACCTGAAGTAGCAGTGACCAGTCCTGCCACAGCTGCTATCTGCACAGCAATACTACCAAACAACATGGAAAGCAGAGGCAGGGCTATTGTGCTGACCAGACCCCCTGCTGAGCAACCTGTACATGACAAAGCAGATTTCTGGAAAGACTTGTCAGTTGTGTGTCGGCACAAGGGCTTTGCAAAAGGACGAGACAGAGTGCTCACCTAACAGCAGAGCTCTCTGAGCAGGATGGCGCTTTGGGGTTGTGACCCTGTGTGTAAGGCAGTCATACCTCACACCCAGTGCAGTAACTCTGAGACAATGAGACGCTGCTGACTTGCAGCAACACTTACCACATAACAGCCACTGAAAGCAAAACTGCAATGGCAGTTGCCCCCATGACTAAGACCCAAGCAGAGTGCAGGCTTGGTAGCCTGCAAGCAGCGTGGACTTGGCAAGGGTGAAGATTTTTTGACAGACTGAGGCTATAGGCTTGCCTTGACCTTACCGCAAAAAGGACTGAACTACCATTGCTGGAGCTAAGACAGCAGACCCGAAGCGAGAAGCAGCCTGCATACATGCCAGCTGTGCAGCCTGGAATCGCCTGCATGGCGCAGAACGAAGCGAGAACGGCACCAACCTGTATCTCCTTGTCCTTGCAGATTCCTGCGTTACGAACCCCATACCCAATTGCCACAAATGCAGCAGCTTGCATCCAAGAGGGCGGAAGCAGTAACGGCATGCCAGATCAGTAGCTTTCTGCTTGTAAAACTTCCTAAAGACACAGGGCTGGCGACTAGGCTGAAACGCAACTCAATGCACATGCAGACATTGTCACGCCTGTTCCAGGCTCTCCATTGCGCTGTACAGAATCCTGAGCACGCTGCAGGTCTGCAGTGCAAACTCAACAATGCAATTAGTCAACCCGTCTCTTAGCACTAACAGAGTGCAGGACGTCACTGTGCGCATGTATTGTGGCGTACCAGACGTATGAGTCAGTGCTAGCATAGCAGCTTGTCTCCATGGATGCCGCTACACGGTCGCTCCAGTCAGAACGTTGCAGCCATGCTAGGAAAGTGACACTGCTCTTATGGCTGTTGCTGCTGGCTGCCCCTGCACCAGCTGAATCCGCTAATGGCACATTCGTACCCGGTCTGTATAATCACTATTACAATTCCGGCTTCGCATCTACACCCATCAGTAGCATGCCTAATTGGTCGAACCTTACAGCAGCCAAAGTTACCTTTGATGCCAACACAACTGGTAACTTTGGGGACCCTCAGCAGTCTACCAACGACACTAACTGTGGGGGGTATTTTGCTGGGGCACTTCTCATCACCACAGCTGGTGAATATGCATGGGGAGTGCAGTCCAAAGACGGCTTTGCTATGAGCGTGGACAACAGCACAATTCTCAGCAGCAACAGTGAGTTGCTGTCCGCTGCTAGACTGCCCTTTTCTTGTGACAAGCTTTTGCACAGTAATACTGCTGTTTGTTGCAGGCTCTGCCAAACTTTATGTGTGCCTCACACTAACAGCAACTAATCACACTCTATTGCGTAAGCATCCAACTGGCGCTGCTTGAAGTTTGCCTTGAAGCAAACAACATTCTCAAAAGCATGCTGCAACTGCAGTTCAATGGTTCTGCAACGCTGGAGACTGTCTATTGAGTTTCGGTTGGGATACACCATCTGGAAGCACGCTGAGCAACTGCAACTCAGGTTAGTGCAGTGCAATCATCATCAAAATGGCACACTTTGTTGCATGCTGCAATCAGTTCACCAAATGGCTGAACATTTTGCAGTAACATTGTTGTCTGCATCAGTTGCTAGCGCTGTTCATGTTCAAGGACACTCAGCAGCTAAGACTGAACTCCCTCAAAAGTTGAAGCGTGTGTAAACTTGTGTGGATTGAACTGTTCTCAGCAGCTAACATTTTGCTGTGGCGGTGCAGGTACAGTCACAGCGGGAACAGTCGTGCCCAGTGCAAATTTAGTCTCACATGCTCCACAACCACCGCCTCCTCCAAGGCCCCCACCTCCTCCAAACCCACCACCACCACCACCACAATCACCCCCACCACATCCCCCACCATCACCCACACCATTACCTCCACCATCGCCCCCACCATCACCCCCACCACCATCCCCCCCACCACCGCCCCCACCATTCCCCCCACCATCCCCTCCACCATCTCCCCCACCAT
>JAABUP010000632.1_pt1 | contig 75740 bp, 88 predicted proteins | sample 5559201 | NCBI WGS metagenome assembly JAABUP01 (sample SAMN10711887, study PRJNA513373) | rock metagenome | isolation source: Antarctica rocks | place: Antarctica | reverse complement strand
GAGCTCAGAGCCGTGAATCACTTGCACCGTAAAAGCTGTCAAGGCACAGGCGGCATGACTAGCAGCACAGACAATGTGTGCTTGGACTGCGTCTAGGGCACAACCCCTTGCAATGGCTGAAGGCCTCAGAATTTCCAGGCGCCACTGGTGCACACAGCCTTTTGCACACTCACTGGCAGCTGCGCTGCATCAACAATGTGCCAACTTGAATGTATAAAGCAGTGATTGACAGACCCCAGCAATAGACCCAGGACTGATCCAGAAAACCAAACTAACCACTTATCTTTGAGGAACAAAAGCGTGCTCTAGGGCTGTCACAAGGCCAGCAAAAGAAGAAAAGTCCTGATTAACGCACTGGACACGGCACCCCAGCACAGCACCTGCTCCTGCTGCTGTGTATGGGCCATGAGCTGCCAGAATGATGCTATGATCATGCACAGCATCCCTGATAGCTTCTGCACCACCCATTATTTGCGTCAAGCCCTGAGCCTGCAACACAGCGTTCATGTGAGCATGCAAGCTTTGGGCTGATCTTGTAGCATTCTTGATAGTATCAGCAAAAGAGGATAGTTACAAAGATAGTGGCTTGGTGCTGTAAGGCACACATGACCAAAGCGAACGTACAGATAAGATCGCTAGCATCTGTTGCTTTGGCCTTGTATGCCTTACAGCCACTATCTTTGTAACTATCTAGCCTCTGCTACAGTGGCTCCGAAGCCATATGTAACAGTGCAGGAAATTAGCCTCCTGACACGCTAGCAATGCACCTTTTACCTCAGCTCTGCTACAGGCCATCAATTGTCTGTTGTATGCATTGCAGCAAGCAACATTATTGCATACATACACATGAACAAACTCAAGACATGGGCAATGCTGCCCTGTGCCTTAAGCAAGCACACATTCATGACTCGCATACACACCTCATGTTGGAATGGACCTTTGGACAATTCTGTACGTCATGTAGAACATGCACACCGCCTGAGCAAGCAGTGAGCAACGCATGGACAGCATGATCAACACTAACACTAGCACACTGCCAGCTGCACTGCTGGACAGCATCACTGGTGCTGCGCTGCCAAGCATGCAGTGGAAACATGCTGTGCATGAGAGCGCTTTTACTGTATCTAATTTGTGCTATGTGAGGTACGGTTTCAGGTGGCTATTTCTTTTGTGTTTTGTTGTTGGATGCCTTTCAACATTGAGTGCTCAGGGTGCACTGATTCCCACTCATTGTCCATTGACCGCGCCTGATATGTGCCCTGGATAAGTATCACAGAGCACATGAATAGATTGATTGTTACATGAGAGAATGGTATGTACCTCTACAGTAGAGCTGAAGGCAATAGCATCTATTCCACCACTTCTGAGAAGCTGCCTCTCCACAGCGCAGGCAGCTTGGTTGGATCCAGGAGCTGTCTGGGACACATCCAGCCTCACAGCTTCTGCACCAGCTGCCTGCAGCACAACTGGTTTCTCACATCCCTGCCTGATTTGTCATCAGGACCTTCACTTTGTCTCAGTCCAGTCGCTGCAGCATGATCGCATCAAGACAGTCTGTTTTGAGTTGCATCATTACATCTGCATCACATTTGCTGTCACGCAATGCAGCTTTACAGAGGGCATGGTAGTGAATGATAGATATGAAGGACAGAAATGTAAAACGGCAAACGACCAACAAGAAGGGTACAACCAATAAACGGCACAGATATGGGGGACATTGTTGCAGCCTGATCTGAGTCATGCACTGAAAAGATAAGAAGCAAATCAATGCCGCAATGGTCACACACTCTTCAGTGTGTGCTATAGCAAGACCCATATGCAGTGTCAACTACATACAACTGTCATAGGACACGCTTACCTGCAAAGCTTCCAGGAATTTTGGCACAACAGGGGGCTCAATTAGGCCATCAGTAACCAAGGGCACAGGGCAGAGCACTCGTGCACCTTGTGCCCTGCCCTGCTTCTGTAGCTCCCTTACCAATCCCTGAGTACTAGCCTGCACAGCAGCAGGGTGACAAATTTTCAAACGCATGAGCCGCCAGATGAGCAAAGTCTGAATGCCAGGGTCCTGACCTGCCCCCCCGCAGCAGCGTGACAAAGCTTCAGAGGCATGAGCCGGCAGTTGAGCCGAGTCTGTGTGCTGGGGTTCTGGCTTGCCCCCAAACAGCAATGCAACAGGCTTGGGAGACACAAGCAGGCAGAACAGCCAGGTCTGTATGCCAGAGCGAGTGAGTGAGTGAGTGAGTGAGTGAGTGAGTGAGTGAGTGAGTGAGTGAGTGAGTGAGTGGGTGAGTGAGTGAGTGAGTGAGGGAGTGAGTGAGTGAGTGAGTGAGCGAGCTGTACAACAGCAATGCAAAAGGCTTGAAGACACAAGCATGCAGAAGAGACAAGTCTGTATGCTGATCACAATGTCGCGATCACTACACTTTCTTTAGGCCAGCTTACTTCTGTTGGAGTCTGGACGCTCTGTACACCATATGATCTCAAAAGCTCTGCATCAGCGCCTAAAGCCCAGCATTGCACCTTGCTGTCATGCAGAGCTTGCAGCGCTGCTTGGGTGCTGCCCTGCAGCTCTTCTAGCCTTTGCATGATGGCATGGATGCCGTTCCTAGAGGTGAAGGCGATGTGGTCATACTGAGATAAGCCTCGCATCTGGTCATCAAACTGTAGTAGAACAAACATGCCGTTAAGGATTGACACATGACAGTGACAGCATAAAATTTATGTTGGTGGATCCACGTTTGCATGGCATTTGTAACCTAGCTTATCTGCAGTTCACTTGCTGAGGTTGCATGTTATTGTGAAAAACCACTTTGAACAAGTACCATGGACACTGATGCCAAAGGGTAAGCCTGACTGCAGCCGTACAACTTGTCTGACCAGAGAGACAAGAGCTCAGAGGCAATCAATCCATGCATGGTTGCCTTAACAGACATTCATATGCTCTCAGCATGTCCGTTACATTTGCCGTGTCACACTTCACATGCAAGTTAGGACAGACTTTCTGTCAAGGCGTTTTGAGGTTGCTGGTTGCCTCTTTCTTGTCATCATGCCAGGTGTGAGTGCTGCTAAATCAAATGCTGCTGATATGCGCCATGCTGAAATGGGCGATGTTGCTATGGACATTGCTGATCACGGCAATGCCAATTTACGTCATGCTGATATGGGTGGTGCTGAGATAGATGACGCTGATATGGGCAACGCTGATATGATTCTGTGCTTGCAAAGGTATGTCAGGCTCACATTGGACTTGCCTTTATGCCAGATGTGCATGTTGAAGATACGATTCAGTGCTTGCAAAGTTATTCCAGGCTCACCTTGGACTTGTTTTCATGCCGAATGTGTGTGATGCTGATATGAATCAGTGCTTGCAAAGGTATCTCAGGCTCACCTTGGACTTGTCTTCATGCTGAATGTGTGTGATGCTGATGCTGGGCACCCACACTGGACGAGCGCCTGCCATGATAAGATACGCTGCTAGCTTGTGAGCATACTGTCTGGGCGCTGTGATCATGATGCGCTTGCCTATCAGAGGCATCTGTCTCTCATCTGCAACACCACACACCCTATGACACACTTTTGCGCTGACTTGTCTCTAGCTTGCTTTTGGCTTGTATCCTGCTTGTGTCTGGGCTGGCTTCATGGCAATACAGCAATGTGTATTGCTTGACTGCTGATGTTCTAGCAGTGCTTCCAAGTGCAACAGAAGAGCAAGAGTAGAGAGCAGGCTGTTGTGACTCCAAGGCATGGTGAAATGCCGTTTGGCCATGAAGCAGAGTTGCCTCTGCTGCAAACAGGGAAAGGCTTGCTCTCACACACAAGTAGACAATGCTGTCACACATAAGTGGACAATGCTGTCACACACAAGTAGACAGTGCTGTCACACACAAGTAGACAATGCTCTCACACACAAGTAGACACTGCTCTCACACACATGTAGACAGTGCTCTCACACACAAGTAGACACTGCTCTCACACACAAGTAGACACTGCTCTCACACACAAGTAGACACTGCTCTCACACACAAGTAGACAGTGCTCTCACACACAAGTAGACAATGCTCTCACACACAAGTAGACAATGCTCTCACACACAAGTAGACACTGCTCACCCGCCAAAGGATCACGCTCACTGCCAATGTCTGGCTGCACCACAGCCCGCACAGCTACTTGCCTAAGCTGAAGACCAGTGGCTGCAGGGCACTGCCTATGATGGAAGATATTTGCTGCTATAACATGGGGGGCGCCCTTATTGTGACACCGTAGGGTGGCTGGTGACGCTAGGCTGAAGCTAAGCGCTACAGACTGGTGATTTGCTAGTGTACATATTCCCTGCCCATGAGCAATGTGATATGCGCCAGGGTGCATAGCACATGTGCTGCTACAGGCACCTGCAAACAAAAACAGAAGGCTGGACAGTGATTATGATTCTGCTCTGATTGACCAACTTGACATGCTGCAGATGCACAACTTAAGGGATACCTCATGCAGCTCTGTTGTTGCCTTGAGAAGCCCTGTTGTATGTAAAACTGCAGATGGCAGATGCAGAAGACCAGATACAAAAGCTATCCAACAATGTTGCTTGACTTCCCCTCAACCACACAACACATTATTGCACACCTCCAACAGGCCTATCAGACAAATATGTCAGACTGACTGCAGCAGGGACAGACTAGTTTGTGGGACTCTTTGAAAACATTGCAGGAAGGCTTTGCACAACATTTGCTATCTAGCACGTGCTCTTCCCTGCATGAAAAGGATCAAGCCTGCTGGTAGAGCTGTGCAATGCATGTCAGTGCACACCTGATGCTCTCCTTGGACTACGAGGTTTGAAGGAATGCAGCTCTGGCTTTCAGACCGCCCCCTGGAAGCTGTGAGCTTGCTATGACTTGCTTCTCAGTCAAAGAGGCTCAGCATGAGTGCCTGCACCCTAGCGCACCTTTGTCACTGGTGTCAGCATGCTCACGCGGCAAGACAAGGTAAAGGGCAGCAACCAGACTGCAAAGGAAGGCTCAGACCAGGCTGCAGCAAAGCTCACAAGCTTTACAGGGAGCACAGACATGGGCAATGCAGTACTCAAAGCTGGAGTGCGAAGTATACATACAAAGCATTTGACTGGGGTTCAGATCTACAGGCTACCTACAGTGTGAGCAATCTTCTGATGCCAAAATCTTCACTAAGGGAGCCAGTCATAGGCCTAAGATGTATCAAGTCTGCAAAGTCTAGCCTACACCTATCCATACCAAAGCTGAGAGGATGCGTTTGCCTATCTAGCTAGTCAAGGTCACTGTCAGGATGATCCATCATATATTTAATCTCAGCTGTGCAATCTTCCATCAGTTTCAAAGCTGCACTGACTGCCTCTCCTACAGCAGGATCAATGGCATCAGACGCACATACAGGAGCCTGTGCTACTGCCTCTGTCTGCTGTTGACTGCCCTTGTCTGTCTGGCTTTCTGCTGCCATCATAGTGCCTGTCTGCTGGCCTGGGCTTTCAGCAGTAGCCCTCTTGCGCACAGAAGAGGGCCTGGGAGGCTTAGCAGAGGCCTTGGCTGGGATATCAGCAGACATTGACAATAACGAAAAAGCTGCTGAGGAAGCTAGCTGAAGGCTGCTGGGTGCAGCCCCAGCCTGACCTGCCCCTGGCCTGTTCTTACTGCGCCCTTTCTTGCCTTTGCCTCTGGGAGCAGCAACAGGCTCAGCTGTAGATGCACTGGCAGATGCTGGCCTTTCGGCACCCATGTCAGGTGCAGCCGTTAGTGCAGCAACAGCTGCCTTGCTTGTGTGTGGTGCACCGGCAGACCTCTGATATGCAGCTGCAGCAGTTTGAGCAGGCACAGCTCTTGCAGAAAGGGGTGTTGGTGCTCTTGGCAGGGCTGTGCCATTTGAGGGAGCTGCCTGTGTGTTGGCTTGTGCGCCATTACTGACAGCTTGACCAGCAACACTAGCTGGACGGCCATTGTTGGCTGCAGGGATGCTGTGATCCATGTTAGCCCAGTCCATGGGTGCTGGACCAGGTTGAGGCTGTTGTGCTGCGTCATCATCCTTGGGTGCACTTGTATTGTATGTCTGCCCATTCAGCACGTCGCCCTGCAAGACACAATGTGTACTGTCAGTGTTGCAAGGATACTTACCATGTCTGTCAAGCACTGGCAGAGCTCTGCTTGGCACTGGCATTCTACACCATGCACAATCATGACCTGAAAGTTTGGACTGAGTGAAAGGGTGTTGGACTGCACATATGCACAGACACATAGACAGTCAGAGACAGATGCACGCACGCACACACACACACACACACACACACACACATACGCGCACACACAAAAACACACGTGCGCACGCACAGACAGCCTGACAGACAACATGCAACGGACCCATCAAGCTGAAAATTGACCAGGTGGACACGCTATTGATGGCGTGAGTGAGCAGTGAATATGCATGATGGATAAACAGCCTCAACATACCTCAAATTGCCTCCATGACCAGACAGCCTGCTCTTTGCGTCGCCGACGCTCGTCAGCCCGCCGCATGGCAGCTTTGACCCCTCGCCCTCCCAAGGCCGGCAAGTTCACATGCTCCAGCACATCAATTTCATCATCATGATCATCATCATCTTTGGGTTCTTCCACATGTGGAGGGGCCTGGTTATCCCCTTCTGCATCTGACCCCAGGTCTGCCATGCCTTTGTCAAGGAGAGCAAACAGTTCGTCCCCGCTGTCATCGTCCTTGTCAGCACCTGCTGTGTCAGCATCTGCCTGGTCAGCATCCATGGGGTCATCAGGCTTCTTGCGCTTGCGTCGGGGACCGCGCAGCTTCTTCTGTGCTACCAGTGGCTGCATCTTCTTGGTGGCATTCCATAACAGCTGCGGCAGCTTTGCCCCCACTGCGAGGTTGGCAATACCCTGCAAGCATGTGATGCAAAAGCATTCAAGATGAAAAACGCCAGCGAGGAAGGGTATGTGCCTTTAAGCCAAACAAGGGAGGATGTGAACTGCAAACTAGTCGCAGAGACTGCTGTAGGAAGCAGAGCTGCTACGTTTGCTTGCAATGACATAACATTGAACAATGTGTACACCCACTCAGTAATCAGAGGCATGAGCACTGACGGACTGCCCTGACTGCTTCATCTTCTTGGAGACATTGTGAGTATTTACTATATAGTATACGGCTGTATGGACACTGTGCTGCTTATGTTTACAGAAACCATGTGCACAACAGTTACTACAAAGTCACTGCATGGCATGACACCATACCAAACAGTCCATTCCAATGCAGATGCAAGACTTACTTTGGGAGCATGTTGCATGCCAGCCTTTTCAGAGGCTTGCTGCTTTGCTGCTTTGTATGCCCTGCACATGGGACCAAGGGTTCCAACAATGCCCAGGCCTCTGTACATGCATTGTACATGGTACACGCAATCCCTCTCCTTCTGAGCTTTGCTGTGTGCGCCGCTGAGAGAGGATGCCGCCAGCCTGCAAAACCACAATCAAGACATCAGCTGGTGATTTGCCTGATTCTGATTGAGGTGGCTGCTCCTACTACTTGCCCAAGGTATTGCTTCCTAGAAGTGCTAGTCTGAGCAAGCGTGTGACTCAAGAATACAGACAAAGACAAAATTGAGTAACAACGCAGTAACAATGACAAAGACACAGAAGAGCATGTGCTCACCAAGCAATCAAAAGCTCCCTGCAGTGTACATGGCAATGGTGGAAGTCGCAGCAGAATCCTCACCGGCTAGGTGCATTGCATGCGGCTTCTGCAGCAGCGCTACGGCTAGGAGGGCGTCGCACAGCACCAACCACAAAGGCCCTCTTTGCCATGAGCTGACGCAAGACCCGCATGACATCATGCACCCCCTTGGCATGACACTCCTGAGCCAACTCCAGCAGTTGGTGAAGAAGCTCCAGGGGCAGGTAGATGGGTGTGCGCCCAGGCTGCGTCTCATAGATGCAGTAGATGGCGAAGATGCTGGCAACCTTGGTAGCAAGAGAGACTTCTGTTGGGTTGGGCTGAGACTGATGGGATGTGTCCTGGGTGTACATGTCCCGGCGTGGAGTAGCTGAAGGATGTGGGGGCCTGTTTGCTACTGCAGCCATTAGGCGTGCACCTGAAGATCCAGAGGCGGAAGTAGGTGCTGCAAGCACAGGGGCTGACTCACCTTGCCCTGCAGCAGGTGCTGCTGATGCTGAAGCTGACTCATCGCTGCCCGCCGCAGGTGCTGCGGGCACAGGGAGAGGTTGATCATTGACTGCAGCTGGCGGTGCTTCTGGCATGGATGCAGACTGGGCATTGACTGCAGCTGGGGCGGTGAGGATGGGCGCAAGCCGGGGCAAGTTTGCAATGGATGCTGCTAGCGATGAGAGGCCATTGTCTGGGCCACTGACTATTGACACAGGCTCTGGTGAGGCCTTGGCTGCTGCAGATGAGTTTTGAGGCTGCTGGGGCTGTGCACCATTATGCACAGCCTGCTGCTGACCTGCCATGTCAGTCTGCAAAGCGTGTGGCTCAATGAAAGACTGTGGTCTGGCCTGTGGCTGGTCTTGAGCATGATTGTGCAAGACCTGATCAGTATCAGCATCTTGCATGTCCACGTCTGATGAAGCCAAGCCACGCTGTGCGGCTGTGCCATGCTGAGCCTTGGCTTCTGCTGGTTTTGGTGAGCTGAACGGTGCAGCTGGCAAATCTGCCAGAATGTCACCATTGAAATCCCCTATCTCATCATCAATGTTGACATCATCCAAGGTTGCCCCAGCTAGTGTTGGTGTTTGCCCACTTGGTGAGCCTGGAGGAGCTTGACTGGCTGGCTCTTCACGGTCAAGCTTGGCTGCGTAAGCTTCGCTGAAGGGGATGTCTTCTGCCATTTGTGAAGTCAGGTCTGGTTCTGCATCATCTATGTCAGCATCTTGATCAACGTCATTGCTGATGTTGTCTTCAGCACCCTCTTGCTCATCGTCATCACCAGTATTGCTGAAGCTTGCAGTGGCAGTGTGAGTACCATCTGATGCCTGGTTGCTGGTGAATGCCTTGTCACTGGGTTGAGTCCCATTCTCATTGGCACCTGGCTCTGGCTGAGCTTGAGGTGATGTTGGAATGAAAGCAGTCTCTGACATAGACATGTCAGGTATGAGTACATCCAGGCAGTCCAGGGCAATGGCATACAGGCTCTGGACATAATGGTCTGTGGTGAGACTGGTGCTGTTACCCTGCAAAGTTCAGGACTGAAATTAGGCAAGCAGCAGCAGCAGCAGCAGCAGCAGCAGCAGCAGCAGCATACATAACAGTTCATCCTTGACAATTGTACTCAAGTCTCACCAAGTAAATCCAGGAGAAGTGGCGCTGAGTCCACACATTTTTGAAAGTAGAAAAGGTTGGCGCTGAGCCTTGCTCGACTGCCTGTGTGAAGTGCTTCAGGAGAAGGTGCACATCTCGTTCCACAGTCTTCAAGCGTTTGGCATTGTTGAGTGCTACAACTCCCATCACGTATATGCTTGCACAAGTGTACTAATAGGCCTTGCTCTGTGCACTCTACCCGGCCCTACTTGTAAGCTACTTTTGTCTCCTAACATCATACTATCTACAACCTGGGCCTAAGCTAGTGAGCGCATCACCATCAGACCCTGGGCCCTAACACAGTCCTGCTGCGCTACGTGAGACAGGGATCAGCAACAAACCTGCAACCTGGAACACCCCCCAGGCCGCAGTCCTTCCTGAAATTGCCGCGGTCGCAATGAAGGCGCTCACAGGCGGTGCTGGCTGGTTGAAGCCATCAGTCTGGCAAGCGACAGGCCGGGAACAATCCTTGACTCGCCGTGCAAGTCTAGTTGTGGTTAGGTTCTGCTGCGGGTTCCGTCCTTTAGTTTTCAAGCTGCTTCGTGTGCTCAGCTCGGTTAATCAGTGTGTCAATGTGCTTTGGTTCCACGTCAAGTCACGTCTGCCTCTGCGCGCGGCATTACGTCCTTCCGGTGCAGTTGCGATTCGCACAAGCGTCTCGACAGGCTTGTCACCTCCGGCTCACACGATCTGACGGACTGATCTGAGATAGGCAAGCTCCTATCAGCGCCTTGCTGAAGACGCGATGAATGGCGATCAGGACCGCGGGAGAGGTCGCGGCCGAGGCAGAAATGCTGGGCGGAATCAGGCCGGGAACAGAGGCAGGGGGCGAAATATGCACCGCAGCAACTCAGACGGAGGCAGGTCAGGCTTTCGAGCAGCTGCTACAAGTGGTTCCCCGGTCGTAGGGACACCTCCAGGCCTAGGGTCACGGAGGCCCCAGAATGCTGACGCTCGGTATAGCAGCAGTCTGCCCACAGCAGAAGGCTGGGGCCTGTCAGACGCTGCAGACAACACACTAGCAGCTGGTGCTGGTACTTCATCTGGAGGCAACAGGAACAGCAGGGGCAGCCTGGCAGGTCAGTATGCACAGGGAAGCTCGCCAGGGCAAGGAAGGGGTCAGACTGGCAACAACTGGCACAGAAACACGGACTCATCAAATCTTGGCAGGAACTCAGGCCCTCCAGGCTTGGGCAGAAGAGCATCTGGAAGCCCACATGTCCAAAGCAACTTTGTTCCAATTCCCAAGAGGTATCTGAACAATCCAAGCGGCCCTGCTAGTACACCAAACAACAGCCAGCAACACTATGGGACACCAAACAGCAGAGGCAGATATGGCATCACACCCCAAGGTCAGCACTGCACCAGTAACACTTTTGCACATGTGTGACAATGTAGATACTAGCAAGGGCTGGGCTGTTCCTGTGTGGAACTGGTTTCAAGGTTGTGACATATGACACTTGTGTCAGGGGGTCAGTTCTTCTTGACACCCTGTCTAGCTTATTATTAGCAGCATCGTGCAGGTGCAAACAAGATAGGTAGCTCTGACCGCACAAGGCATAGCGAGTATTGGCCCCAGGACCTTCTGCAAAAGGGCTTCAAGAACATGGATCTCTTCCGCAGCGTCATGCGCATCAATGCTGGGGACAAGACGCAAGCATATGCCTCCTTGCCAGGCTTGTCAGCTGATATCTTCATCAGGGTCAGAACTCAAGATCACACCCATGTCGTGTCTTGTTGTGCATATTGACAATTGTGTACATATTGACTGTTGTTACGGGGCTGCTGGTCTGCAAGCTTGCAATGTTCTGTGTTAGGCATATGTCAGTGTCAGCCTGGTACACGCCGCTTGAATGTCATGTCAAGCCTGCATTGTCTGCAACTCTGCATAATAACCAGAATAAGCATCTGACAACATCACTGGGACCTTTACATTGTTAGCTCCGGGCTGTCGGCGTAGAAGGCTCCCATTATGATCGCTGAAAAGTGTAAACTCTTCTTTTGTTCTTCTTTAAATTGTAAGTTTACATGCAGGGTCTCGAGTCTCAGAACCGTAGTGTTGAAGGTGATGAGGTTGCTTTACGCATTTTGCCTCCTTGTGGCTGGTGGGTCTTCAAAAGGGAGCAGCTGAAGGCAGCTCAAAAGGCAGCAGCCAAGGGGCCCTCTAGGGAAGCCCAGGGTGTTGACCTAGCTGGTACACCTAATGCAGCAATCAGTGAGGTGGCTACACCAGCAGGTAAATTGCCTCGGCGTCTGGTCTCAATGCATTTCTGCACAGCACATTGGGTGGTTAATTGTGTCCCCTTAAGGTGTGCATCCTGTCTTGCTTTTGCTTGGCAAACCAAACATGTCACTGCATGTAGCTTAATGAGTAGCTGTACAGAATTGGACATCATGTGGATAGGACTGTGCAAGTATATGCTGTGCAATGAAGTGATGGTAACAGGCCTTGAGAATCCATTTGCTGATGCCTGTGAAATTCTCTTGCAGCACTCAGCCTGGAGAACGCTGTTAGCGGTGGGGAGGTTCCATACCAGTTAGTAGGTACAGATGGTGAGACTGACTGCCTTGCTTTCTGTTGCATCACACTGCAAGCAGTCTGCCTACGTTGGTTGATGGCCCCACATTCTCATGAATGGACACATGCATAGAGATCTCTCAAAACAGGCTGACCCTTCTCTCTTCTGCTTATTGTGGCAGTCTATTGTTGCACAGGTGCATGCTGATGCGCACATCACTGTGATTTATCAATTCTGATCATGCATGCAGGTCCAGAGGCTGATGCTCCAGATGATCTGGCCTCTGCTCAAATCCTACAGCCTGTGGATGAAGACAGCGTCTTTGACATGTCAGACATCACCTCAAATGATGGCACCGGTCTTGCCAACCATGCTGCAGCGCAGTCAGCTCACTCTGGCCAGCATCAAACCAATAACACACCAACACAGCTTCCACCAGATGGTACTGAAGGTGACCAGGACGTAGAGAGCACACTGGACAGTGAGTCAGCTCTGGGCATACCTGAGTCACCTGCTGAGTCATCTGGCATGCAAGATCTGCCCAGTGCGTCCCTCTCAAGTCATGCAGACAGCTTCAGCTGGTCGGCAGCCCTTGCAGACAAGCTCTCACTGGATGACAGCCAGAAACAGGGCGTGCCAGACACACCAGATTCGATGGTGGCAATGGGCTCAGCACCTAGCACCACACTGAGTGAATTTAGTGCTGTTGGGGGGCCAGGGGAGAAGGAGGGGTCAGGGCAAAGGGGCCCCACACAAGGCAGGAGATCCAGCTATGGCTCCAACAGGTGGCATCCTGCTGCTATCATTGTCTGAATGCTGCACTAAGAGTTCAATCTTCTCACACTATACGCATGCCTCTTTGACTAGGGCATGCTCGTCAATGATGCTGAGCATTATTGACTGCTTGCCCACTGCAGTGCGTGCTGGTACTGCGCCTGTCCAATTCTCATTGACCACACATGCAAAACGATGTCAGTGCACGGCCAGTGTCATTCATACAGCTCCCATGACTATCCAGTAAACAGCAACTATGCAATTAGATCATGTCTTCATCATGATCCTGTACCAGTGATCATGATGACTTGGCATTTGACAGTTGACTGATGGGGCAGGAGGAGGTCTGTGGACAACAGAGACAATGGAGCTCCCAAACATTCAGCTTGGCATGGTGTGGAATCTGTCGAAGCTGCTGTGGGCGTCCTGAACGACTTGTAAGCTTTGCAGCAACACTCCTTGCATTGTGCACTCATTTGGACACTGTTCCAAGCCCTCGTATGAGGTGCTTGACCAATTACTGGAGTGCATGCATTTGGGAGACATGTGTTATGCCAACAGTCATGGTGTTTATGTCGATGGGCATCAGGTGTTGCTGCATGCGTGTTGCAGGTTGTTCATTGAGTGCATGCTGCTGCTTGTGACATTACTGCTGCTGCTGCGCCTCACCATCATCATGACGCTGCATGCAGTCCAGAACAGAAACAAACAAAACCCCCAAGATGTACGGTCTTGAGGCCCTTTTGGCATCCTGTGCAGCATGCACTGCTGCTGACTTTTTGCCCTGTTTGCTAATCCTCTGTGTCAAGCGCTTAGCCTGTCAGAGACACACCTACAACAGACAGTAGACAAGTCAGCAGTATAGCTTTCTTGTTACAGAGTGCTCCAGCATGTAAATGCCCAGAAGTACCAGTGCCCTTAACAAGCCAGCAGATATTCTTGCTTTGTTGTTTGGGTTCCGCGAACCTGACACATCCTTTGACTGCACCAATGCCATCATGCACCCAACAGAAGGAGATATTGGTCACCTTCAACAAGCCAGCATTCCCAGCCAGTCTCCTGCTTTATAAGTACAGTATACTAAACATAATAGTAAATATATAATGACTATAGATATGATAATATACAACAACCTCGGTCTGATGTCTTCCTCTGTTGCAGGATGCTCAAGTTCCCAGGCATGATGATAATACATAATAAACATAACACACATAACCATGATAACATACAATAGCCCAATCTGATATCTTCCTCTGTTGCAGGATGCTCAAGTTCCCAGGCATGATAATGATATATAACAATCATAACAAATATAGATATGATGACATACAATAAAATGGTCTGATGTCATCCTCTGTTGCAGGATGCTCAAGTCCCCAGGCATGATGATAATACATAATAAACTGGTCTGATGTCATCCTCTGCTGCAGGATGCTCAAGTTCCCAGGCATGAGGCCAACAGCAGAAGTGGTGGGCATCCTCAACAAGTCAGTCAGGCGGCAGCAGGTCGTGGGTATTCTGAAGCAGGAGCATGCTGGAGATGTGTTGACGCTCATTGCCTCAGACCCACGCATGCCTCATATGATGGTCAATGCTGCAAGCATGCCCTTCGAGCTCAGGCAGCAGCTTCAGGTACTACCAACTTCAGACATCACTGCAGACGTTTACTTCAATGCAGTGCATCTCTTTGTGGTGGTTGTTTTCAAGCGCAGGTTGTATCTGCTCCCCCAACCCATGTGTATTTTGTACGGTGGGTAATCATGCTGGTGAGCACAGTGAGCTACAGCAACCCTTGCACGGCGCTGCTTGCAAGTCTCCCTGATGCCATTCATGTCAATTTGGAGTTGAGCAGAGTGAAAGAGCTTTCATTGCAATGTTACCTTTCCCCCACTCATGGTCTAACATTCCCTTGTTCAGCATGATGTGCACTTCAAAGCTAGTCATCTGGGCTTTGCAAGGACCTGCACAGCATTGGATCACTGCGCAACGTCCTTGAGCCTGGGTAACCCAGAGCTGGTGTCATGACAGCATTTTTACATGTTTCAACCCCTGCAGCATGCTGGTTTCTCTCATAGTAGTAATAATACTAATTTACAGGCAATCCAGCTAAGCGCTCTTGCCAGGTACCTACTAGGTGTGCCTGACCCCTAGTCCTGTGAGCCATCGTGCACTAACATGAGACACTAGTCTCATGCGATTTGTAATCTGCAGGCAGAAGCTAGGGACCCCAGTGTAGTGATGAAGACTCTGGTATCAGGCATCATGACCACATGGGCTGCTGGCAGCACCTACCCTGTGGCAGAAGTGCGCTCTGCTCTCGGCCAAGCAGGTACTGTGTCCACTACTCATGTCTACTAGCCGTGTCTACTAGCCATGTCTACTAGCTGTGTCTACTAGCCATGTCTCCTAGCCGTGTCTACAAGCCGTGTCTACTAGCTGTGTCTACAAGCCGTGTCTACTAGCCGTGTCTACTAGCTGTGTCTACTAGCTGTATCTACTAGCTGTGTCTACTAGCTGTGTCTACTAGCTGTGTCTACTAGCTGTGTCTACTAGCTGTGTCTACTAGCTGTGTCTACTAGCTGTCTTGCTCCTCCACACCCTGTGTAGCATAGCAAAGTCTTGCCTCCTTCTGTTGGTGAATACAGCCTCCAGATGAAGCGGGGTTTGGTATGTGTACCATTGTTATTCTCACTGTCTGCTTACAAAGTCAGGTTAGATCCGCAGGCACCCTTGCGCTTGTAAGTCTGCTGACACAGAAGACATGAACTATGCAAGGTCCATCATGAGCTCTCTGTGCTTGCAAGCAATGTCCTGATGCTGTCTCTCTTTTATTCAGCCCTGGTCACAATGGCCAAAGACTCTCTTTCTCTGTCACTGATGGCTCCATCCTTGTGGCAGGCCCATTGGCTGTGCCACTGGATGACTAATCGTACATTAGTGCTACTGAAAACACTGTCACCTGTCATTGCAGGTGAATTGGAGGCAGAGACATTGGCGCTCTTAGAAATGGAGGCCGTGAGCAGCGCTGATTTCAGCCCTGAGGTGCTGGCATGCCTGCCTCAAGACCTGCCCTGGAGCATCAGCCCACAAGACCGCACCTACAGGAGAGATTTCACAGGCATCAGGTGCTTGCCCTATTCCCATTCTCCTGCCTGTTGCTTTGCCCACTGCCTTTCATGCTGCGCACCTTCTGTTTGCTTTGCTGATCGGCCTTCTCATTTGCTGAGCTTGCCCATGCGCCTTGTTCTCTCAATTTGCCTTTCCTGTACCCCTGAGTCTCCCATTTTACCTTCTCATGCATTTTCTTTACCCACCATCTCCTTCTCAAGCTTTTCTGTTGTTCCTGCTTTTCCCTAACTGCCTTTGCTGTGCATCCCCTCTCCCCCCGCCCCCAGCTTACTTTTGATAGTCTGATTTGCCTCTCTCTTTTTCAGCTCTGGGCCGCCGCCTCCAGAGGCTCCCTTCATGACCGCTGAAAAGCATAAACCTTTCTTTTGCCCCCTCTTCTTCCCTTTGCGTCAAAAATTGCAATCTTACTGCTCCTGTCCCTCCAAATTGTCCCCAGGCCAGCTTTGAGTGCACCGCCCCTCTGCTTAGCCACCATGCTGCTGGTGAGCAATACTATCTGCAGCGCATACTCACCCAGAAACTGCGATATCACAGCAAACTGTCCATGCCCCCTTTCCTGATCACCTGCTGCTGCGCATGCAGGCTGTTCAGCATAGACCCTCCAACAGCCAGGGACCTGGATGACGCGCTGTCCATTCAGCAGCTGCCCGGGGGCAACTTCCGGGTGGGTGTTCACATTGCTGACGTGGCCCATTTCATCAGGTAGCCACACTTCTACTTCTTCTTGTCATCTGTGCACAAGTGTCAACCAGATGCTGTGCTTCCCTGCTTGGCTGGCTCCGCCTGCTGTCACTGCTGTTGAGCATGATCTTGCATCTGTGCATTGCACTATGCGAAAGCTCGCCTGTCAGCCTCGAAACACAAGGCAAAGGCTTGCCTGTTAGCCTCAAAACAGAAGGCAAGGCTTGCCTGTCAGCCTAGAAACACAAGACAAAGGCTTGCCTGTTAGCCTTGAAACAGAAGGCAAAGGCTCGCTTGTCAGCCTAGAAATAAAAGGCAAAGGCTTGCCTGTCAGCCTTGAAACAGAGGGCAAGGAATGCTTTGGTGCAGGCAGGGCAGTGCGTTGGATGAAGAGGCCCAGGCCAGGGCCACGAGTGTGTACTTGGTGCAGAGGGTCATCCCCATGCTGCCTCGCCTGCTGTGTGAGCAGCTCTGCAGTCTCAACCCCGGTCAGTATCCAGTCAATCAAGCAATCAATCAGTCAGTCAACCAATCGATCGATCGATCAATCAATCAATCAATCAATCAATTTATCAATCAATCAGTCAATCAATCAATATTTCCTGACTTTAGGACTTATCAGGGGGATTCAAGGCATGCTGTTCTGTTGCATAAGCCACATGGACTGGTGGTCTGTCTAGTCACATGCAAGCCAAAGTCTTGTCATTGTGCAAGAGCCACCTGTGGATCACCTCCTGGGCACATGTGTTGCTACTGTGAAACAGCCAACTGGGACATCTATTGAACTGAGACTGGGCCATTGTGTTGTCGATATGGAACAGCCACTCAGGATATCTGCTGTATGTGCTGCTTGGCATTCATCTATGCCCTCATGGGCTAGCCAGCATTGCACGATATGATGTGTCAACTGCTGACACATATAAGGATGGTCACAGTGGCATGCTGTGCCTTGCTGTTCCTTGATTCATGCCCTCAGCAGCCTTCTGCATAGCTTGACAGTCGCTAAGACATGGTCAACGTGATCTGACCAGAAACAGCAGTGATGCAGGCGTGTGAGTATCACCTTGCATGGTAAGACTTGGAATGAGAGTTTCCACTTTTTTTGGCAGGTGTCGAGAGGTTGGCCTTTTCCATCACCTGGGACCTAACCCCTAGAAATAACAGTTCCCACTGATTTTGGCAGGTGTTGAGAGGTTAGCATTTTCCATCACCTGGGACCTAACCCCCAAAGGCAACATACTGGCTCAGTGGGCGGGTAGGAGCATCATCAAATCCTGCGTCAAGCTGGCATACGGGCACGCCCAAGACATGATAGAGGGCAAGTTTGCAGGCTTGCCTGATCAGGAGGAACCCTCTGTGGAGCTGCATGGCTATGCATGGCCTGAGGTTTGTCCATCAAGCTTCCCATGCCCTTTGTTTTTACCAAATATACCTGTGGTCTGAAAGCTGTTTGAGAACAGCTAGAATGCATGAACTTGACAAGCTGCTTTTGCTGCTTATCATGTCTTTCATGTCAGAACTCATGTGACTGTGCACGTGGTGTGCAATGAGTGACAGCTGTGTACGGAGTGACTGCTTGTGTACAAGCTTTGGAGCTGCATGTCATGGAAACATATCATTCGGTCCAAGCACATTGGAGCCCTGACAGCAGATAAATTTGGCTGTGACATGGCCAGTTAGTCTCATACTCACTCGCCATGTGTGCTGTGTGCTGCTGAAGGGCCTCTGGCAATGTGTGTCGTGTATAGTGCCTTGAGGGCGTGCATGGGTCAACACTGTTACTGAATACAGCACCCACGAATTGACAATCCATGCCCAGCCATAAAGCAAGGCATATGTGTCATGATTTTATACAGCAAGACGTGCCTCATTTTGATTTCATACAGCAAGTCGTGTTTGTTGTGAATGGAACAGGTGGTTGAAGATGTGCTTGCCCTGAATGGCATTGCACGGCACCTCAAGGCTGGGCGTGCATCCAATGGAGCTCTGCGCTTGGACAACACCAAGCTATACTTCAAGATGGATGACAATGGCAACCCTGTTTCAGCGGCACCCTATGGTGAATGCCCTGACACCATCACTCTGCATCATCCATCCATGACATTCAGGCCTGTCTACAAGCTGGCGCAGCCTTGTATAGTTGTCGCCCAGACACAATCACTATAATGAGGTCAAATTTGCTGTAATTACTACCTCAAGGTTAACTATCATTACCTAATTAGGTCAGCAGCTGCAGTCACAGGAGCTGCTGTAGCTGCTGAAGAAGTTGAAGATGGGCAGAGACTGTCTCAACTGCATTTTTGCCTTTGCCTACTGTGTGTGTGATCTGACAGGCTCATTTGAATCTGTATATCATGCACACTACGTTGTGAGGGCTTACTGCTTGTCATTGAGTGCAGAGGAAGCCATACAGCTCATGGTCGAGTATATGCTGCATAATGACTCACATGAGCATGGCTAGGTCTGCAGGCAATCCACTCAATGTTAGATGCACATGCAGATTGCTGTCTAGTTACTGTACCTTATATGTCACCTGCAGTGCTAAGGGGAGCCAATGAGCTCATGAAACAGTGCATGCACGCTGCATTATGAGCAACATGGGCTCAGCCAGGTCTGTGGCAGGTTCAGTCAAACTTCAGGTTGTTATCTTGTTGTTCAGTCTGGGGTGTGGCCTGCAGTGCAAAGGGGAGCCAACGAGTTCATGAAACATTGCATGCACACTGCATTATGAGCAACATGAGCTCAGGCAGGTCTGTGGCAGATCTACTCAATGTCAGACTGTTGTCTTGTCACTCAATCTGGTGTGTTGCCTGCAGTGCAAAGGGAAGCCAACCAGCTCTTGAAAGAGCAACATAGCCATGTCTGTGGCAGGTTTAGTCAAACATCAGACTGTTATCTTGTTGCTCAAGCTGGTGTGTGGCCTGCAGTGCAAAGGGAGGCCAACGAGTTCGTGAAACAGACTGTTGTGTTGTTACTCAGTCTGGTGTGTGGCCTGCAGTGCAAAGGGAAGCCAACCAGCTGGTGGAGGAGTTCATGCTGCAGTATGAGCAACATGGGCTCAGCCAGGTCTGTGGCAAATCTAGCCAAAACTGTTGTCTTGTCACTCAATCTGGTGTGTGGCCTGCAGTGCAAAGGGAGGCCAACCATTTGGTGGAGGAGTTCATGCTGCTGGCCAACATGAGCGTGGCCAAGATTGTGGCAGATGCCTTCCCAGAGAGGGCCCTGCTCAGGCGCCACCCTCCCCCTGATGAGCGCAAGATCGGGGACCTCCTGCAGATGGCTGAAGACCTGGTCAGTAGCACTGATCCCATAACATGACTCTGTCATTTCATTTTCATTGTATAACTTACAGTCTGGGGTGTGGAGCCAGTAGTGACTCTGTCTGATTGCGCTGTTCTGCAGTGTGCTGCACGCCTGGTCAGTAGCACTGCTCCCACATCATGACTCTGTCTGAATGCGCTGTTCTGCAGTGTCCTGTATGCCTGGTCAGTAACACTGATTCCATATCATGACTCTGTCTGATTGCGGTTTTCTGCAGTGTACTGCACGCCTGGTCAGCAGCACTGGTCCCATATCATGATTCTGTCTGACTGCGCTGTTAGTTTCTGTGGTGTGATGCATGGACTGATAAGGCATGCAAAGTGTAAGATGAGCAAATGAGGAGTTGCTTGCGCATGGCCTGAAGACCCGCTTCATGCTGGTGCAACAATGACATCACTGTGATCAATGCAGTGGAAGAAAGTTGTGTAGCCAAAGTAGAACAAAACGCTAGGACGTCATACTGTCAACATGTCTTGTAGCATATGCCTGTGCAAACAGATGTACCTTAGTGATCTGGCTTGCTGCTCGGCGGCCCCTGCTTCCTTGAGCATCAATGCTGCAGTCAATGCAGCAAAGTCTGCCTCACAAGATGCTTCCAGATCAAACATATCACTGTTTCTGGGATCATTCAGGGTTTATCACTAGACGTGAGCACAGCAGGGTCCATTGCACACAGCCTTCAGGCGCTGAGGGAGGGCTGTGCTGACAAAGCTGTCATGGAAGTGGTGACTCTGCTGGCCACCAAGCCAATGAAGGTGTGTGCTCCCTGCTGTGTTTGTCAACAGTGGATCATGACTTTGCGGGCTGATACATACACTCACATTGTAACGGGATGACCCAGCAAGTGTCGAGTTTGCAGGCTGGTACATACATCAGCTTTCACAGCCGATTTAATCAGCATGTTTGGTTGATAGCATTCTGCACATACCTAAATTCTGTGTCAGCAAGACACTTTGCTGTGCCCGTCTGTTCCTCATGCATCTTCTGGATGTTATGCTGAGGCCTCTTTTGAGCATGACCAGCAACAGACAACAGTTCAACTATTCTGCGCAGCAACACCGTTGCCATCTGCACTCTGTGTTTTGAAGGGCTGCATGGCACAGCTGAACAACTGGCAGAATGATCCTGTGTGCTGCAGAACGCAGAGTACTTCTCCACTGGGGACTTTGAAGACGCAACCAAGTGGCATCATTACGCCTTGGCAGTTTCCCACTACACCCATTTCACCTCGCCCATCAGGCGCTACCCAGACGTGCTGGTCCACCGCCTGCTGGCTGCTGCACTGCGCTTGAACCCATCTCTCACCCAGCTCCCAGCTGACGAGCCATGTGACCAGCCTCAGCCTGGGCCACCGCTGGGTAATGGCTCTTCCTCAGAAGTGGCACCAGCAAGCTTGGCTCACTCCACTGTAGCAGCAGATGGTGAGGCAGAGGCAGCCCAAGCTGGGGCGGCAGAGGGTACAGCAGGGGGTGATGGGCAGCAGGCTGCTGTGACTGCAGCAGCAGATGGTGAGGTGGCCCTAGCTGGGGGGGCAGATGCTACAGCAGGGGGTGCTGGGCATCAGGGCAGAACTGCTGCTGTGACTGCACAGCATGGGCTTGTGGATGGAGGCACGGTGTCTGCCATTGCCACGCACTGCAACCAGCGCAAGCAGGCTGCAAAGAATGTACAGGTGAGGCCTCCTGGTCACCCTGCTGCATGCTGCTTTGGGCTAGCTTAGACACAGACACACCTTTCTGTCCTGGTAGGTCACAGCTTACATGTAATGGCAAGTGTTGCAAACGTGTGTGGTGCCGACAACAGGATATGCCTGTGACCTACCAGGACAGAAGAGGTGTGCCTGCCTGCCTGCCTGCCTGCCTGCCTGCCTGCCTGCCTGCCTGTCTGTCTGTCTGTCTGTGTCTGTGTCCATGTCTGTGCTTGTGTTCTGATGTACTGGTTGTGATGCACTGTGCTTCACAGTAATGGCTGTATGCTTCAAGTGCAAGCTGTACACACAGGAGCAGATTGTGATGGCCTGTGAGTATCATGGTGTCAATGTCTGCTTTGTGCCATATCTTGGCATTGGTACTTTTCCTCGGTACATAGTAAGAACCCAAGTACCCTACTAGTTGTGTTTGCCTGCAGGATGGCAGTCTGAGGCTGTACTTGTGTGTGCTGCTGAGGCAGACCCCCATTGTGACAGAGGCAGTCTGCCTTCAGATTGGGGGCAATAGGTTCATAGATGTCTACATCTCACAGCTGGGCATGGACCGCAGGATCCACTTTGAGCACATGCTCCCTGCAGTCACTTTGAGCACATGCTCCCTGCAGTCACTGCTGACTTCGACAAGGAGCAGAAGTAAGTCAGCTTGTGCTGTTTTGCACATAAGAAGCTTTGCCTCTGGTGCAACTTCTGCATTGCAAGTGTGCAGTGCTGCAGGCAGGATCGTGCTCATGGACGTCATGTTATGCATGACAATTGTGCCTACTCTTGAGTGTGTGAGTGTTTACCTTGCCCCCTTGCAATTGAGTTTGTTGCTGGAGCACAATTTGCTTTCATGCAGCATGCCTCAAAGCTGGAGCTGACACAAAGAAGTTGTCACTGTCAAAGGGTATCTGTATCATCTCAATTGATGGCTTTGCACAGGTTGCTGACACTGACACATCTACACCAAATGCCTCAGAGGGGCAACAGGCATCAGGCCGGCAAGGAGAACAGCATGCAGCAAAGTTCAGAGTCCAGTAATGGTCCAGCTGTCATTGACCCAAGCCTCGGCAAGAGTGATAGCAGGCACAGAGGCACAGGTGCTGAAGCCAGCAGTCTGTTAAACAGCTCAGGTCTGGAAGAATGTGATGCAAGCACATCTGCAGGCCTGGACTCAGAGCCCTGCATGCAAGGAATTGAATTCCTGCAGAATCTGAAAAATCCTAGTAATCTGCAGCCTGTGTCCTTGCCACTGCAGCTGAAGCTGTTTGCACGTGTTCCTGTTGTGATTTCGGCAAGGTTGTTTGGTCAGACAGGCAAGCCTTCAGAAACTTTTGTGCACATGTTAATCAAGTAGACTAGTGCTGTAGCCCTCAGGCGAGACACCAGACGCTTGTTACTGCAGTCTTGTTCTTTTAGCTGTAAACATTCAGCTTGTAAGCTCGTTCATCTTCTAAGCTCAATTATCATCAGGTGCTCCCGTACACCTCACTAGTCAAAACTAAGCTTGTACTCTTGAAACACTCCATGAAATCCTGGCGCAGTTCAACAATGGGCTGTGTTCTTGACGCTGTTTTGTAGGCAGTCCGCGATCAGCTGACCACATGAGGTTCTAAGAGAAAACCTGTGCTCTGTTTACCACTGTTTCAGCGTGAGTTGAGCTTTAAGGCCAACAAAGAGACGGGCAAGTAGTTTTGTCATCAACTTGTTTATGCCACTTTTTTGGCACCCGAGTGACCTCGGGACTGAGGGCATAAATTGAGCAAGCCATCATGTACACGCGCAGGGCTGTCGCTGGTGATCAGTATGCCCCAAAGCTGCGAAGGTCCACTCTGGGAACAGATAGTTCCCAGTAGTTGCATAGGGATGTATAGAGGATGTCGTGCTGTCCAGGATCCGAACAGAAACAGCCGGTTCAGATACTACGCTCAAAACTGTTGCAACCATGTTTGGTGAGGAACAAGTCTCAGCTCTTTTTCATGGCGAGACTCCGCCCCTGGCATGACCCTTGGTAACTCGTCACTATACAATCAATCAATCAATTTACATTTCATGTCTTTGGGACATGTCTTTGGGACATCAGGGGAGTCAATAGACAATAACTGGGAAAACATAATACACTAAGCACTAAGTGTTCAAGGCGTTCGACAATAGAGCACACAAGCTAAAATAAGATGGCACATATACTGTGACCCCATGAAATCAAATAAATAGAGCCATGATACAACAAACCAACAGTCATTGCTTGGTATGCAATGACTTGGTAAGCAAGATTTGATGAATGGGGACCATGGCATCGTAGGAATTCCCGAGTGGTCTGCCAGCCAGTCCGATAAGCTCTTCTTCTTTTCTTTTTTTTGTGAACCCATAAGGGAGAGACCAAAGGAGAAATCATCAATTCCGATACTTGCTCTGAATACTGAACGGGTTGCATCTTTTCTGGTCTGTGAAAAAGCAGCCATCCTTTGAAGAAAGCGTAATAGCTCACTGGTCTAGCTAAATTGCACCGAAAATGTAACGGGGCTCAAGTAAATTACCGAAGCGACGACATATATCATAGATATATAATCTATTTTTATATTTTTATTTTTATTATAACAATAATATATGGGTAGTAGAACGTTCTGTAAATTATCGAAGGTCTATCGATAGATATACTGGAAATATCAGAAGTGTGTATGCTGACATGAGTAACGATAAATCTTGTGAAATTCAAGATCGCCGAAAGTTTGAGGTTTTCCACAGACCGTAGATCGGTGTGGATTTAATCGACCCCTAAAAAAAGAGCGAAAGATTTTATTGATGGGTAAGAAAGATATAATATTCTTTCTATCTTTGTAAGTGACGAAGTTTTCCAGAGAATTGTGTGATATTGTATTTTTATTGCTTTTTTTTAGGAGACTTCCAGTTAGTCCCAGTTCCTTTTTGCTCATGAAAGTGGTATGCAAAAGATTTAAAAACAAAACCTTTGCCACTAGCCTTTTCTAAGCTTGTATTGTCATGCACCCTAAACCCTAAACAGTTACATCAAAGATGCAATATGTGTGATAAGTTCTCTAGGTAATGTCAGAACAAGACGCGACAACTCTGGCATAACATTGTCCATGTAGCCACGATTGTGTTTGACGCAAATTAAAACAGCAATTGGATCCGCAAAGTCTCACGTTCATCAGGGATGGGACAACCATTCAACAATCACAGGCAACGCCTCTGCAGATTGCCTCCCAGCTTGGTAACCGGAAAGATCATATGCCAACAAGTATCGATGCAATACTGCAGGTGCCAGTTGCTGCTCGTCGAGGGGTGCGCAGTTCCGAGATCGAGGCCTCCGGCGCGTAAACAGCGCATGGTCCATCCGTACTTTGCGGAGCCGCTATGTTGATGAGTCTGATGATGGAGTCCGTGAGTCAAGTTTGGCCAGGCTCAGACGCTCACGTGCGTTGCTGAGTTGAGTTCCTCAATCTAGATTCCTTTCAGGTGGGCAACAAGACCACACTACAGCCTTTGAAGTTCAGAACTGATGGTGTGGCGCGTCAATCACAGTGAGTGTCAGGCGTGGCAGACTTGCCTAATGCTCCACTTGTAGTGCGTAGAATTCAGAAGGATTCAGTTACCACTCACATGCAAGCAGTGGATCACCATGCATGCAGCCATCATCGCTACATTGTTTGCAAAGTCTCATAGATCACTTGGTATGCTGGCTTCAGGAGGCTCACCACATTGCTGTTCAGGTGCCAATTTGCCTACCCTGTCACTGCGTGATAGGAAGCTGCGACGCCGCACGTCATGACAGCAGCAGAACCTGGCTCCAGAGGATGCATCATGATCACACATAATATGTCAGCTGTACGTGCACAGGTTTGAAATTTCAGGCACCAGGCTGAAAATCTGACAAGACCAACGGGCGAGTGTACTGAGACCGTGTGCAGGCTCTTGAGGCCAAATTTTGAGAGGTTGCATGGCAATTCAGACTAGCCTAACAGTTTGCAATAGTGCAACACCATTCGGATATACTCCATAGTAGGTGTCAGAATTGATGGTACAGATGTATGCTGTCTGCAGCGCCCCTAGACAGGTAGTACTGCAGACCTGATCAGTTTATGCCGCCTCTGTTGATTTAAGAACCTCTTCAACCTGTCCACAGTTGTGACCAACTTATTACTATACTCACTAAAAGCTTTTATTGCTCGCTTTGCATACACGTCTGCATAGAAGATTATGCAGCACAGCAGTTCATGCTGACAGCTAAGCCTACGGCTAAATTCCTGTAACAGTGCAGGAAATTAGCCTCTTGACACGCTAGCGACGCACCGTTTACCTCAGCCCTGCTACAATTCCTGGCACTTCAGCAAGTACTCAAACGGCATGTCCCAGGTGCTTGTACTCACACCCAGATTCTGGCATGCTGTGACAAAGCACAGGATGGAACGCCAAAGTCAAGCTTGACCCTAAAAGTCAGCTGGGCACACATGCAATTTCGTGTACAGAGTAGAGAATAGGCATACACTGTATAATGTACAGCAACTCAGTGCATGTCAAAGGTGGACCAGGTCTGTAAATGTCAAGACTCTCGAGTCTGTTTGAGCACCAGTTCCCAGTATGTTTGCAGAAACACCTTGATCTGCAGCAGTGGGTTGTGCAATTGCTCAGCATGATGTTGCAATGTACAAGCTTTGCTAGCACAGCTGAATTTAGCAAGGAGAATTTGCAACTTGCAACAAAGTTGGGCCAGCAATACTATGACAAATCCTGCAGTGTATTGCACAATCGCATTGGGGCCGTTCACATTTGCTCACAGCAGTTCACCTTCTGAGGCAGCAAACATAAACACGGTCAACACTGTTGACAAGTCAGGTCGTGCAGTCTTTGCGAGTGCAGAGTGATGGAATTTTGCAGTCATGCAGAAGCTGAGATGAATGCGCCGTACCATGGGAGCCTGCTGGAGAGTACCCTTAGCTAGTGCTCGCATGCGATCACAGATTTTCACAACCCACGGCTGCGCATGAGCCTCCAGAAGACTGCTGAGATGCGTGCCAAACGCTGCCACATGCCTGCGATTCACTACTGGAGTCTAATGCCACATCTGACAGCACAAGATGGACAATGTTCATGCTACAGGGTCCATTCCATGCCATGCTATCAGTGGCTCAAGGTTTGAGAGGTGGCCGGAGCAGTAGACTGGGTTGGGTTTTTTGCCAAACAACATGCAGAAGCCAGGTACGGTAAGGCAGTGATTTGCTTTGAATCAACTGCACAGTACGACTTTCTGACATGAATTGTAGCTAGGAAGAAAGTTTCCTGGCATCATGCAGTAGCATTCAGCCTTGTGAGTACATGCATGCCGTGTCATTGAGTATGGTCTGACTGCCCAACAGCGGTCAAAAGCTGATGCAAGATTTGGTCTCATGCACGACAGGGACGACTCACCCTGACAAATCAGCAATTTGGCTGACAGCAGCAAACATGGCTTGCTGCTGCTTGCTGGACCAGCTGTCAATGCTGATGGCACTCATGGCATCTCTGAAACGCGCAAAGTCTGCACAAAGGCTGAGCAGTCAGCAAGCAGGGGTCCATTTGGTAATGTAATGCTGTAAGTGACATGCAAGCAACACACTGGTTGCCCTCGGACTGTGGCTTTTTGCCACTAGCATGCAGATAAAGTACTGCTGGGGCTCAAGAAATGGAAGAATGGCATAGAATGTAAAATGTCATAAAAACAGCCTTCAGAGCATGCACGACTGACACAAGATCTTTCAAACGGCGTGACATGCAGACTGATGCAAGATCAGCATGCAGCCCAGATGCATCATGGGGACATTGTGGCATCAAGCATTGAGGTGGGCGTGTACCATCGGCTTGTTCACGCGAAAGGGGCTGCAAGTATTCATCTGCATCAGACATCTCCTCATCAGAAGTGCCTTCTTCGTGCTGCTGCTGCTGCTGCTGCTGCTGCTGCTGCTGCTTCTGCTGCTGCTGCTTCTGCTTCTGCTGCTGCTGCTTCTGCTGCTGCTGCTTCTGCTGCTGCTGCTTCTGCTGCTGCTGCTGCTGCTTCTGCTGCTGCTGCTGCTGCTGCTGCTGCTTCTGCTGCTGCTGCTGCTGCTCAGCCTGCAGCAACAGGTTGCCTTAAATGTAAATGATCGATCGATCATTACAAAGATGGCATGTGGCAAGGACTATATCGGATGTTGCGCATCATCTGCAGGTGGCATTTTGTCACTTGCTGGCAGATGATTAGCTTGTTGCAAAATAACAGACCTGGTCATCGGAAAGATCTGCATGCTGTTCAGCTTGCTGAGCATCTACTTCAGGCTTGTTGAGCACCTGTGCATCACCATCTGACAGCGCCACAGCACTGTTTGCTGGAAAGACATGAGTCGTAGATGCAGCAACGTGTTGCTTCAAGCCAACAGCCGCAGCATCAGCGTCAAGAACTGCCTCCTCTGCAGCTGGCTGCCTGCTGTCCACAGCTGTGGCACAGATGCTATCTTGCAAGACTACAGCCTTCTGCTGTCTGTCCACAGCTCTGGTCTTCAGACCGCTGCAGAGACGCAAAGAGCACATACGCAGACGTAAACCCCATTTGTGCAGCCAACGACAGTGAAGCATGCTTGCAGGCACCAGCCAGCACAGCACATATGTACAGCGACACATCAGTGCCAGTAATGTTGCGCTGAGAGGCTCCTGCTTGTTGCTGTGACATGCTGTTGCCATCAGTCTGAGCCTCTGCTTGACCTGTTGTCTGTTCCGAGTCATGCATTGAGTCTGTCTGAGCATCTGACTGCTGCACTTCTGGTCTGGAATGACAAGGCAGGTCAGGCGTGTTCAGACGCGCAGTGTCATCCAAGCGCTGCGGTGAGTCCACAGACAGGCTGGTCTGAGCTCTGCTGCGCTGATGGCTGCCTGTAGCTGGGACAGTATCAACTGATACAGCATGCCCAGAACTTGGTGATCTGGCTTTGCTGCTTGGGGCTGGGGCACCGTGAAGTCCATCAGACTGCTGAACAGCTGTAGCCGTTCTGCTGGGCTCATGCCTGAGTGCAGCAGTATCAACTGAGCCAGAATGGAGACTGCTTGTGACCTGCCTACTGCCAACACTGTAATGATGGGTGCTGGTGGGTGCAGCAACAGCGTTGAGGCTGCCAGACTGCTGAGCAGGAAAATCTTGCCAGCTAGTGTTTGTATGAGAAACATTGGCTTTGATTGCAGCCGTAGCATCAGGTGAACAAGACCGGCTAACAGCTCTGGAGTTTGCTCGTTTGCATCTGGTCTGTGGGAAGCTAGAAGCATGTTGGTTTGTGGCAACATGGTGCTCTGATGAGGTGTCATCTGAGCCCAAGGTATATGCTGAACAAGGCAAGCTATGTGCCTCATCTTCGCTGTCAGAAATGACCTGGCTGTGACTTTCAGGGTTTGCCGGACACTTGGGCTGCGCTCTGAGGTAAAATCTGTCGTGGTCTTGGACAACTATTGAATCAAGGTCAAAACCATTGTCGGGTGGGAACAACGCCTGCAGAGTGCTTGTTTGTCTTAGAACGAGACTGTCATGACACAAGGCATCAAAGGCAAAGCGTCACCAGGCAGACTGGCTGGAAAGGAATCTGACCCGGTGCAGACCCTGCATCAGCTCCTGTTGTGTATAAGGGGATGCAGTGAGCCTCTTAGCATTCAAGAACAGGTCTTGTTGTGACAGGCCAGAAACACCTGCTGCATGCAGCACCTGCACAGCGTTGACACAAGCTGTCAAGCTGCCTGGTGTAAGGGGGGCTGGGTGCCTGTGCAAGCGTGTTTGAGCTGAATATGCCAGTGCCCTTAGCTGCAAGCTACAGTGCTGAGTCGACAGCGTTCTGACCTGCTCAACCCACACTCAGCATACCTGACGCACGGCAGAATCTACAGAGGGCTGGTTTCGGCACTTTTTGCACACCCAGAAGCCGTCAGGGACGGATTCGAGTCCAACACATGCAAGATGACTGCCTCCATTGCATCCGTCACACAAGAGGAAGTCTGTGTCTTCTGTGCTGTCACAAACCTGACATGAGACAAGGTCTACATGCACAAACAAACGGTCACAGGCGAACGCTGGCCGCTATGCAGCCGCAGACAACGGATCGAAAACAATCAGCCTGTGTGTAGACTGCATAATCAGACGGCGGAGGCTTGCCTAGATCTGCAGCAGTAACGCTCGCAGCTACGTGTTGCACATGCCTTTTGCGTCCAACCCAAGGGGTAGCGCGTCTTTTACGCTTCCACATACTGATATTACCAAATGGGTCCCGGCCATCTCCAATGAACACTCACGCTTCAGCCCGGTTTTCAGCTAGTAGTGATAACATGCATATGAAATAGTGACGGAAGCTCACTCGCGGCGATGAGACTTCCGAACGCCCAAAAGTTCGTGTGAGTGTTGCACATGTGTATGCTGCCTGGCGTGGAGCGATGATTTGCTGCATCCTTTTGCTCCTTGTGCTGCGTGCTGTGCTGGGTTTTCACGCAGATGCAGCACACGCGTCCCGATAGTTGACTGCTCCCAGGCACAGCATGTTCGTGCGCAGCATGCTTGCTCCAGATTAGCTGGTACGCACGTCACGCCAAATTGCCTTGACTGGCCTTCGACAGAGCGAGGGACTGTTACAGCTGGCAAGTACAGTCGCGGGCACGCTCAACTTGTAGGTAAACTTCTAGATCACTTGCAACTGACTTAGTGCTGACCTAAGCTTGTTCTCCTTGCGCTTGAGGTCGAAAAGCCTGTCTATCAATGATGGCATGCTGTCGGTTGTAGCGCAGTCTTTACTATGCCTCTTCCTATGTCCTTCGAGCCCGAGCTCATTGCCAAAGCCTATCCTGATGCTTTGACCATGGTCCGCTGCGGGAACAAGTTCGGTGAGCTCGGCTTTCTTGCGCATCGACGAACGGACCAGCAGCACGATCCAGTTCACACGTAGACTGCTTCGAATTATGCAGGTATCCTTTTCGGCGGACACTGGGCAGTTTGGCCTACGTCCAGCACTGACTACTTTGTCAGCTGTGCTTGCGGGTGCAAGGACAACATGTACACAGTATACGACTTTGAGGACCATTGTGGTGAGTGTCACCTGTAATATACAGCTTGGTCAACTGTCAATAAGTTGAAGAGGCTGGCCACCTTTAACAGGTTGGCCCTTCTGAGCAGCCATACTGCTACAGGACGAAAAGCAAGCAGGAAATGGCGAGAAAGCATACGAGTAGCAAATGGCAGCAACATATCATTGGGCCAGTGGATCGAAGACAGATGCAATGCAGCAGATGCAGGTATACATGATACCGTCGAAGCACCTGCTCTCCAACTCCTGGCTTGTGAGCCTCCTGTCTGCCTGAGGAAAGCTCCAGAGTAAGTGTGTATTGGCCAGCTGATGATGAATGGTATCATGGGGAAGTCAAAGATGTGGATGACTGTGGTCGCTCCCATGTGAAATATGATGATGGTCAGGTTGAGATACTATACTTTGCAGTGGAGCGCTACAAGCTTGCAACACAGGTGCTCTCAAGTCTTCTTCCTTGCTTTACATATGCAATTTTGCTTGCTGTGTTGCTCTGCTTCTGCCAGTCAATGCTATTTGTGGTGCAGCATGATTTGTGTTCTTGCAGAAATTGCTGATGAGGACAGCAAGGAAGCTATTTTACCATTGCCTGCCGTCATTGATCTTTGCTCTTCAAGTGACGACCTTGATGACTCGCCAGAGCCGCTGCTGCTTACAGCTGGCCCACTGACTCAGCATACCACACAAAGCAGAGGCATGAAGCCAGGCACTATTGCTGATGATCAGCAGCAAAAGAAGGTCGGACGACCACCTTCTGCTGGAAGGACCCCAGTTGCAAAGAAGCGCCACAGGAAGAGTAAGGACCATGGAGAGGACCAGCGTGAGAGTCAGGGGCGGCGCAGCAGGAAGAACTTGACTCCAGCAAAGGCACAGAGAAGATCCTCTAAGCAGGATGCTGCTCAAGCTGTCATAAATCAGCAAGGTATTGCTGGTACACTCTGCTATGAGCAATGAACACTGTGTGCTGTTAGAGTTTGATCTGATATGCGGGACACATGCATCCTGATATGGCCAAGTCTGCATTGCTGACAACTGCACTTCTGAAAATGCTGCATTATTTTTTCAGCTTTCGCCATGCCTTTTGATCAAATGCAGCAAGCCCCCATCAGCCATACACAGCATCTCCATGCTCAGATCAGCAAGTCATGCGTGTCTGTCTGCAGGCCAGAATCTTGCAGATGCAAAGCACACAGATGCCCAGCCACAAGCTACCCAGGCCTTACCACCGAGCACACATGCACAGATGCATGCATCGTGTTCAGCTGAACCTGGCACTCAGCTCGCCCCAAGGCTAGAAAAGCTTCCCATATATGGACCCGCTTGCCAGACAGAACGCGGCACCACAAGCGGTCCCTCAAGGAATCGACACCACGCTCTACACAGCCAGCAGAAAGAGCAAATGCTTCTGTTTTGTCACAGCCTCCTGCGCCAGACCAAGCCAAGATGCCTGCTGTGCCTGGCCCACAAAGCATGACACCTCAGCCTCCAAAGGCCAAGAGGATCAAATCAGAGGAAGGCGCACAGTCACAACAGCCTATGACACCCGTATGCTTTGCTGTACAATCGGCTCCTGTGCAGCCTCTTCAGGCATTTGTACCAGCACAGACCAACCCCCCTGCATCTGGCACCCCTCGATCCCAGACACCTCCCTTGCCCCAGACCACCCTTGGAGGGGCTGCCTGTTCTCAGGCACAGCTAGCTCTGCAGGGTAGTGCAGTGACTAACAGTCAGCAGCAGAAGCTTCTGGACCTATTTGGTGCCGGAGCAAGCTTAGATCTGCAGCAGAAGCAAGATGCTCTGGAAGCACTGATATCATCAGTGGCTGATGGCATGTAAGCTTTCAATTCCTCACTGCTTGTTTGGTCGTATGTCTCATTCTCCTTTCGTTTGCTTTTGGTCCTGAGACCAGACCTGCATCTCAGCAATGCCATCTGCTGTGGTCAACTACTCATCAACTACTCAACAAAGAGTTTTACAAGCAGGCTTCAGGTGTGGGAAGATGTCTTGAATACTGCAATGTTTCAAGCCAAGCAGAACCAGTCTCTAGTGCAGACTGTCCCATCAACTCATACAGTGCTTCAGCCCATTGCACCGTTAAAAACTTGGTCTCAGAAAGAATAGTGCCAGAATGCAAGTTTGATGTTCTCTTTGCAGGACCAATGCCAGGTTTCTTGCCAGCATCGACAGAAACCAGGCTGAAGCTGCATGCAACATCAGCAGATATTACCAAAGTGTATCCAAGCTGGTCCAGAGGCAGCCTGCAGATCAGCAGGTACTGTGACTTGCATACAACACTTGCCATAAACTTCCTTGTGTTGTCCCTACAGCTGAGTGTGCCCTGAGAGTCACCATCTGTGGCTTTGCCTGATTGTCATTTGCCAGCCGATTGATGCGGCTGGGTGTCTGTAGGGGAGGGATGTGCTGCGTGTGTATTTCAGTGGCCTATTTGGCTGATGTCAAGCTTGGTGACAGCAGCCTCCAGGCTTACAGCTGGCTGACTTTGCCAAACACTGCTAATCGCGTCCAGGGGGCTAGGCTAAATGAACTGCAGATGATCTTTTGTATTGTATCATGTATAATGTAGCTACTGCTGCGCAGCATTGGACATGTATGCTGGTCTGGAGGTTTTTGTCATGCTTCAGACATACCCTTGCTTAGTGTATCTGAGATCCAACCTGCCGAGGATGGTTTAAGCACAAACCTATGCCTCGAATTGCTTTGGATCAACAAACAGCAAAACGTAGCAGTCTCATATTTCTCTACAACTGTTAGCATGACTTGAGTTGATCGCTTGTCTCAATTTGGATTTGATGGACAGGTCAGTGTGGTGAAAGTTTGTGAACTGTTGCATGATGTTGAAACCAGTTTACGCCGTAGTGTACCGTACATCGACCAGCAAGACGAAACAACCTGTTCTTGAATCAGCTTAACCACAGCTTGCAGAGGTCCGGCAAGCGCACGACGCGTTGATGGAGTTGTGCTTTTGAAATATGTGGAGCTGCTGAAATTGCTTATTGGGACCCAAGTGAGACCATTTGCAGCTATCGTCTGCCGGTACAGCAACGAAAATAGATGCCGTGACCCGTTGACTAACGTCTCGTCTAACACCACGGGCGCCTCAGCTGAACATGCGGCACTTTGTCGATATCAAGGCTCAAACGCACCTCACGATATTGAACGCATCGGTGCCTCTCTGCTGCATTCCAACGGACTCTTCGCTTCCCAGCCCGACTATAGACTCTTTAGCCCTTGTAGACATCAACATCGTAGAGGGCAAAGTGGTCGGAATCCATGCAGCTCGCGGTTCTGCTGCTTACGCCAACTACGATGTGGGCATCGTCGACCTGCGGCACGGCATGGTCCTGCCAACTTTCGTTGACCTACACACTCACATAGGTGACTACCTTAAAAGAACCCTTTGCAACCAACGCCCACGTACCTAAAGCCGCAACAGTCTTAAGACCCCGTAACACTGTTCAGCAACAGCTACGGCTTCATCTCTCGACACCTTGCTGTGTTGCAGACAAGGCTCAGACAGGAGAGCGCAGTCGCAATGCTGATGGTACCCTTTCTGGGGCTGACCGCAGCACAGCCAGCGATGCTGAGTTCTGGAATCAAGATGATGTATACAGGTAACACTGTGTGTGAGTTGAAGCTCATCATGAGCAGCAGGCTTACCACAGCAGGCTTAACGCAGCTGCCAGCAAGGCTGACTTTGGCTTGCAGGCGCATGGATTTCAGCTTGAAATGCGCCTATGCACATGGCACCTCAGCCCTACGCACGCATCTCATCAACATGTCAGACAAGCAAATACAGCTGACATGGCCTTGCTTTAAGATTTTGAAGGAAAAGTGGAAAGGCAAGGTATCATCCAACATAAAAACCTGCCATGAGGGCATTGAGCATGCAATCTACTGCTGCACCGTGTATTCAACAAAAATGATGTCGCAAGTTTGCTGCATGGCTTTTGCATATGAAGTCACTGACATTCCCTCGCTCTGGTACATGCTCACCAAAAACTCCACATTAGCAATGCAGCATGTCACATACAGCTGTCAGACAGTGTCTGATTGTGAAGCATCATCAAGCTTCTTGCAGTCGTGTATGCTGGTTCCATTCGATTGCATGTGCCTTTTCCTGTTGCCTTCATGTCATGCTTGTATCTTACCTTGGCTTGAAAGGGCACCCTTGGCTTGAAAGGGCACCCTGCCGCGGCCCTCGCGCTGCAGTGACAAGCAACAACAACCCTGTCACTGCAAGGGCCATTACGCAAGCACTGCTGTATGCTGCCCCAGGTTGAGCTCCAGGGTGTGTCACTGGTGGTGCTAAGCTTCTTCAGAGATGAACAGAAAGCAGTGCAGTTGGCAAACCTGGTGAAGTCAGCAGGCGGCATGCTGGGCGCGGCTGTATGCTGTGCAGAAAATGGCGGCGACCCAAATGATGATTGGACTACATGTGACAGGGACAGGGACATGCTGCTAGATAGGTATGCTGATTGTCAACAGCTGTTGTTGCCCTGCTTTGCATGGGGAACCGCACATAGCCTGCATACCTGTGCGCAATCTTGTCGTCCTGTAAGCGCAGCCTGAAGTGTTGCACTTGTTGACCTGAAGCCTGTCTTATTCAAGGTGTAGCTGCACATGACTGAGATAGATTGCTTGTTGTTGAAGTATTAGACGTCAGGCAGAGTTTTGGCCAGCCTCAAGCAGGTCTTCCAACTGAGGCCTTCCTGCCAGGGTGCCTGGTAGTCGTAGGGGTAGCAGCACTACATTCACAGGCAGTACATCCCATTTTGTGCATTTAACAGAAGCACCATTCCCACATGATGCGTATGCACATGATCCAGTCCTGTTTTCATGCCTTTTGCTGACCAGGGCATCAAGGGCACTCTGTCAAGCAATGGGGTCAGCCCTGTATGCTGTTGCAGGGTCTTCACACTAGCCAAGGAGCGGGACTTGGATTTAGACTTCCATGTGGATGAGAACGGCAATGAAAGGGCCAAGGGCCTGCTGTACATTGCTCGCAAGACCATCCAGCACGGCTATCAGGGCCGAGTTGTCTGTGGACATTGCTGGTAGGATCATACATTGCAGCTGGCACTTGTTCAGATGAACCAGACATGTACTGCTGCCTGATTCTTCAAGATATACAGCTGTTTGTGACCTATCAGAGGCAATGCCAAAAGCTGCCATTGACGATAAGCCTGCCAGGTGGCCTTGCTGAAAGCGTCACTCATGCACTGCTAACTGAAATGCAGCAATGATACTCAACCAAAGCCACAATGACATGCTTGCAGCTCTTATGCTACCCACCCAAGACAATACCACCAGGAGCTTCACTTGACAGTACTTGCACCCCATGTTGATGTTGCAAGACTTGATCACACACTGACAATCTGCTAGCAGAAAAGCAGTGTTGGCTATAGCCTGAGACCTGAATGACATGCTTGCAGCTCGTTATGCTACCAGGGCGACCAGGATCTGGAGGTGACTATGGAGGCTGCCAAAGATGCTGGAGTCACTGTGGTGTCTTTACCTCTAGTCAACCAGTGGACACAGGTAACACATCTTGAGCTCTTGGGGTACTAAAAAAGTATATTTGATAGGAAAACCTCCCTTTTCATACAGGAAGGTCACCGGTTTTAGCAACATTTGTCTCAATCGTGGATTCTTGATTCAGAAATGCCTGGGAAACCATTTACCTAATTTTGTAAAGATGGCAAAATCTGTCATGGCCCATTCATCATTTGCATGACATGCTGCATGCGCAAAGCAACTGCAACTGCATTCGTTATCAATGATTAAGATGGATTCAGCAGCCCCTGCAGCATAGCACATGCAGTTGTCACATGGCTTGTTGTTAATCACCGAAGACATATTAGGCCTCATCAACATGTGTATCTGTGTCTAAAGCATGAGGCTGTGTATGGGAACACCTCCCCGTGTGGTCTCATTAGACACGACCACATATGCACTCTTGACAAATTGGCAACCCCGGTTGCATGTGCAGGATCGGGATCAGCAGGGGCGGCGCACCCCCCGATGGCGGGGGGTGACCCTGCTGCATGAGCTGCGCAGCAAGGGCATCCCAGTGGCCATGGCTAGTGATAACACTCGGGACCAGTTCTTTGCCTATGGCGACCTGGACATGCTTGAAGTGTTTAATCAGGTATTGAATCGACAATACTGGTATAGCTGGTAGACTTGAAGTGTTCAACCAGGTACTGAACACAATACTGGGACAATACTGGTATAGCTGGTGGGCTTGGACATGCGCGGCAAAGCAGGGAATCACATGGTGTTTTGCATTGTTGATGTCTGGCTCACAGAGGCTGGTAGGGTAATTGCAGCCACAGCAGATCCTGACTGGATGCACCAGCGAGTAGCTGATGCCCCTGTTTGCAACCCCAGCTGAACATTGGCGTTGAGCCAACTTTGCAAACAAGCACGCCAGCTAGTCTAGAATCTGCTGTTGATGCTCTTCCGCTTGTTGGTGCATTCCTTCCCAGAGGTAAGACCTCAGGTGCTTTTCTGAGGGGCAAACCTTGGGGTGCTGGGCTGCACCTTTAGCAGGGCCATCAGGGGCTTGGCAACCACACTGAGTTTGGCAAAAGACAGTGCATAGCTGGCAATGTGCTGTTCTGTTCAGCAGAAGCAGTGCAGAAAGACAGTGGTTGCTGTAGACAGGTCTTGACTCTACAGCTGTCGACAGTGTACCAGCACCTTCAGGGCCCTAAACATTGCCCAGCTCAGCCCAGGCTGTTGTTCAGCCACAGCACTGCCAAAACACGTGCTTTCGTTTAGCCACAGCACTGCCGGAACACATGCTTTCTTTCAGCCACAGCACTGCCAGAACACATGCTCTCGTTCAGCCATTGCACTGCCAAAACACATGCTTTTGTACAGCCACAGCACTGCCAGACCTCAGCATTTGGTTGTGCATGCAGCACTGCCAAAACACATGCTTTCTTTCAGCCACATTACATGCTTTCTATCAGCCACAGCACTGGCAGATCACAGCATTTGGTTGCGCATACAGGGCTGCAGAATGGCTCACTTGGACAGGCCCTACCAAGACTGGGCCACCACTGTAGGCAGTGTACCGGCAGATGCCATGAACCTGCCCCATCACGGCCGCATTGCCCCCGGCCTGCCTGCCAATATGATTCTCTTCAAGGCCAGGGGGTACAGTGAGCTTCTGGCCCGCCCCCAATGGGACCGGGTGGGTGACCCTTGCCCTCCCCCTTGGACCCCTGCTTCTTCCTCTTGTTGGGGCATCCTGTGTCTGTCTACATGTACTGGATTCCATGCAGAATCTGTCAAGCAGCGTGTCTCAAGCTTGCCTGTAAGCATGCATGGGCTTTGGGAGTAGAAATACAATGATGCTCACACTTCCTGTATTACTCTAATACACAGGCAGAAATGGGCTGACAACAGGCCATCTGCTGGTGATGTGAAGCTTGCCATGCTGCTAGAAGAGAAACTTCTGAAACAGGTTGCCGTTGATTTTGTAGAGCATTTGTGCCGATACACCCAGATGAATGACTCAGCATAAGTTGATTGGCATTGCAGAACTTAGGGTCTGATCTGCACAAAATGGAGTTGGCATGCATCCGCCAAAAGGTGATGTGCTAGTGAGAGTAGTAGACTCAAGGCATGATGTGCTTGTGTTGCATCTCAGGTGGTGCTGCGTGATGGTGTTGCAATTGACGCTGAAGTCCCAGATTACAGTGAGTTGGACACCGTCCCTAACGAGAGGAGATACACAGCTGATCAGCCATCAGCAGTCCCGTCTGAACTTTCCTCTATGCCCCACGCTGAGTCCTCTAGCGATGTCCCAAACAGTGTGCCTGACCTGACACATGGGGCAGAGAGTGCAGCTGCAAGTGTGAATGGAAAGGTATGATGCTGTTTGTGTTGTGCAAGGCATGTGAGAGTCTTAGTTACAGCGTTCTGCACATCTTCAGACAGCACCCTGCAGCAAATTGCTTTCCAGGTTGCACCAATGTTTCAGAACCTGATGTGCAGCTCGTGAAGCTGTGAAGCATCTGCCCAGGCATGAGTCCTGCAATGGTGGACACGCTTGCTTGTCATGACGTAGATAAATGGCGTTGATTGCATAAGGATCTACTAAATATTGATCTAGCATTGGTGGTGATGTGAAAATAAAAGCCTTGGGGGGAGGTTCCATGCTGGTACTGGCATGCTGTTCATATTGAAATCAAAACAGAATCAGGCATGGGGATGCTGTGCATGTGATGCAGGTCAAAGAGGCTGGACACTTGATCAGCAGCAATTTTCACAGTACTGGTCATCTGACAAGTGTGGCGATATCGGTTGTGGTGACAGCTGCTTTGACAGCATGGTTGCTTCAAAGCTTCACTTGAACTCAGACGCAAACCTGCAGCAAATTTTGTAGTGCAGTTGCATGACTTGACGCATATTCTACTGCTCGTTATAGCAGTGTTGACTGCTGTTCAGAATTGTATACTCATAAATATTTACTTTCACCTGCTAGAAATATATTGGTAGACAGTAGCAGCTTGATTGTGACATTCAGACTGAGCGCTAAATCCACATGGGGAATGCGTGGCCTATGTATCGATAAGCACTTGTGCAATCAATGCATACATTGCAAAACCTGTTGGTTCAGGTAGGAGTAGGTGTGCCGTACATCATTACATCATAGTCAAAACAATAGTCAAAACGACCTCAATCAAATTTACAGTCTTGAATAGCGAGATCACAGCAAAACACAAGCTCAGCCTGTGTTTGGCCTTGCAAATCTGGCACTAAAGTTAACTGCTACCTCTCAAAGCATGAACTGTATAGATCAGCATGGTGGTAAGACACAATTCATGCACTCACTGGTATCTACAAATCAACAAGCTGTGTATAGCAGCAACTGGTCACATGTACTTCTCAGTCATATACAAAACAACCACAGGCTAAAGGAAGAATCACTAAGCTAATAACTTATGCTGCTAATGTGTCCTTAACACTGTCCGGGCTGCATCATTCATAGGTTCATTCTGAAAGAGGACTTATGTCTTCATATATTTGGACCTGGGACAGGGGCCTGACAAATCTGGACAACAGTTACTTTCTAGCATTCGTCCCCAGACAGGTTGGATCCGTTCAAACAGTACCCAACATTGTTGCTGCCATCGTTGTCGTCTCCCTTGTTGTTGCTGCCGTTGTTGTCGCTACCAACATTGCTGGTTCCAACATTGTTGCAGCCGACGTTTCCACATCCACCAGTGTTGTTGTACCTGAAGCATGCAAACATAGTTGACATCAGCTTTGCAAAGTTCACACCTGAATGTCAAGTACATTGACGAGGCCATTGTCAGGGTGACTACACTACACTACAAGGGTGCTGTGCTTGTCAACAAGGCAACTTTGACCTATGACCTATGGCCAGCACTGCAATTGCAACAGTTGCATCTTTCACAACTCACCCGTAGTTTCCTGAAGGGCAGCTGGCACCAGCAGTCGTGTCCAGAGGGCAGTTGGCACGGCTCTTCAAGATGTCTGCAAGGTTGCTGGCTGTCACATCGTACGATCCCTTCTCCAAAGCACAAGGACAAGCCAGCACTGCTGCTGCGGGAGCGGGTGCAGGCGCAAACACGGGTGCAGCCTCTGCGGCGGGTGCGACTGTAGGTGCTAGCACTCCGGACGGGCCTGCACGCGGGTTAGGTCAGGTACAGCTGAGGTAGGCCGGAATGATAAAGGTCTGGCGATTGACTGCCCAGAGTTGCGCAGTATGGCGAGCTTACCAGGAGCTGGAGCAGGTGCAGGGCCGGGTCCCAAACGGGCAGCTGAGACAACGCAGACCAAGCCCACAAGGGCAACGAGCACTGCAGTCCTCATTTTGGCTTACTGTTGGTGGTTGAAGCTAGACGACGATCTACCTGCAAACAGAACGCAATCATCAGCACCATGGAGCAAGCAGCGGTGCGTGCATCGAACTTTGAGATAGTAGGCTGTGCAGCTGCAAGGGGACACTGCGTCCCTGTGATCAGCAAAGCCCGCGGTGCACTTGCCAAGTGGTTTCGGGCACACAGCTACCGCGATGCACGACAATCTCACAAACATAAAGCGCAATCAGTGGCTTCTGAAAAAAGCACAACTTGGCGGCGGATAATTTGTCGGGACACCTCTGCAGCACTTGACGCATGCCACTGCATTGAAGTCAGTCGTGTGACGCTCACCTTGGAAGCAAAAGCGATGATCACTTGTGAGTGGAAGACTTGAAAACGTCTGCAAAGTAGAGGCGAGAGTGCGAGGTTTGGAGCCGGCAAATCACAAGTAGATCACTTTGAAGAACGCGGGCCGGTCACAAATGGAGCCTCTTACTGCATCAGTCCCCAGGTCACCTTCCGCGTATCCAGGTTGGTGCCACGTGTAGATTTGTGGATTTTCGTAACATCACTTGTCCCATTGAAGTCTGCATTCAATCGCTCATGCGGGAGTCAGACAGCTGGCTCGTCCACGTGCGGCAGCCGTAACGCCTTGTTTCCGGATCGACTTTACCATATACCGGATTGCGAAGCGCAAAGCCAAGCAGCTAAGCGCATGTCGGAAAAGGCGACATGTCCGCGCAGTACCATGACCAGAGTTTCACCTTTCCCAATTTGAATTCTGTCAACCGTGTGCTGCGCCAACTAAAGAAGGAAGAAAGCAGTCTGTTCAACTGTGTTTGTTCCGTGTCAAGCGATGCTGCGTTCATTGACGAGGTTTCCAGGTTGCATCCTGGCTTGCCAATTGCAGCAAACCTTCGATGCGGGTTGTGGTATGTTCGTGACCCTCAGACGACCTGCTACTTCAAATCGACTGACGGGCATAACGGCAACTGGTCATTTAGCACGACAAGGCTGAATGTTCATCTAGCAGAAAGTGCAGCAAATCGCGGAGGATGTGTCATTGTCGACGCCACACGCAGAGGCAAAAGCTTCCCGGTAAGACCGCCACCTGTGATCCCTTTCCTGTGCAGCTTCTGCAAGCTACCGACTTTATCTAAACAGCCTCACAAACGTCTGTTAGCCCTTGTCATTGATGTCTTGCGTTTTGCAGGACTCGTTGACCAAGACAATCCCCATCTGGGCAACTGTCTTGAACAGGGCTGTAGCACAGCTGCGTAGTTACCATGATAGCACCAGACTTGTCAGAGACAGCGCCTTCGTGATCTCATCATACCCAAAGAGTGCTCAATCAAAGGCCGACCCCCTCAACCCTTTGAAAAGCACACTTCCAAATGGAGAGCCTGCTGCAAAGGCAAGGGGCGGGCATCAGGTCCACGCTGTCAAAACTGCAAGCACTGACCAGGACTGGGACACAAGCCTGCACTTGCCTCCCTGGGTATCTTCCAATGAGCGCCTCCAAATCGAGGCTAAGCTTGACCAGTGGGTCCGAGATCTTTGCCAGGTCAGCGCGCACAACGCACATGGCAGCTGATGTCATGATGACATGTCATTTTGTCACCATGCTCAGTCTGGTGGTACAGCATCTCGCTGGCTGCACAAGGGCTTTGCCAGCATCATGGCAGCAGCCACAGAATGGCTGTCCACAAAACATCTTTCATAGTCCATTTTGCTCATGTACGTCTGCATGACATGCAGACTGCAGCTTGATTGTGTTCCATAGCAAATGCATGGGCAAAAGTGCATACAGCATGGACTTCCCTCACCTCCAATGCATGGAGCATATTGTGAGCAAAGTAGGCATTGAGAACCATTCAGTGTTTCCCATGACATTGTAGGGCAGCTTAGTTTACAGCTTAGTTTACAGCTTAGTTTACTGATGCTGCTTCACACATTTCATGCCGCTGACATGTTTGATATTCGCTTAGTGTGTTAATTGGCCTGGGTTGTTGATGTAGGTGAGTGGCGATGTAGGGCGGCTGGCAGCAGTGCTAGACAAGCCCCTGCGCCCAATCTGGCTGTCTCAGGACTCACGCATGTGGCTCAACGCCATGGCAGACCACACAGAGTTACCCTTCACACCCCTGTACCTTGTATCAGCCTCTAAATCTGCCCCTCATAGGCAATCTATAGGTGCGCTTTGCCTTCTCCTCCTATGTTTCAAGGTGCAATGCACAAGCACAATCTGATTCTGAAAGATTGGCTACTATAGGCAGATTGGGCTTGATTGCCAGCTGACATCCATGCCTTTCTTGAAAATTTAGTCGAGATAGGCCTATTGTACAAGGCATAACTCGATGGTTGCCAGCATAGGTTTGCAAATCCTGCTCAGACTAAAGCCCTACCCCATGAGGGGGCATTGGCTTCTGAACAAGCACGCCTTCTCATGAGCCTACTCAAGCACACATGCGCCACCTGCTGCCACCTGGCATTGGCCCCAGAGAGATTCACTTTCACAACCTGCACATTTAGAGCCATGTTTGAGAGTCATTTTGGCGGGCAAACAGGCTGTTCTATATTTAAGCCCAGGGCATAGTTCATGATTTGTGACGTACATCACAACAGATCACATGCAGCTATCACGATGCAGAGGTGGGCGGGGACATCGGAACGTACAGTTACAGCTATGTGCCGGGGGCGGGAGATGACGAAGAGTCCTGGGCACGTGGCCTCACTCCCGCCCTTTTCTGGCAGCATCATCAGGTGACTCCAGTTCATTTGTCAGTGACTCTAGCCACCACCAGATGAGGGAGGTTATCAGCAAGCCTTGAGCCAGGTTCTAGTTGCTGTTTCATATTTTGATTACAGCAGTGGTCATTTGACTTGCTATGATGCATAGTGAGATAGCAAGCACATCGCAGATTGACACAAGCTTCTGCTGGCATGTGCTATATGCTGTTGTAACCATGGTATGCGCCCGCTTCTTTGTTGGTACACTCAGTTACCGATTCAGTGTACTCATAGAATTTCCTGCTATGCTGTCGCACCTGTGCTTTCAAGCCAGGATGTCTGATGAGTCACAACTGGCTCCACACCCCAGACTGTAAGTTATAAAATGAATATTGCTATGCTGTCAAAAGCAGCTGTGATGATACCTCAAAAGTGTCTTGTGTGTGTGCAGGAGCTTCTGCAAGCAGGACCACATGGCATCCACACTGCAGTGGCCAATCTCCTGGAGGGAGTTGAGCAGAAGAAGCGGGATGGGCTGGGTCGTACGCTGTCAATGGCAAGGCTCAGCTCCAGGCTGTCCAATGGTCAGTCCTTGAGTCTGTGCATCTGTGCCAGATGACTGCCACTCATATGAAGATGCCTACCCAATGCATGCCAGCTATGCCTGTCTCAAAGCACACACCAGCGCCGTTGAAAAGGGAGCTGCCGGAATCCCACTCTGTGGGCCTGGCCTACTTGAGCTGGCTTGCATTTCATTTGTCAAGTGCTGGAGCCATTCATGAAGTTGTGCTAGCATGCATTTCACTAATCAAGTGCTGGAGCCGCACACGCAGTTAGGCTGGCATGCATTTCAATTATCAAGTGCTGGAGCCACTCACGAAGTTGTTGACTGTTGCTTATGTACAGGCATCATAGCTAAGCATCATCCCCCACTGTTGCTTGTGTTCAGGCATCATAGACAAGCATCATCCCCCCCCAGGGGGGGTGGAGGTGAGCAGGACCACCCTGCCCGCCCATGGCCTGGTGTGGCTGGGGTCTACCCGAATGGCGGTGGGCCCTGCTGCTGCGGGGGACCCCTCTTTTGTGTGGCACCATGTGGACGCTGTGCTCAATGCAGCTACTCCCTCTCTGGAAGAGTAAGAACCTTACTCAATCAATTAATCAATATGTATCAATGTCCCGGGGGGCAACTGGGACCCAACAGACAAGAAGTTCAGTTCAGTGAATTCGGACAGACAAGATTTGCTTCCTACATGCCAAGCATTCCCTGAGTGAACCACCGCACGTATTTGGTTCACACAAACTGATTGAAGTAGGCTCGTGCAGATTTTGGCGGCTGCACATGCAAGTGTAGTGTAGTCATCTTCAAACTGCTTCAATTGGCAATGTTTGCAGTCACATTAGATTGTTGCTTGCATCTTTCTGCATCAAAGTCCATCCCCTCAAATACAGATTCTGGGTGATCTCAATAGGCACATAGGTCCCTGAGTTACACCCACCAAAGCTTGCAGGTTCATGTGTCTGGCCTTAGTGACAGCTGTTCACAACAACTGCGCTGCTACAAGAGAGTCATGCTGTAGTTAGTCTTCAAGCTGAGCTGCTTGAAAAGCTTTTCTTGGCCCAGCCACATGACCATCCCCAGGTCTCTTTGCCTGCCAGCCCAGCAAATATCGTGACTCTGCCAGCCAAACTCTACAATTCATAAAATGAATGAAAACTGATCTGTGTTTGTAAAAACCGATATGACAAAATAAATTTATTGCTGACAGACAGTCATGCGTCAAGCTGCTCAGGACTGTGGCTGTAGGCTGAAAGCGAGTCGCATCTCAACAGTGTCCTCAGAGCTCGAGTGCCCCTCCGAGCTGAGCACAGTAGCCAGGGATACTGAAGCAGCAGAGTGCGCAGGCAAGGCAGGGAAGAGCAACTACCTGCGACTGCCGGTGGCTAGCAGCAAAGCTGACAAGCATAGCCTTGAGCGGCAACTGCCTGCTGCCCTGGAGTTTGTGTCAGGGCACTTGCTGCAGCAGCATAGAGTTCTGATACACTGTGATGCAGGCAAGCTATCATCTACCTACCTATATGGCCCACCTGCTGATGCTTGCTGTGTGACGTGTTGTGTCAGTGTACTTCTCAAGCAGCACAACTGCCCTGACTGCTGCTGAGTGGTTTGATAGCAAGTGTCAAGTCCCTCTTGCCATCAATGCGTTACTCCTGTGCAACGCAACAGTCCCTGTTTGTAAGTCTCTGCTTCAGAACACAAGCCAGCAAGTTTGATAAACTTTTGCAGGGTGAGCCCCCCTGTGTGGTGTAGATAGCATCTTGCCTACAAGGCCCACAAGTAGTCTTAGAGTCTCACATGCAGACGCTGTTACCCAGTCAAGTGCCATATTGTACTTACCCAGCTTATTGCATTGTGATGATGTTGCTGACTACATTGTGCAGGGGATGATGCATGTGTCTGCCTAGCTGTGGCAATGCACCTGGCTTGCTTCCAAGCTTGCACCAGCGATCCCGGGGTGCAGCGCTTTGTGCGGCCCTACAGACGCACTGCGCACAGACCAGGCGCCAGGCTGCCCATGCCAGGGGGTGCAGCCGTGACTAAGCACAGCATCAGGCGGGTGCTGGCCCTCATCACCAGGCTGTACCCCCTTGCTCGCCCCTCCCGGGGGATGCTGAAGCAGGTGTTCAACTTCTTCGAGCCGCCGCACAACGTCGCTGCAGCGGCGGCGGCTGTAGCTGCTGCGGCAGCTTCTGGTGAGGCTGTGCTGGCAGCAGGCATGCAAGGTGACAGGGGTGGTGAGGGTGGGACAGGGGGTGAGGGGTGTACAACAGATGTGGCTGTGACTGATGCTACAGATGCAGGCTGCAGCAACAAGGTTGTTGCAGTTATGAAGCCTGCGCTGTCGATCTGACAACAGCAGAGCTGCACACGATTTTGGAACAGACGACTGAGCAACTGCCTGACCTGCCTGACTGATTTAGATGCCTGACCTGTTGAGAGATATAGTAGGATCCATTTGAGGGATGAGAGCTGTGAGGTACTGAGCAACGCAATGAGATAGGCTGACTGAGTCCAATGGATGAGGCATGTGAGTCACTGAGCCATGCAATGAGTAAGGATGACTGACTATGTTCAAGGGATGAGATTTGTGAGGCGCTGAGCAGCAGTATAGGAATGAGTGAGGCTAAAGAACCATACGTTTTGCTGTGGTGTACATGATATGTACAGACTTTTGCTGCTGAGTTTCAGGCTGAACATATGATTGGCCCATGTCTTGAGTTGCAATCACAGGCAACGTTTTGCTACAGCTTCTGCTGCCTTTTGAGACCGTTCTGACCAAATCCCTGAATACAATGCTTTGACCTACTACAGGTGCATACCACCTGTTACAAGTTGTCTAGAGAGCTCTTTTCTTGAGAGGTGAAAATCACTGAAACTTACATGCAAAGCTAGACGTTTAAACATCTAATGAAGACCACAACGGTAGACTATAGCAGTACAATCTGCTGCCATACTCTCATACTTCCCTTGGTAGATTGGATCTCAGACTTATCGACAGCCAAGTACACGTGATGCTGGCCTCTCTAGCTGCGTGCAGGTCAAGCTGCTTCAGTTTTGCAGCTTCAAAGTCAATGCTATTACATCCCAACACTGCATGCACAACCATAAAAATAGGCTGGTACCTCCACGTATGCTGTCCATGCAAGATCATCACATTGAGCACAATTGTTCAGTACCTCATGCCATGACCATCTGTAGACAGTGTATGACAGCTGGCATACATTGGCACAGGGAACATTGATGGAACCTGATGCGGAACAGGCAACAGCAAACATCCTGAGCAGTGCAACAGCAGCACTTCAATGTGTTGATGTTTCGGACTGCTTAAACAGCGCAACAGTGTGACTTTTGCTTGTATCGTTTGTTTTGTCTTGCATCTCAAGAGACTAATTGCTTCAAGTCTTCAATGCTGCTCGTTGATATGTCACTTCAAGTTGTCTATTGACCATAGAACATATTTTGATGGGGCTGTTGTAAGCGGTGCTCTAATTTTTAATATTCTAAAGGCTCTACTTAGCCAGCACACGGCACACAAGGGCATTCCAATGCAACACATCTGCACTGCATGATGTGTCTTAGACCCCATATGAATAGCAGAGGCACGGTGATACTAATTAATACTACGCTGTGTTTCTGCCTGCAAGGAAGTCAGCCTGCATTTGGGCAGCAGTGACATGCCATGGCTTTGCCTCACTGCTTAACCTTTTTGCTTCTGCCGGCCCTGGAAGTGATTCCTGAAGCAGCAGGAGTTGCAAGGTTGCCTGAAAGCTGTGAAAGTGATGCCAGTTCACATACACTGATGCTGTGCAGGGTATGGGATACATTGATGTAGTCGTTATTGGCCTATTGTGCATGTCACACCCCAATGGTTGCCGGCAATTTGATTCCTGCCAAGGCTAAGCCCCTACCCCATGAGGGAGCGTCGGCTCTTGTGTATGCGACACATGCGCGTGGCTTCACAGCAGTCCATTGATAGGTGCAATGCAAGCTCCTGGTGAGATTTTGACCTGACAACAACCATTCTGCATGGCTTGCTCCATAGCAAAGGCAAGCTGTAAGCAGCTGCTGACAAATGACTACGATTTCACAGACACACACACGCAGACAGACAGGTGTTGTTCAGGGCAGCTGTACCTGCTGCATAGGAGAAGCTGGTCTTGAAATGGATGGTGGCAGCATGTCTGGCCAAGCAGGAATCTGCTGCATGGAGCATACCTGACTGTTCAGCAAGGACACAAACTTCTGCTGTGCCATCAAGTGCTCCACCACCTGATGCCTGCATGAACATGTGTCACAGTGACCTTCCAGGTGTCAGATAGAGCTGGTCTGAGCTGAGTGTGAGGTGTTTAAGTTTTTGGTTCCAGGTGCTTCTCACCCAAATGCAATGCTGGATTCATGACATGAGCTGACAACTGTATTTGTCTGTAGATTGCATGCCCACTGGAGAGATGAAAGGTGAATCATGGGGGTCCTCAGTGCCATGCTCTCAATGCAAACTTGTAGACAGAATAACCCAGTGGCTAGCTCAGTATGTTGTGAACCATATGCACTTGGTTCAGCTCCTGCGCTCATCTAGCACAGGCAACAGGAGCTACAAAGCATGACCAAATCCAAAACTTTGCCTGCAGCATTGCCATGATAACACAATTGCAACAGTAGTTGCTTCAATACTACACCTCATCAACAACAACTGCAGATATCTATGCCACACCATCAGCTGTTGCAAAGTGCAGCTTGTCTAGTATGCCAGCATAGACTGTTGATATATATCAATATAAATCAATGGATGATTGTTTGGACCTATAGAGGCTAGACAAGCTGACTGATTGCTGTCAAGTGGTCACTTTTAATGCTGACAAACAGAGTGATGGCAGCAGAAAAAGATGGTACTGTACCTTTCTTGATTTGTCAGACCTACAATGAAGCCATTGGCAGTTGGACCTGGCGATTCTGAGAGCGTGCTCCTTCCCCTTGGTGGTGTGCCTGTCCTTCTGCTAGGATCAATAGGAAGAACATCCCCTCTGTCCAACTGCTGCTGCTGATCAATGGCTGCAGGCTGCCCTTGTGAACTAGGCTTCTTTCCCTTGCCAGCCTTTTGCTGCTGTGCGCTACTCGGCCTCGAGGAGCTCTGCCTGACTCGGCTGCCTTGAGTCGCTGAGGCAGCCTCTGTGGCAGGTTCTGAAGTACCAGCCTGACTGAACATGCCCCGCCAGGCCCTTAAGCTACCTGCCCTGCCCTCACCAAACATGCCCTGTCTGTCTGTGCCTGCCTGCATGGCTGCCGGCATATCCTCTGGCACTGTTCTGAGCGGTGACAAACGGCTGCTTGCACGCGCCTCATGGCTCATATCTCCTGAGGACTGAGCCAACCTTGATCCTTGAATGTCTGCAGATGATCTGCATTGTCCTGCAGATTGAGGCCGCCGCCGGGTTGTGCCATCACGTGGTACAGACTGCTGTGACATCCCTGATTTGGAGTGAGACTGTTGCAGGCAATCTTCCTCTGCAAGCTGGCGGTGTGACTCCTCTTCCTGTAGTGGCTGCATGTTGCCTGTCCAGAACGGCGGCTGCCTATGACTCGTAGCAGACTGCGGCCTCTGCAACGTACGCTTGACAAGATCAGAAGACTGAGTGCTGGCTTTGGCAGACTGAGGCCGCTGCTTGCTGCCCTTCAAGCTTGCTTGTTGCCCTTGCAGATCACCAACCCCAGCACTGTCTTTTGCATCCCCATACACTCCACCTTGAGCGCTGCCTGAGGCGTGCTGATGGGTGTCAGCTCTATGCATGTGGTTGGCTTCAGCTGAGTCTGTCTGTGCGCCAGTGGGAGGCTGAGGAGATGCAGAGATGGGAAAGGGAGGGGGCCTGGGGGCTGAGGCCAAGCCTGCCCTTAGCCCTGCTGGTGAAAGGCTGATTCTGGACCCTGAAGCAGAAGAGGGGCGGGAGAAGGGGCTGTCAGCTGGGGCCAGATCCTGTCCAGAGGGTCTTGAGGGAATGCTGACTGATGTGCGCAGAACAGCCCCATTGCTTCTGCTGGCTGCCCTTGAGTCACTGCCCCGGCCCTGCAGAAAGGTGTGTCACAAAGTGCTTGAGCGATCACATGGGTGCGCAAACGTGCCTGGGGGTGGCTGTACTTAGTGCTGTACTTGGGCTGCGTGTCTGCTCAGTTCTACAAACTTCCACATCTGACAGAAAAACAGCACAGTGGGCTGTGTCTTCAAACACTGGCTCAAGTTTGACCATAAACAATCAGGAAAGCACCAGGCTGTTTACAGACCTTCGACAGCAAGGGACAGCAGGCCAATAGCAGTTTGTCGGCATCGGAAAAAAACCAGCAAAAAGGTTGTGTCACCGAAGAAGGGGCTCGAACCCTTGACCACAAGGTTAAGAGCCTTGCGCTCTACCAACTGAGCTACTCCGGCCCGTGCTTGAGGGATTCAAGCCTTGGGTGTCCCAGGATGATCTTGGTTCAGGTGACTTTGCTGACATGAAGCCAAATTTAATTATCTGTAAATACAAAATAAAATTCCCTGGTGATTTACCTGTTGCTGACCCCTTGTACGCAACACAGCTTGAACAGCAGTCTGCAGCAACTCTTGCATTTGATGTTGAGCCGCCAGGCTGGCTTCAGCTGTCCTTGCTCTCTGCTGCTCGCTTGCCAACTTCTGCCGCAACAGTGCAACCTGCAAGACAGGACTTTCACATTGATTCAATTGTTTGAAAGCCAAAACAGAAAAGGAGACCATGCCCTGGTGCAGCCCTGTTACAGATACAAAGCTTAGGTTCTGCTGCAATTAATTCATGCACACAGCAAGATTGCTGCCATCTCAATGTTGGACAGTCTGTCAGGGATGGTTGGCTCATAAGCATAGCAGCCTCCTGCATGTCAATGGCACAGACTGGGTCTTGCATCATTGATCAGGTGGCATTGTTGCATTCTTTGAGCACCACCTGAGAGGTACAAAGAGGCATCCATTCATTTGCTCATTAAACATGCGTCTTTCCCTGGGTCAGGCAGATATGAGCCCTGAGTACTCGAGGACCCCAAGTCCCTGTAAGAGGTCCTGTGTTGGCAGTCAGCGGACCAGCAGAAACGCGTGTTGATGTTCTGTACATCGGGACAGGACAACTTTGTGGTGACCTTTGCAACTATCTCCAGAGCGTCTATTGCTGTCCACTTGACAGAACAGAAGCTTCTCAGGCAGTTGCAGGTCACATTTCATACAGCAGATGCTGTTGTACTTCCACAGACCCGTGAACAGTCATTGAGGTGGATCTATGTTCAGGTAATGGCTGTGCTAAAGTCTGGTGATCTCTCTTTTGTGTTAGGCAGTAGACTGCACAGTTCCCTCGGCAGTCTTGCACTGCACACACAATGGACAGAACAGTTGGTTGCAGAGCAAGCAATAGGACAATTTTCACCTGAGGAAGTTGCCTAGCAGCTGTCTTGTTGACATTCTCGCCATTGTGACTCATCCTCCTGACCAGTCCTGTAGCCTGAGGACTGTTGAGCCCTTCTCTAGCAGGGCTCTGGCCCTCAGCCCCAAGCCCTGCCCCTGAAGGGCTGTCCATCAAGTCATGGCCTTCAAACTGATAGATGCGCTTCAAGGCGTTGGTTTCCCTCTGCATGGTCTCATACCAGCCCGCCAGTTCAGCCTCTGCTGCAGCCAGATCTTCCTGCAAATTCAACAAGCTTGGTCTAATGTTACATGATAATCTGATGTGGTAGCTGCCTTGCACAACACAAACCTTCGTATGCATGAGTCATTTCAGTCATCATCCACTCTGTAGCTGCTCAGTCCTGCAGTCTATAGTTGCAAATGCATGTCAGCATGTACAAACAACGGAAGCTGAGAGTTGGAGATGTGATGTGTTGTCAAGGTTGCAAGTACTCAATTTATACCAGCCCAGTGCCAGCCGTAAAGTCAGCCTCTGCTGCTACTAGTCCCCCTGCAGTAGCCAGTAGCCACTATGATCTATGTGCCTTCAACAGTCTCATTGTGCCTTGTGCGTCACCACCTCCAACTGCCTTTGGAAAGGTGAATAGCCTTGCCTCAGACACAGCTGACTGTCTCAACTTTCTCACCCCTCAGGGCCAGCAGCTTAACTAAACCAAGCTTGAAATCTCTTTCAGGCGAAGCCGATTCACGAGCTGCCACCTACAGCTTGGTACCTTTGAACACTGTGTTACGCTCAAGCAGGAGTTAGCATCACCTTGAGGAGGTGATTCTCCCTCTTGAGGGCAGCTCCCTGCTTGAGCAGCAGCTGGGCCTGACCCTGCTCTAGGGCCTGGGCCTCTTTCAGGCGTGCCACCTCAGCCGCCGCCTCCCTGTGAAGCCTGTCGAACTGAGTGGCTGCTGCACTCATTGCATCCAGCTCCTCCCTCAGAGCTGCGCTGCGCTGCTTGTATATCTCATCCTCCTGTGCACTCCAAACAGCACGGTCAGTTCAGTATGGCCAAAGCATTACTGAGCAACATTGAATTGACTCTCAAAGGCGCGGTCTTTTCTTTTCTTTTCCAGTACGGAGCATCCCAGACTATGTCATGGTGTCTCCCTTGCATCCTGCTCCCCCTCTGCAATGCTTGCAAACCTCCTGAACAATCTTACATATGTAGAAACGTTTTTTTTATACTATTCATAGGCAATGCTGAGTTTGGAGTCCCCGGGATGCACATTTCGGAAGAATCATAGATGTTTTGGGGTTGAGAAGAGCTCTATATGTATATTCATAAAATGCATGGTGAAGGTGTGGTGATCGTGCTTGGGCCAAGTGGCAAGCTGCTGTTTGCTTTTCCCGGCCACAGCATGCTGATGCATCTCTCGTTGCTTCATCCCGCAGTGCTGCGTTGCGCTTGTTTCTCACAATCCTGTGAACTCTCAATGGCAAGATCGGCATTGGCAGAGTGTGGTCGAATTGTTAGTTGCAGTGCCAGTCAGATCTTGTCTCTGCACTGGCATGTCAGGTGCACTACTAAACCAGTCAGGCGCCCCTGCCTCCTGCACTCGATCCTGGTGACACAGAATGCTTATGCCATGGCGTCCAATGTGGCTTCCGCCTTGTGACACAAGCTTGCTGACTGCATACGAACGACGCATAGAGCTGCGCTCTGCTGTTGCAGACCAAAACTCTGCACTGCTGTGTCTGCTGAAACAGCAGGAGCTTGGCTCTTTGTTCTGAGCAGGAGCCATCCTTGCTGCTCAAGATCAGGCTGCTGCAACATTCACTCATGGAACTTATCAGCCTGTCTGGGGCGTTTCACATGTGTAGCTTATGAGCTGCATTGGCTGCATGCTACTGCAGGGCAAGCAAAGCTGAGCATGGCATTCTGGTCTGAGCCTGCCCCTGTAGAGCTGAGATCAACCAAGTGCTGCACTGCCTTATTGATGGGCCTGCTGTAGACCATCACTCATGTAGGTCTCTGGGCTGCCCGTTCTGGCCATATGGACAGTCATGCACACTCATCATTGAAACGAGCAGGTAATGAAGAGGTCTTGGATGTAGTTGCGCTGGGCTGCAACTGTCTGCTTTGCAATGCTGCTTGCTTACTGTGCTGAGCTGGCAACAAGTCAGGCTGTGTATCCCCATACTGCAGCTGCCTTTTTGCTTTCCATTGCTTTCAAGGCTGCTGTGCATGCGAACCTTCTTCATCTTCTCTGCCGAGACCCATTCACTCAATCATCTTGCATGTGCAGAGGCGTTCAAGGCTTTTGAGTGTCAGTGTGGCCAGAATGCCTACCAGGCTGGATGCTTGGATGTGGTCTTGCCCTTGACATGCCCTGCCATCAAGGTTTGCAAGTGCCAACATTCACAAAACAAATGATCACCAGAGTGAATCACTCGCTGCTGATGTCAATGAGTATTGCTGCATTGCAGATGCACACTTCATCCCTCAGAAGCCAGCAATAGTGTCCTGTCTTGGGTTCAATACATGCTTTGCATGTCGTGTGTGTCCTGTTGCCTGCTCCGCAAATGTGCGATGCAATCAGACAATGCAACTCTTAAGACCCAGGGACAGGCGCCACAATTGTCACAGCCATTCGCCATGCAACAGCAGCAAAGGTTCAGGGCAATGCATGGTGAAAGCGCAGGTGGCTGACTCACAGTGAGCTGTTTGGCTTTGTCTGTCACAATCTGCTGCTCCAGGACGTTGACCCGCCCCTTCAGCTTCTTCAGTGTCAGCAGGTCCACCTTGTCTGTCTCCTGAGCGTGGCGAGCCATTGCTTCATCAATGCCGGCCACTACCTCCTTGTGCAGATCCCTGCAAGAAGAGTCAGGGCCTTTCAGATAATGCAGTACTGACAACAGAAGCTGTGCAGATGTGTGTGAGGTTTGTGCCCGAGAGGAAATGACTTTGCATGCCATTTCTCTGCATTGCAACTTATTTAGTGACAAACAAGGTTGGTCAAGCGTGAATGGTCAATGTTCCATGCAGTCCTGCCGTGCCTCAATCCCTCCTCTGAAATGCAAATTTGCTGGCGGTTATCATGTCAACATGACACTTAGGAGGAAAGTTTGCCAGCCAATCAGGGCAGGAAGCTGCACATGAGAACAGCTGCCCAGTGCTGCTGATGCGCATACAAACAGCTTCAGCAAGGTGGCTCATTGGTACTGCTGCAGTGAGTCCAGTTAGATGCCTGATGGTGCTGAGCTGTCGAGCTTGGCCTTCAGCCGTGTCTTCAGCTGCCTTGTGGCTGCCTTCGCCCTTCAGCTGTGCCAGCTGCTGCTTCAAACGCTCCAATGTTGTCTCCCATTGCAGCTCACGTCGCATGTAAGAATCCTGATGCCTCTGCACAGTCGCACAAGCCCTTGGTGTGCATTAGCAGGTCATGTCGATGTGTATATACATTGCCACTTAGCTCCAAGCTGCCGCCTTAGGAGGCTCCCGTTATGATCGCTGAAAAGCGTAAACTTTTCTTTTTCTTTTTACATTGCCACTGGAATGGCTTGGTCACACATGAGCACCTTGCTGTGTCACCGGCAAGCTTGCTGTCATGTTGACATGCATGTGCTTGTCAGTATGAGAGTGCGATCTTGAGCCTTGCTGGGACAGATGAATCTTAGGGATTGTCTGTCGGCAGTCCATGAGTACATTGTGGCATCAAAACTGGCAGGCTGCTGTGAAACTCACTTTGGCGTCTTCATGAAGCATGGCGCACTCTTCATGCATGCTGTCTAGCTCCTCCAGCATGTCCTGCTCATGCTGTTCTGCAAGCCATACTTGTGCTCAGGACCAAACACGCAATTGTGCTGTGCATATGAGTTAGCATAACAAGCTTTTGGTATGCTGTCAAGAATCTGTATGAAGTCCAAACAAAGTGTCTGTAGTGATGACTGTGCTCCTTGCATAGTCAAAGCTGCATTGCCAGCAAATGCTCACATCAAGTTTGTGGTCCTTGTGATGGTACCTGCTCACAAACCAGTTTGCATGTGCGCAAGGTTTATACCTTGTGCACGCCTCGCTTTGTCAGACCTTCCTGTGCTGCGACTCATAGATGTCATTGTCATTGTCTGATGCTTGGCCAGTTTGGGTGTGCCTGGTCGCATGGTGGTGCTGGGATTCTGTGTAGCACCCAGAGCTAATGCTGGTATGACTACAGCTTCATCACGAGTCTCTGCATCGTGCAAATGCTCTGTGAGCATTGTGATGACGCACTTGGGATCACAGGGACATGAGATGGGTGCAGATTTGCTGCAGCAGTTCATGTCACACCTTGAGGCGCTTCTGTGCTTTGCATGAAACTGCGCTGAGCCCTGGTTGACTGCCTGTTTAGGCTTGCAGACTTGTACACATCTGCAGATGTGCTGCTTGCAAGATTATGTATGGTGCCTGCAGACGCAATGTCCGACTGCTGCTCTAGCTCCGCCGCCTGGAGCATGAACATGGCTGGGCTGCGTTAGTCACTGTCCCTTTGCATATGACAGTCCACCCAGCAAGCAACCTCAGGTCAACGTGAGGGCAGAACGTAGAGAAGTTTTATGCTTGCCTTGTCCTGCATGCGTTGTATCAAGCTGTACGCCCTGGTGATGGTCCGCGCAGGGTAAGCCTGTTGCAGCTGTTCCATGTCAAGCTGTCTACTTTTCGCACTTTCCATTTCAGGTTACAATAACGATCACAACGCCAGCCTTGAACGTGCGTCTTTCTGTTCAACGCTTTCTTGCTGGCGTATCATCGCGTGATCCGCTCTGCCGATCGCAGTGCAAAGAGCTGTCCATGAACACTGGTCAGTCGACTTCTTCTGCAGGTACATTTAACAGGAATCCGGATCACCGATTTCTGATGTTCAGATTTCTGCAGAGGCCGTAAATTTGCGAGGGTGCACGATATCACGAGCCAATAGCAATCTCGATAGGGCGCAGATTCACTGTTGCGAGACGCTCGTGGTTTTCCCCGTCCGTCTTCACAGTCGCTGTCACAGAAGTCTGCTACGCGCTGATCAAGATGGCTTTCACCTTGATGCAAAAGAGCAGCTTCGCTGGTACAAGCCTGGCCACCAAGCAGGCCCAGCAAAACCGCTCAGCCAAGGTCAGCACGCATCTCTGAACAAGTCGGAGTGTCTTGTTCATTGAATTGCATGTTGCTGCAAGCAGGTTTACAATGCTGCAACAGAAATTGCTCGCGTGCTTCGCCTGTAAGTTTTCAGTGATCGAGAGATGCAGTACTTGTGATGGCATCGTAGGCTGTGCCAGTCACCGCCAAGCTCGGTGGCACGCAAGCCAAGAAGGCCCAGAAGACTGTAAAGAAGGCAGCTAGTACGCTCAAAGGAAACGCTAAGAAAGCTCAGGGTAAGGCAAAGTCAACAGTAAAGCAGACCAAGAGCAAGGCCGCGCCCAAGTCGGGCGCGGGTAGCTGGTACGGTCCTGACAGGCCAAAGTTCCTAGGTACGTATACCGACATCAGCTCATGTCGTCGGGTCGGCAAGCGAAGCGTTACAAGGGTCTGTACGGTGATGCCATCGACTGTATCACAGGGCCCTTCACTCAGCCACCATCATACTTGTCTGGCGAGTTCGCTGGTGACTACGGATGGGACACAGCAGGTCTGTCAGCAGACCCGACCACCTTTGAGCGATACAGGAACATCGAGGTCATCCATGCCAGATGGGCAATGCTTGGAGCTCTAGGTAATGCACTCAGTGCATAGTATGGCAACTTGTGTCACATATGATTATCTGTGTCAGACAGCAGCATGTCTCACTCAGCCTGTCTGCCATTTGCTGTCATTTCTCTTGCACTGGATGTTAAGCAGTGGCTTATGCATGTGATGATCCTTTTGAGATTTTGCAGGATGTGTCGTGCCTGAGCTTCTGAATGGCACCAACCATGTGCCCTGGTTTGAGGCTGGAGCTACTATCTTCTCCAAGAATGGAATCCAATACCTGGGTATCCCAGGACTCATCAATGCCAGGAGCATTATTGCAACCTTGATTGTGCAGGTAAGCAGTGTGGGCTGATGTTGCATGGTCTTGAGGCAGTCCCAAGAACAGATTTCATGTTTGCTGGCAAAGCAAGATGTTTCTATAAGTTCGGGTCCTCACACCATGTGTGCTCTCAGGCTTGGTCCCATCCAGTTGTCACGCACCCCACAAGTGACTCACTAATGTGACAATGCAAATGAGGGCTGCAGCATGTGTGGAATACGCTTATGCATCAAGGCCTAAGTAGATTCCTGTTCTTTTCTAGGTCATCTTGATGGGAGCCATTGAGGGATACAGATTCCAGGGGGGTATCAAGGGTGATGAGGGCTTTGACCGCCTGTACCCAGGGGGCGACTACTTCGACCCCCTCAGCCTGGCCGATGACCCAGACTCATTTGCAGAGCTTAGGGTATGTCTCATGGCCTCATGCAGAGCATTTGGCAAGGCATGCTGCCTATCCCACGATGGATGGTGCAGCTGTATTGCAATTGACATGGTCATGTGGTGACATCTGCTCAGCCTGAGTGCCTTCACACAGCACAGGCTGTTCTGCACAGCGCTGCTGTTTTGAGGACACATCCCTTCAAACAAAGTCAGCTTAAAACATCTGCAGACCACAAGTTGCTGTGTGCTTCACGGTACTTCGATGTATGCATGGGAATGCACAAACTGTGAGCCCATTTCCTGTCAGCTCTTGAAACTTTTAGTCATACCTGCAGACAGTCTGCATCCAGAGCTGCTTGTAAGTACATCAGTAATTATGGAATGCTGGGTTAATTTGGCCTTTCCTTCCCTACAGGTGAAGGAGATCAAGAACGGACGTCTAGCTATGTTCGCCATGCTTGGCTTCTTCGTGCAAGCCATTGTCACTGGAAAGGGCCCAGTCCAGAACCTGACAGGTCAGCTTTGCTGCTTGTTGCTGTGTCACACTCCTCTTTGTGCACGCGCAGAGCAAGGCACATGGACTGTGCTGTCATGCGCAATGCATATGCCTAGTCAAGCTCTGTCAGAACACCATGTGGGCTGTGTTTTGTGCTGCGCATGCGAGGTGTCTATTTACTGTCAGAGCTGAAGGCATACAGCAGATTTTGCCATACTCAGCAGATTTGACGCTCATGGCTTGCCATTTGCATTGGTGACCTGACGCAATCATGCATTCTTGTTTTGTTATTTGAAATTCAATTGATGTTGTCTACGTGCAGACCACATCTCAGACCCCACCCACATCAACGGTTTGGCCACATACGCCACCAAGTTCACACCCAGCTCATAGATACCCGTCTGGATAGCTTCGTCATGACTGCCTGAGAAGAAAATGCTAGGCCAGCTTTCGTTCACAATATGTGTAGGCAGGGCTGCTGGTCTCGGCAGCATATTTTCGCAGCCATTTTGCAACCCAGTCCTTTTTGTCACTCAGCAGCGCCGCAACTTGGCAATGTATACATATGTATGAGCAGACCACTGACCACTACAGTTATGAATGACTGACATGCTTCAATTTGTAAAGCCATAGGCTTGAAGAATGCGCTGCTTGATGCCAAGTCATTGCAAAATGCATCACTATCCAAGCTGTCCCAAACCGAGGGTCATGTTCTGTCGATTCAGCTCCAATTGCACTTCACTTTCTTGCAGCTGCCCGGTGGTGCCAAGCCGAGATTCCTACCTAAGCAGAAGAAACTTTGCATAGCCTGCGCAAATTTGTTTAAACACCTTGTACATGCATGTACTCGTATGCACTTACTGGCCAACATGCATCCAGTGCATCTGAGCATTACATATTGGAGTTACAGCTGTGCACAGCACCATTTGTCAAGGGTAGTGACATACTCAAATCAGATTAGCACAATGCACAGTGCTGTTGGTACACAAGTAAATTCAGGGCTGGGCCTCTCATCACTCACTACACCTACGTCTACTCAACCAGGACTAGACTGAACCTCTCAGTTCTTATACGAATGCACGACCCTCAACAAGAATACGTTTCAAGAGCGATTTTTTGATTCCAAGCTTCATAATCTGCTCGTTCTCATTCCCGCCTTGCAGATTCGGTGACCCTCTCATGCAAAGCTCACAGGCTTTCTTCACAGGGTCTGCCCAACCGACTCTGATTTAGGGCACACGCCTTATTTGGACAGAGCGGACCACAGACTGGTCATCTGGCCTGATGTCACTCACAACAATGACCAGTTCGCCCTCTTTCACCAGGTCTCTCCTCTTCAACAGCCTGCGCTCAGCAACATCTTAGGCTCAGCCTGATCTGCTGCTAGCACAGCTGAGACGTGGTGGAGGTGGCACATGTGCTGAGAAGCTCATGCAAGAAGGTCAGAACATGCCAGCTGATGAAAACACAGGACAAAGCATCATTTCCTGCTGCGTTCAGATAAACTGCACTGGCATGACACCTTGATGTCTGGCTGAATGCCCATATGGAGCTGTCCAAATTCTGAACTTTGGGACCCTCATGGCTGAACATCCGTTCATAACAAGGAGATCTGCAAGGCCTGACTAGGAAGAAGCAGACTCACTTGAAAGTGGTGTCCACATTCTCCTCAGGGTTGGCAGAGAAGTCAAGGCGGAAGGGCATGACTCCCCACCTCAGGTTCATGCGCTGCCTCACATCCTGCTGATCTGCAAAAGTCACATCTCATGTCAAGAACAGATCAGGTGATCAGGTAGATCAGGGACAGCAGCACCTTGCACAGCTGATGGTCACCTCTGTAAAGTCAGCAGGCGAACGACAAAAGCAAACAAGGCAAAGACACAGCAAGCCAGGTGACATGGCTCAGCAGCCGCAGCATGCGCTCATTGCAACAGAATGCAGACTAGCATATGTTCACAATGTCAGAATGGAATCCATGCAACGCATGAGCGCACCCGTGAAGGCAAAGATGCGCATATGTGCACAATGTCAGGAATGGAATCCATGCAATGCATGAGGGCACCTGTGAAGGCAAAGATGGGGCAGTCAGGGCGGCATCTGGACAGGAAGTTGGCCATGTAGCCCCTCCTGGTGTACACAAAGATGGCTGAAGCCCCCAGGGCATTCGCCATCACAGACGCGCTTGCACACAGCTCCTCGCTCACCCTGCCATCTGCATTGGGGGCCAGGTTGGGCAGCACTATCTGCCCATACTTCTCCTGCCTGCCACATTCAGGCAATGATGTCAAGCTCAACAGCTTGTGAGCGTGTTTGATTTCTTACCAACATGCAAAGCTGAGTGAACGTGCAGCTACTCAGATACTGCTGGCAAGGCTCAAGAGCTTGCAAGACTGTTTGTGGTTATAAGCTATGCACAATGCTAAGTTGGTGTGCACTTGACACAGAGAAAGGCATGGGGCACATGCTTTTTGTGCCGTGGCTGAACGGGAGAGCCTATCATCTGTGCTGCCGGCAGCACTTCAAATGAATTGACTGGTCAGATCTACGACGCAACTTGATATCAACTAAAGTACGAACACCACATGATTGGCAAGTCCATGATCATTTGCATGGCCTGCTGCATAGCAAGTACTGATGCCAAAGGCACACCCACTATACATGCATAGTCTCCACAAGGCCTGATATTTCAGGGCTGAAGCATAGGCCTTAATTGGATGTCAACTCAAAGGCTACTCAAGATTTGGCTGCCAGAGCAGCATACTGCAGGGCCAGGGGCATAGGGCATAGATTGTTGGTGCAGACCAGGAAGTCAACATGCCCGTCGTTTGCAAACAGCACATAAGGAACTGCAGGCAAACGACCAAGAAATTGAATTGCTGAGCTGCAGCATGACCTATGCACCCTCATCCTGCCCTGTAATTGTAGCACTCTTCTGGATACAGACCAGAGTTGGCAAAGAAGCTGGAGGTTCACACCTGAACCTTGTGAGCATTTGGGTTTTGAGTTCTGAGGTGCCCAGATGGCATTTCACATCACACAGGATGCTGTCCTTGTGTTGTGCTGGTGATTCTTGCTGCATGTGGATTTTCTGAGTTTATTCAGCTTATGTTGTTTGTAGCAAGATCTGCCAGTCCATCTCCCTATCCACTGAGTCAAAGGCTGTGGTCAGGTCCAGTAAACACATGTGCAAAGTTAGGCAACGGTGCTTAGGACAGAGGCCAGACTTTGCACACATGTATGCTGGACCTGACCAACGCCTGTGACTCAGTGGACAGGGAGATGGACTGCCAGATCTTGCCCAGCAGGGTGCACCGACAAAGCTTGTCATGTGCCAAATGTTGTGGTACTGAATAGGTGCAAGACCCTATTTCTGGAATCTCAGCTGCAAGGCAAAAGACTCAGGTGGCTAGGTCATGTTTTCTGGATGTGTCTAATGATAGATTGCCTAAGAAGCTTTTGTTTGGTGCAGTCAAAATGGTCGAATTAGCAGGTATTACAGGGATGCACAGGACAGGCTGCTCTGGAGAGACAAGACTTGTCCTGCACGTACCTAGCTCATCATGAGCTGGAAAGCGTAAATGATATGATTACTGTTATTGTTTATTGTTTGTAGCATGGCTGATGCTGGTTTTTGATATTATTATAACAATACCAACAATCATTACATCATTGAATTATTGTTATTGCTATACTTATCATCATTATACTGTTATATGATATTACTGTTTGCAGTCAAGAAGCATGAGCATGTTCGATGTGAGCAGTTCCATGCCAAGACGCATGTGCTTGTTTCTGCAGAGTGTGCCTGCAGTGAGCAGTTCATGACCAACACCCAGTCAGATTATGTCAAAGTGGGCTTTGTCACCTGGACATGAACCCACAAGGGTGATGGTCATGAACTGTTCATTGCTGTTAGACTGTACAGAACAGGCACACACGTCTTAGCATGGCACTAATCACATTCAAGACGCGCATGCAAAACCACAGGCTTGCGCTTCACTTGACAAAGTAAAAGATTTCAACAAAGGTGCCCCGACTGCATGAGAAAGACTAGCATAGACAAAGAACAATCCAGAAGGGCAATCTGAGCTGGCGTCTCATTTTCTACAGGCCTGCTGCGATCATGTCTGCTCCCAATGTCAATCTGTTAGGCCACAGATCAGTCAAAATGCAGACCCAAAACCCAGGCAAGAACTGACCTCATCTGACAACTTACTCCAGGCGCAGATGGAAGTACAGCCACAGATTGCCATTTTGAGCAATTATGCTGATAAAACAGCATTTTGTCAGACTTCCGTCGTGTTCTCTGCTGCTGTAAGGTGAACGCATTCACTCACAACCAGCTCAGCTTTGCACAAATGAGCAGCACCCTGTGTGGTGCACTTGCAATCCTCCTTTCACAAGCATCGCAACCAGGCACAAGGATGTACAGGGGAACTTCCAAGTAGCGAAGGGTGCTGATCAACCCTCAATCACTTGAGGGAGCCACTGCACATCATCAGCTGTGCTTGCTATGCTTGCAAGGGGATGACCGCTGGTGCAACCTGGTCCTCAGACAGACACACCTCCTGTGGGGTCTACATCACAGCTGGCCTGATGACATTAGGGTGCAGGGAAGATTGCACCGGGCTGCCGCCTTAGGAGGCTCCCGTCATGATCGCTGAAAAGCGTAAACTTTTCTTTTATTGTCTTTTCTTGCAGGGAAGACTGACTGACCTGCACCACTCCTCAATCCGCCCTGAAACAGCCCTGAGCACCGCAACAGCCTTGTCTGGATAAGCCCCAGCAGCAGATTCGCCAGACAGCATCAGGGCATCTGCCCTCTGCCTGACCACATCTGAGATGTCTGCTACCTCTGCTCTGGTTGGGGTGGGGTACTCTATCATGGACTGCAGCAGGTGTGAGGCCACAATGACTGGCTTGCCCTGCTGCCGGCACCGCATCACAATCTCCTTCTGGACTGATGGCACATCCTCCAGAGGAATCTGGGCGCCTGCAACAAGGCAGCAGAGTGTGCGTGACATTGCGGGCAAGACGCCAAGAGATCAAATGTGCTAGTTACAGGAGACTGCATTTGTTGCGCTGCATTTGTTGCGCAGCATTTGTTGCTTGCGTTGCAATGCTCGAGTTCATACCAAAAGATTGAATGGCGTCTCACAAGCAGATGCAGTGTCCAGAGCATGATACAGATGCTGTAGGTTGCTTGACACAGACTCACCCAGACATGGTGAGAGCAGCATTGCAGCTTGAAAGACATATGTTCAGCTACTATACTGCATGAAGTACAACAGATGACAGCAGCAACAGCTAGCAGCAGCAGTAGCAGCAGCAATGGTGCAGTCTGATGAAGTGGCAGATGGAGCATGAACATAAAGTAGCCCAGCACCAAGCAAGAAAAAAAGAAAGCATACCTAGGTCACCCCTAGCAATCATGACAGCATCTGAAGCCTCAATGATGTCTTGGGCGTTGGGGACGCTGTCATGGCTCTCAATCTTGGCCACAATCTCAATCACTTTGCTGCTGCGGGAGCTCAGGTAGCTCTTCAGGTTGTTGATCACATCAGCCGTCTTCACAAAAGAGACGGCGATGAAGTCTACATCCATTTGGATGGCGAAGTCGATGTCTAGCCAGTCCTGCAGCAGTTTAAGCATTGTTTTGGGTGCAATTGTGACAGCTTGCAAAGAACTGTGCAGCAAGCTGCGTGAGGCTGCCGGCAAGTGAGCCAAGCTGCAACCAAGCATGAGGTGGAGCTTGAGATGTGGCATGAGTACATCAGCTGAGCTTCACAAACCATGGACTTTTTTTCAACTTGCTAGAAGCAGCAATGGAAACGCGTTGCTGCTCTTTTAAAAAAGGTCTGACGCTCAAATACGCTGCATCCCTGACATTGCATCATGCCTGACATTGCATTACGCCTGACATTGGAACTGGGAATGTACACAAGCCAGTCAGTCATGTATCCCACATGATTATCAGGAGCAAAGGTCGTTGAGGCCAGGCAAGACCAATTGGACTGCACGCAATACTTTTGTATGTAAAACAAACACAGAGTTGTCTGAAAGCTGCCTCACAGCTTACAAAGGCATTTGAGCCATTGAGCAGTGGTGGCTGCAGTTTTGGTGATGCAGGGTGTGATGTGAGAGGGAGGCGCTCACCTTGGAGGACAGCACCGGCAGCATGGAGTTGCGGGCCCTGACAATGGTACCATTCCTTCTAAAGGTCAGGTTGGCCCGGGACAGGATGATCCCGGGGTCAGCCACTTGGCAGCGCACATCTGGACCAGCTTTCTCCAGAACGTCCAAGGTGACCATACCTCCGTCAACGACTACATGGTCACCCACCTACACCATATGTAAGTGTGAGTGGTACCAGCTGTTACTGTAGGCAATGCTTCTGCTCACTGGTGAAGAGCATTGTGCTGCACTTACTGCCACACTGCAGCGCTGTTTGTGGGTTTGCTGTAGAAGCAGGCAAGCTTGTGCTGCTGCGTTGATGCATGGTGAGCACTGGCTGGCGACATGCAGTCAATGCCTCAGGTGTCACAGCAGCATCAAGCTGGTTGCTGTGGGAGGGAAGAGATGTGGTTTTTGAGGAACAGCAGAGACAAGGCGGGCAGCAAGGTTTCATGAAAAGGTGTGCGTTTGTGACACACCTGCACATCATCTACAAAGGCCTCATAGCTGACACCAAGTCCCTTCTTGCCTTCAATGACTGCTGGATTCCTGATGGTCAGAACAAACTCCTCGCCAGCCTGTGGAAATTGCGTACACATCTTGAGTGTGAAGCGTTTGTCAAGCAGGTGCCAGACGTTAATGCCAGTGGCTTCATGTCGCATAGCTTGACTGATTTGCAATGCAGTGCAACATGACCTAAGAAGTTGGCTACTTGTTTTCATGACATGTATTTGACGCACACGGGATGTACCTCAGCTTTCTGTGGCTGTTTAAGCTCGTTCAGATGCACCTCACTGCCTTCAGTGTCCATCATGATTGCAACAGAGTACCTGCAAGCGGCACAAACCATTGACTACAAATCCAGGATGCACCTAAGAACAGGCTGTACTTGTTGCAATGAACATCACAAAACATACCCATTGTCTTTGTTCAGCTTTCTGATGCGGTTGATTACTGTCTTGTGCCATTCATGATCTCCATGCGACATGTTGAGACGCGCGCAGTTCATGCCTCCAGCTGCCAGTGTTGCTAGCATTTCCTCAGAGCTGGACTTAGGGCCAATGGTACATATGATCTTGGTTCTTCTGGTACTACGAAACCCTGTAGCGATGTCACACAAGCTGTGTGAGCAGTCCTCAGGGCTACCAGTGGTTCTGAATTGGCAGAATGATCGCCATAGCAACTGCAGTACGAGCTGTACACACCGTTCTCGCTCAGCTCCTTCGCCAGCACTGAATCAACTTCGATATTAGGGCCGCTTGATCCCACCCCGTCGGCGACATGGTCGGGGTCCGTACCCTTGCCTGTCTTGATCGGTACATGTGTTGTGTCGAGAGAAGGCGTTGGCTCGGCTTTTGCTGTTTCGGTGTTAGCTTTCTGTCGAGCAGTCACGCTGGCGGCCTGGGCTGACACATGCAATGATCTTCTGACATTTCTGCACCTGTGCGGGAGCCGTGCTACCTGACGCAAGTCGGCCACAGGGCAGGTGCTGTGAGCCATCAATACTTTGCCTTGCAGCAGCATCGCATCCATAACTGGTTAGCAATGGCCAGTCGATTTGGCTTTCCGTAGAGTCGGCACGCTATCTCCGGACAAGAGCTGTACTGACTTTCGACATTGGACTCAGCTGCACCATTGTTCCCTTCACTGGCGTTTTGACATCGTCCGATCGTCTCCCTGGAAGAAGATGCCAACACCCTGAAAGGTACCCTAGCAGGCCTGTGATTGATGCTTCAATTGACGCTTAAAATAAACTCTGAAGCGCGATCGCGAGGGACCCCGTGTGAGCAGGAGCTCGGGGACCACGCCTGAGTATGCAATGTATTGTTGTTTCGGTGCAAATAAGTTTACAGGTCGCGTCTGGCTGAGCTGTAGCTGAAAGCTCGAAAATTTCGCTGGCTGATGGTCTGCCGGCCACGAGCATCAAGCAGCAGGCAACAGAGTCCAAAGGAGAGCCGAAATTCGTTATACCTATATCAGCAGAGTAAACAGCCCTCAGAATGTGTGTCGAGGCTCTGTTGTTGAGTGCAATCAGGCACATGCAGGTGTCCATAGCACCAGGCACAAGGCAGACAGGCTCGTGACCGGCGCGCTGCAGCTGCTCTTTCTGGCTATCTGTATGTATCAATTTTTTGGAGTTTGATGTACACACACTCGTGATGAGAGACTCACAAACACAACTCAGGTTTGGAGCAATGGAAATGGGACCACAGCATTCTGAATGGGACCATTGCTCCTCCATACAGCTGCTCAATATAATTGTAATGAAGCAAAGCATGCTCTAAGTTGTGAACAGTTGTGTGTTCTCATAATGCCCCGATACACAGCACAGCTTGCGAGGTGTGGTTGCGCCATATAAACAGACAGCCTGTTCCCACATCGTCACCGGACATGACTACATTACATCATGTAAGGTGAAATGCCTTGCTGTTTTCCAGTGACATGCATGTCGGTGCAAAGTAATGCAAAACCTGATCAAAGCCTGAAGTGAAGCAGCTGCTTGCTGAGAGGCCCAAACAAAGGTCTTTGCCTCCAGAAATGATCGAGCACATGAGAAACCTTGCTCTGCAAGCCTTGGCTCTGTGCCTCCAAAAGATGGGCAAGCTCCAGAGAGGATTGCAGCAGTGTCAATAAAAGCCTCATCCTGAGTTGAGTGGGGCTGGCATGTCACAGCTGAAAGCAGCAGAAAGGTGCTTCAGCTAGGCTGCTATGCAGATTGAGGTACAGGAGTACCTGCTGGTGGTGGGGAACACTGCTGAGCAGAGAGCAGTTTTTGAAGCCGCACATGATGCTGTGGACCGCACACCACCTGCTGAAGTGAGGAATGCTGTGATGCGACACAGCATTCACCCCAACTGGTTTCACCAAGCCATATGCCAGCATTTGTTGTTTTTGAATGCCGGCGTCAGTCTTGCATGTAAGTAGCCTGCACAGTGTTGCCAATTTGTTTGCATATAGATTAGTCTGGAGTCTTCGTGAGATTGACACAAAGTCTTGTCAGTGTATAGCAATGGAGCTGAGCACCTGCACTTGCATGTCTACCTTGCACACAAGAGTGTTCTTTGTGGACCAAGCACAGGCAAGTCATTTGTGTGCAACCTGCTCCTGGCCTATTTCAGTTTCATGGAAGGCTTGCAGTGGCCTCGCAGCCTTGATCCTCAAGGCAGGGCAGACAGCTCATCCATGCTGTGAGATTGCATTGCAAGTGAGGCATTTTACTTGCTGGTGGTGCGTAAGTATTGTGATGCAGCTAGTATGTGATAGTCGGAGCACTTTTTGATGGGATTCAGACACCGATTTATGCAATAGAATGCAGTTTGAAGTAACCCAGTACAGATGACAAAATGTAACATGATAACAATGTTGTACAATATAAGGCATCCCAAAACAATGTGCTTACAATCAAATCTATTGCTTGCATGCAGCTTGGCTCTGACCTCAGCCACAGCCAGAATTGTTCACAAGGCAGAAAGCAGAGCTGATCATCTGGGAAGACGCACCCATGATGGACAAGACCTATAGGTAGCTACTGTGAGTGCATGGACAAGACCTGAAAGACATCAAAGGGGCAGTTGAGAAGCGCAGCAAGGCCCTGCTCTTTGAGAGCAAGGTCGTGGTGTTTGGGGGCAGAGAGGTGGGGGGGGGGGGGTTTCAGGCTGGAACTGCCCATTAAGCCAAAGGGTAGCTGAATAACGATGATAAAGTACTCCCTCGACCACTCCTATGTGTGGCGGATGACGTGGCATGTGAAGCTGGTAAAGAACATGCGTGTGCACAGACTGCAAAGTACATGCTTCCTTGTGTCAGTTGCTGCCCTGGAATGCTTTGGTGTGTGCGCTCATCTCTGAGGCTTCTGCTGCTTTTTATGTTTCCTGCTTTATGCAATTGAGCTCATGCTGCTGCTGTGTAGCTTATTGAATTGCCTGCTTCAACAAATGCTGTGAAGTACATGATATATCACATGTTGTAAGCCAGATAGTCAGCAGCAGCAACGTGGATGACATCATGTACATCCCTTCCATCAAGCTGTATGCCAAGAAGTGCACCACCCATTCTGCCTGATCAGAGTTCAGTTGAACTGTTCCTTGTCAAGCATGCCTTTGCGCAATGATGACATGTCAGACATGGGCAGACACTAATGACTCTAATATTAGAGCTCATGCATCCACATGGGTCTGTACATCACCCAGCCTGTCTTGGTGGCAAGGATGCTATCACAACCTGGGTCATGCATGCACAGCCTAACACAACCTTGGCAAGTTGCTTGACTGCAATACTTCTACGATCCAGGCATTTTACCGAGCTCTGAGAGGACTCTGACAGGATTTCGCCATACCCCTCCTTTACCCGTATGAGTGCGTATGAGCCCTCGAACGAGCCTCGAATTAGCCAAGATGACTCATTTGGTAACCCAAAATGAGTCACATCTGAACATGGCAAGCGACAGTGTTATGCGCCTGGCAAGCGACAGTGATATGTGCCTGGCAAGCGACAGTGATATCAATTTTGACCTGCAATTCAGCATCAACACTGCGAAGGTGCAAAGCCTGGTGCAAAGCTGCATGAAGAGTCACGCAGGCTAGCAACGGGCAGTGTTCTCTGAACCGCCTCGAATTAGCAAAGATGACTCATTTGGTAATCCTGGATGAGTCGCGTCGGTTAACATGGAACTGCCGGAAACCGAATGTGGCTGCGATCGGGTGCCGAGCGATACGCCGCATACGGCTTCGACCCGGTTGCCGAATGACGTGCATGCATTCTCTGTAGCAAGGACAGCAAGTGGTGTCCCACAATTTGCTCGTTGACCGTCAGAGTTGAATGATGCACACGATGGCTGACACGGCGGCGTTCGCCGTCATCGCCTGGCTGTGTCTATGTGATTTGCCTGTTGCTGCCTCTTGGTCGTGTAACCTAACAATGACGGGGGACCATGACAGGCGTCAGAACCTCTCTCTTGCACAGACGACTTTGCACTGCACTCCCGATACGGGGGAATTCGGCGCACTGCCCGTGTATTTTAGCGACAAGCTGCTGAAACGGAGTCTGCAAGGTGACTTGAGTTGTGACGCCAAAGACGTTGCTGCAGTCAGGGAGCAGCCTCCCTGCTGCACTGTGTTGGTTGCTAGCTTGCTGTAGCTCACGTCCTGCTCAACGCCAGTATATCGCAAAGGTGACACTCGCTTGCACGGCTGCAGGGGTTCAAGCTTATGCTCTTCCTGCTGGGCTGAATGAATCGCTACTGTATTTCCAGCAGGCTAACCTTTCCTTTCAGGGAGCTCAAGTTCTTGACATCCATGTCGGGAGCTTTGAAAACATCATTGCCTTCAACTCATGCACTCACCTGAACCTTACAAACTTTATGGCCAATGGTTGTCAAGCCCAGAATCAGATTCTGAGTGTCAGCAATTCAAGTAATCTGTATGTTCTGAACTCAAGCTTTCGCAACGCAGCCGCTATAGGCTTATCAGTCAAAAACAGCAGCGCTGAGCTCGATGGCAACGTCTATGAGAATTTGGGGAATTCAGGAGTTGGTGGAGGAGCTCTGTATGTCAGCAACTCTGGTGGCAATCAATATTGGTTGTCAGTCAAAAGATCCAACTTCTCTGGCAACTTTGCCGGAAAAGACGGTGGGGCAGTCCAAATGACCGGCTCGAGCTGTCTTTTTGAGGATTGTAGGTTTATAGAAAACACCAACTGGGCAAACGGAGGTGCAGTCCTCATTGAATTGGGATATGATCAACCTACAAATGGCACGTTCAACAATTGTTTTTTTGCCAATAACAAGGCTGGTTTTAATGGAGTCGTATATGCATACCCTACTACAGGAACTGTTTATTTCAATTACTGCACATTTGTAGGCAATGTGGGGTATCAAGGCGGTGCAGTCAGCCTGTGGAGTGTTGGCATGGGTGTAATTGAAAATTGCTTCTTTGAAGGAAATTCTGCCATTTACAACAATGGCAATTCTGGCGATGGTTCTGCGCTTTATGTCGATGGATATGCAGGACGGGACACAGCCTTGTATATATTGAATTCCACTTTTTCTGCAAACAACGGTTCAAGTTCTCCAGGGTCTGGAGCTGTCCTTGCTCGCCGATGCAACTGCCTAGGCATCATGAACAGCACTTTTGAAAAAACCTTGGGTATTGCGTTGATTGTTGAGTCAACTCAGGGTGACTGTGAACATGGTGTACGTCCATACCCGCCCTTGTTCAACCTGAGTACAATTGTTGGGAATGGGGACTCCTACTTGAATCAGTACATGAGTGAAACCATTTTGGGTGCGTCCACAAGTGTGGACATCAGGAACACCACTTTCATGGGGAACGTCGACTCCACCATTTTGCTGGGGACTGAGACTGAGGCAGTGGCAACTGCTTTGAAAGGGGGGGCAGGCCTGAGCATTCAGTCCACTCAAAGAATCATGCTGGTTGACCTGCATTTTGACAACAATAGCGCTTGGCAAGGGGGCGCTCTTCTGCTTGACTCTTGCTTAGCCACTGTCATCTGGTCCAGCACCTTCACAAACAATGTTGCTACTCAAGGAGGTGGTGCCATTGCCTCAGTGAACAACCTCCACCTTGGGGGTCTCTTTGTCGGCAACACCTCAGCTACAACCAACACAGCACTCACTGGAGGCGCTCTTTATGGTACTGACCAAGCCTCCATCACCATTGGGAATGGCACAGTGTTTGGTGGCAATGCGGCGTTTACAGACGGAGGAGCAGTTGTCTGCATGGAGTGTGCGTCTTTGACCTTCCAGGACCAAGTGGCCATGAATGCAAACAACGCACTTGCTGCTGGAGGAGCTCTGTATGTTGACAGCTCGTCAGCAATCCAATCGATAAACACCACATACTACGGCAACTGGTACGACCACGTTCTACCTGACATGCATCTTGTGTCCATGCAGTGTCATGCTGAAGTCATGCTCAAGCTACATCATGTGGTTTGCAAATTAGCACGAGTCTTGATGTAGCAGTGCTGACCACTGTTGCTTGCGTGCTGCAGGGCTGCTGTGGGTGGAGCTGTCTACATTGCAGGGCTAGGAACAACCACAGTGTCGCAGACCAACTTCACCAACAGCACATTTCTGTCAAATGCTGCCAACCTCACACCTTCTGGGGGTGGTGGGGCTGTGTACCTTGATGGGGGGATCACCCTGTTCAACGGCAGCACCTTCGAGCAGAACACTGCGAGCGGATATGGAGGAGCCCTTGTATACGTATACGAATGTTTCCCAGGTGCAACAAACATAAGCATCGCATACAGCCTACGTATGTAGCAACATTTGCTCACATTCATCACATTTGCATCATGTGACAGTTTGTGCCTCTGGTTGCAGTTGCGGATTGATAAGGTTTTTGAAGGATAGACGTGATCTGCTTGTCAAATTGCAAGGAAGATGGCTAAATATGCTTTTGTGACTGGTCTACTCTGAGCATTTGTCCAGTGTTGGCCGCACTTGTTGATGTCACCTCTCTGGGTCACTCAATGCATTGACGCTTCTTGCAAGTTACAACCTGCCTTATCAGGGCTTGTTGTGTGTTGCAGGGGCCAAGAACGCATCAAACATGTATATGTGGGCAAACTTTGAGCCGCCTATAAGCGACAGCTGTTCTGCCGTCAGGTCAACAGGCCTCACAAATGTGTTGCTTGACAACCACGCTGACATTGCTGGTGGTGCGGTGTATGCAACTGACCTGGCTAGCCTTAATTTCACTTGCCCAAACGGGTCGGCATGGGATGACACAACAGGCTGCCCAGGTTGGAGTAGGAACACAGTGGGGCCTCCTCAAGCAGATGCCCCACTGTTGCAACAATTGGGGTAAGCCGCCATGATGTATGCGTTTTTGCAAGCTGTTGTGAAGCAAGTGCCTGGCAATCTGCTCTTGATATGCTTGCAAAAGCTCATATGCAGTGTAAGCAACAGCCTGGATTATGACCCAGCCCCCCAAAACCCTGGCTTCCTGACTTGGGTCTGCTATTTGCTACTTTTGCATGAATTGACTGCATGGGCGCAGCCTGAAGTATGCTGGTGCTCAGGTACGGAGCTGGACTAGCCTACGCGCCTCACTCCATCCAGCTTATTGACCCTTCTATTACGCCGTACACCAGCAATGGCAGCAATGCCCTTGAGTTCCTGCTATGGGTGACTGATATAGCGGGCCAGAATGTCACAGCAGGTCAGACACTCTGTCACTCTCCAATTGACGTCATGTCTTCAGGAAAATAAGACTTGCCCTGATGATGTGTTTGGCTAGTCATGAGCCAGAAAAATGATATTGTGGTTATACTTGTTTATTTACGTTTATTTTTGTTTGCCATTTCATTATTACTTTTACTGTTATGTTTCTACTATTTCTATTATCTTTATTGTTGTTATCCTGATGTTGATTATCATCATTGTTATTATTGTCATTACTGTTATCATATTTTGTTGTTATTCTGAGTATCAGTAGTGTGAGCATCAGTTTCAACAATACATGTACCACTTGCACTGCACATGGTTCGTGCATGTCATGTTCAGCTAACTCCTCTTTGTGGCTGATTGGGCTGAAGAACACACTTATATCCATGACTTGCACAAAATCCTATCACAGCTGGACACATGACGACAACTGTGTTGCGTGCAGACATGTTGTCTGTTGCTTTGCCATAACTAGGCAACAAAAACTGCCTTGCACCAGTGACTGCACTCCACTTCATGTTGAAGCAGAATCAGCGTGATGCTTTCAGGTCTAACTTCACATGTCTATAAAACACTGAGAGTGCATTCTCCAATTGGTTTGGTGCTTGTGCAGGTGTTTCAACTAATTTCTTAAGTGTATCCTCTCTTAGAGCAACAGTGAGTGTCTCTCCTGCTGTGGACCTGCCAGCAGATGCGATACCACAAGAACTGACAGGCCACACAACAGGCACAGGAGACAACACAGGGCTCATACTTGTGTCAGCCTTTGGGATTGTTGCTGTACCTTGGGATTATAATGTCACATTCAACCTGACAGACTTCCCACTGGTATGTCCTCTAGCTACATGTACATGCAGTAAATGTGTTTGTGCCACCAAGTTTGGGCCTCTTCATGAACCAATTTGATGCACATGCATCTCTGCTTGCTCATTATATTGCATATGGCCGGCAGTGACGACTGTTGTCACGCACCAAGCTGGCAACATTAGGTTGTTTGCATGCCTCTCAACTAACTGATTGGGGCTGCAGAGTGCTTGGCCAGCATGCCTTCAGACTCAGGTAATTTTGCATCAGCCTTAATTGTGATGGTCTGTGATTGCTCTTGAGGGCTATGTTCTGGGTCGAGGGCAGATCAGTCACATTCTGCGCTACTATACAATTTGCCTGGATCAGTCATGCTTGTTGATTGCCTGTTAGCTGTCAGGTACTCACAGTGGCTGAAGATGTGCAGGTCCCAGTTGCTTCCAAGACCATCCGGGTGCAGTCTTGCTCTCTGGGCAGCATCACAAATGGTTACCACACAACTTGTACAGTCTGTCCCAACTCCACCTTCTCGCTGAATTCAACCAACACAGTGTGCGATGCTTGCCCATCTGGGGCTCAGTGCAACGGCAGCGCTGCTTTCATTCCTCCTGCGCAATACTATCACTCCAGCCCATACTCCACCCACATTGTGTCATGTCCAAACCCAGGTGCTTGTGGAGGCGACCGCACCGATTTGCTGGACTGCAAACTAGTAAGTGCTGACTACATGACCATGCAGTCTGACTTCCATATTTGCCACTGAAGCTTTGCTTAATGCCTTGCACAGGTGGCATGCAGTGTGACATAGGGGATCCGCATGCCATCCACTCTTCGTACTGCACCAGAAGCAATTTGCAGTCATGCTTTGTACCGTACGTTAGCATTACGCCTGGTGCTTGCCTGCACATGCCTGACCTGATGAATACCTTCATGCAGCCTAGCTCTGCAGGCATACTGCAACAGCATACTTGCACCCACACTTGACTGGCCATAGCTATAACCTTGGACATCTCCCTGAAAAGCTGATGTGACAGAGTCATCAGGAAACAGACCAGAGCCAAGTCTTGCAGCTATGCATCAATTCTGGCCTGTTTGCTGTCCATACTGAGCTGCTGACCGTGACTGTGATGCAGCCCGGGGGGCAATGCAACATGACAACATCATTACTGGCAGATGACCCCAATGCTTACATGCTGAAGATGTGCAGCCGTGGCTACTATGGCCCCCTATGCTCCTTGTGCTTGCTGCACAATGCTCCGCCTGGAGAGGACCGCCATGGTAGGACAGGCAACCTCAATTGTCAGAAATGCAGGTGTGTCTCAGCCCTCTCTTGCAATCTTTTGCACTGTCTTGCATCATGTTGGTTGTGCTGGGCTGGCTTTGCTGTTGCTTTGCTGCTCCCATCTGTATCTTCAGTTTGGCTTTGCCGCGCTGCCAATATGGACAGTGTGTTGTGTTGTCCTGCTTATGTACATATCTTGCTGACATGGCTGTTGATGCTAGCCATCAGCAACATTCAGTAATACTGGAAGCACAGTAGTTCCTTGCGTGGCCTACACATTGCTGCACTTGGGTCATTTGGCAAGAAGCTACACTTGCTGCTATCCTTTGTGATGCTGCTCATGAGGTCACAGAGTTCGTTGTGCACAGCAAACGTGTTTCTCAAGTGGTATCAACATTGCGTCAAACAGATATGTTGTTGTGTGACGCAAGTGCAGCATTGTCTGTGGCTAATTTGCAACTGCCTGTCCTGTGTCTGTGCAGGAACAGCAGCACTATAGTGATTGCTGATATTGCCAGCACATCACTAGTCATGGTCTGGTTGATGTACATCATACATGTGACCCTCAGGGAGAATGAGGAAGATGCACAGAATGCTCCCAAGCCAGTTCGTGTCTCAGAGTTCCTCAAGGTAGGTGCAGCGTACCACCACTACTTCCTTGCTGCCATGTACATTGCTTCAGAGTGCCATGCTGTCTCACTGTACATGAGTCTTGTTGTCAAAACGGATCTCAGATGTTAATGCATGTTGCAAATTATGTGAGAAGCCTCTGCAAGTCTTTGCATTTGGTGCTTCATACCAGCCGCTGCATGCAATACATGCTAGCCCAGACGTTGTAAGCAAAGTGTCAATCGCATATGAAATAAGTGTGACACATGACAACCTTATAACACTTCTTGTCGGCTGCCAGCAAAACAGATCTCCGCTTAGTGTATAATGTGTATTGTCTTGGCCACAAGCAGACTGACAGTGACGCATGCTGATGTGCAGGCAGCGCAGCTGTGGCTGCAGTATATCTCGGTGTTGTCTGGGATCAACTTCCCCACCCCCCTTGCCCTGCAGTGGGTCTTCAGCGCTGCAAAATATGCCTTTGCAGCCGTCTCTGGTGGCAGCCTCTCAATAGACTGCCTCTTTTCTAGCCATCATGATACTGCAGTGCAGAGGATCGTGGTTCATCTAGCAGTGCCGGTGTTTGTTTTACTTGCTATGGTGCTCATTCAGGTCATCTGGTAAGCCTGTTTTGCACACTATGAGTGCTGTGCTGCTGCACTCTCTGTGGCTGGCCCAATGCTTTGCCTGTGCTGACTGCAACAAGCACT
>JAABUP010000631.1_pt1 | contig 75765 bp, 113 predicted proteins | sample 5559201 | NCBI WGS metagenome assembly JAABUP01 (sample SAMN10711887, study PRJNA513373) | rock metagenome | isolation source: Antarctica rocks | place: Antarctica | reverse complement strand
GTCGGGGATGCTACGTCCACAACAACCCCCAGCGGCAAATTTGCCTGCACTGGTGGCAGCTTTTGCTCAGGCAGCAACTTGGACCAGACCCTTGTGTGTGTGTGTGTGTGTGTGTGTGTGTGTGTGTGTGTGTGTGTGTGTGTGTGTGTGTGTGTGCTCCTGATTTAGTAAAAGCCAGCAAAACGTTAGTCATTTCAGTGAAATCCCCTGACTTTAGGGATTTAGCATGTCGTGAACAACACTGTGTCACTTGCGTGTATTGACTGTGAATGCAGTAGTGCTCTGCTAACAATACATTGCAGTGCGACAAAGATCATCTGAACAACATCATGTCTGACACACAGAGCAGTCCTTCATCAATCTTCCACTATATTGTTGTTGTCATGATCAGGGCCCCCGGCCAGGGGCATATGCAATTGATTCAGACAAGTCAGGGCAGCAAGCTGTGTCATCTGCTAAGGGGCAACCTCAGGTTCCACGCGAATGCATCTCCATCTCTACCTCCGATCACTCCATCCCGTACAAAATGCTCCAAACACCAAATCTTGACTTGAATTGCATATTTTTGCTTGAGCCATCTGCTTAACGGTGCCTTGAGGTGCAACACGACGTTGAATGCTTGTATAGCAAGTAGTCTCTGCATGCAAAGCCATTGGCAGACATTCATGGCAGCAGCACATGGTTGTCTGCATCATGCAGAGCCTTCAAAAACTATGCAGCAACAGAACTTCTTGTCTGACACAGTCACATGCACAACTGGCAGCAGCTTGCAGAATGGTCATGATACAGTTTACATGGGACATCAGTAAGCATCGACTCGTACGCTTCAGACTTCATGGTCTAAACTTCACACAACACTGATAACAGAACTCATGACACGGCTCATTGACATCATATCTCATATTGCAGTTCCCTTGACACCAATTCCTAAAAAAATGTTGTGGCCCTGCTTCACCACAGGTGACTCACCTAGGCAAATGCCATTGCAGCACATACACTGCTTTCTGCGTTTCTCAAAATTGACCTGCTGACACCCTCGACTTTGCTCTGACTTTGCGCAATACATAAAGAACATGGAGCTTGGAGACACTGGGCAACAGTTTCTTCACACAAAAACCAGAAGCACATCTACTTGCTAGCACTTCTTAATGCTGGCGCAATTACCGCTCAGAGCTTGGTAAGCAGCATTTACCAAGGTGAATTGACCTAGCTTAAGCTCAGTGTCAAAGTCGAACACCATGATGCCAAATGCCCAGTAGGTAGTGTAGGTACATCTGTTCTTGGTGCAGTCTCTGAGGGCGGGGCACACAATGTCCACTATGCGTTCAATGCCAGCACAGCTTGTAGCAACTGGTGGGTTGGATTCTGGCCCTGGGCGATTGGGGGCCACTCCAAAGATGATTTCCTGTCCCTGTGATACCTGGAATTCGCTGAGCACGCTTGAATCGCCAGATGTGAGGTCATTCAGGACGCTTTGCTCAGATTCTGCATTGCCGCTGTCAAGTGCATATGCTTGATAGTTGACGCCAGAGACCTGCAAGTCACCACTCTGCTCAGTATCCAAGCCATGATGGCCCTTGATGCTTGCAGTGGGCAGCAACTTACCATCATGGTGCCTATCTAGCCGGTACATAACGCGCACATGACACTAACAGCTCAAGATGCCATGCATGTTATGAGCAGTAGCTTTGATGTGAAGAAAGGTATGGTCGTCAATAACTTTAAACAGGCGTGGTCATCAATATTGTGGGTAAGTTGCTTTAAGCTAGCCAGCTACCTGAGCGATGCCTACAACACAGATGATATGTACAGCAATAGCAGCGCGTAGGAGAACACATGTCATGGTGATCTATGACGGCTGTCAATGAAGCTGGGCTGTCCCCTATGCTTATCATGCAGCTAATGAATCAGTGACAAAGCCAGTCAGACGCTGACCTGAGGACCAATGAATGTTCCTGTAGCAGGTTGTTTGGCCAATGCAGCATACAGCTGTCCGTAAATCTGCTTGGTGGCGTAGAAAGGGTCAATGGTGACAGGGATCCCAGCTTTCTGCATGCCAGGTTGATACCATATTGGCACACAGGGATTTTTGCAGGGATGCAGTAATATTCATTGCAAGGTGAACACACATGCTCAATGCTAGAGGTGTAATGATGTGGACGGCCATGGCACAGAGACTGAGCTAACCTGAACAGGAGATCTTGTGAGATCTGACATGAACAGGAGATTTTGTGAGATCTGATCAATATGGCTCCAGGTCACTGACTTCTTTGTACAATACCAGTGCAGTCCATGCAGTGAATGCAGCGTGGAGTGTGCAAGCTGAGCCTGCATGACTCACCCCTAGCTGTGGGATGATCTGCGTCCATTGGGTGACCCAGTCAGCATTCAGACCGTTTTCAAAGTCCAGGTCGTACCCATCAAGGTTGTTTGCTTTGGCATAGGCAATCAGGCTCTGAGCTGCTGTGTTTGCATACCCACTGGCAGATGACGTAGGCCAGTTGGGGTAGTTTGCTCCTCCCAGACCAGCATATACCTATAGGCAAACAATGCAGCAACCAAGCTCAGGAGGAATGGTGTGGGCTGGAGTTCCCTGACATCGGTAGCATGGATTGTACCAGAGAGAGTGAATGCAGCAGGAGACCACCAGACATGTTTTCAGTGTATCACTGACTGTGAGCTCATCATATCAGCACTGCAAATCAAGAGACTTGGCTGTGCCGGTGGAAAGGGCATCTGCATGCAGACATAGGCTATTGCAGCGACATAGGCTGACAAGCAGTACTCACTTGGGCATTTGAAACGCCTTTCAAGGCAGTCACAAGGGTCTGGTCCAAGTTGCTGCCTGAGCAAAAGCTGCCACCAGTGCAGGCAAATTTGCCGCTGGGGGTTGTTGTGGACGTAGCATCCCCGACAAAAGCTATCACCCATGTCAACCTCACGCTGCTGGGAGGTTTGGGAAACTTGGCGATGTCAGCGGGTGTCAGCGTGCTACCACTTGTGCCGACATACTCAACAAGTTCATACACAGCCGCTGCAGTACAACAGATCAGATCAGGCCTCGTGCAGATTTGAAGCTTGGCTAGACTGGAGATCAACCGGAACAAGCGCGTTCGACTTGGAAACTGTACGCAATTACAGAGTGATGGTGTTACAAAAGACCGCTCAAATTGAGAGTTGATGGCTTACTGTCTTGCAATAGCCGGCGTCCCTGACCTCGCCGACCTGCGGCTGCTGCGGAACCACGAAGACAATTGAGCAGCAAAAATGCAGCCGCCAAAGTCAACTGAAGGCTTGCCCGCGCCATGGCTTCGCGCAAGGTGAGCTTGGGTCACGATAGGCAGGATGGTGGCTTGGGTAGGCAAAGTGACCGGTGGAAGCAAGTTTTGAGCTGTCGACCTGCATTGTTGCAGTCTTATATGGACCGCCTCAGCAGCTTACCGAAGCTCGACACTTGCACAAGGCTGTATGTAAGGTTTGAAACGATAGCAGCTGGTCGCAATTGATTAGTAGTAGTAGAGCAGATGTGTGTGTGTGGATTAGTCATACGTAACGCTCAAAGTTTGCGTGATAGGCGACACATACAGACTACAGACAGACAGACACAGAGGATTTCAATGCTCATGATGATCATCAGGTGTACGTGCCGAACAGACATTGCCAACCATGTTGCTCCAGCTATATGTTGTTCTAGCGGTAGTTCGTGTGGCATTTGTGCAGGGAGCCACAGTTCACCAACATGAAGCTTTGAGGCAAGTTGCTTCTGGGTCTTATTCCGCTGACGCCGAAGCGGACCGTATAGTTGATCTACCAGGTCTAGGAAAGCCAGAGTTTGGTTTGTTCGCTGGGTAAGTACCTAGGGAGGTAACTGGATTGGTCAAGCACGATCACGGCCACTGCCGAAGTTGGCCATCCGTTTTGCCTGTAGGTATGTGACCGTCAATGACGAGGCAGAGCGAGCATTGTTGTACGCCTTTGCTGAGTCTCAATCGAACCCCAGAGAAGACCCACTGGTCCTTTGGCTGAATGGGTACGCAAATGCAGCTGGCAGACATTTAAAAGAGTGGCATGGCGTCTTGAACACATGCTACAAGCTGGCCTACTGTCAGTGAGTGAATGTGTTGGGTTGCATGACAGTGATACCCCTAGTGCAGTGGTCCAGGTTGCTCAAGTCTGGCAGGTGGCTTCATGAGTGAGCTGGGGCCCTTCTACCCTACTCCAACAGGAGAGCTTCAGAAAAATCAGCATGCATGGAATCAGATCGCCAACATTGTCTTCCTGGAGTCCCCAGCGTTTGTCGGCTGGTCATACAGCAACACAACCACAGACATTGTTGTAGGTATGGAAAGCCTTGTACCCACTATGTACTCAGATCATTCCTCCTCCTGTGTCTCATGCTTTGCTATTACTGGCTGGTGCCTGGGCTGCACTGCTGCTATTGCTGTTGCTATTGCTGTTGCTGCTGCTGTTGTATCTACTGTCACTATCAATGTCGCTGTTTATGGTCAATCTCACTCTCACTGCTGGTGCTGCTGTCACTGCTGTTGCTCATGCAGCTATTGATGCTTGCTGCCCCATCCCAAGACAGCTTGCTGCTGTTGATGAATGCGCCAGGAAAGCCTCAATGTTTCTAGAAAGACAGTCTTTCAGCCACAGGCATGGCATTGTCTTCAAACCACTACTGGCTAACCATAGGTGATGAGCGTACAGCAGAGGATGCATACCAGTTCCTGCAAGGATTTCTTGAGCGCTTCCCTCAGTATGCCGGCAGGCCATTCTGGATTGCTGGTGAGAGCTATGGAGGCCACTATGTGCCTAATCTGGCCCTTCAGGTAAAGCTGTGTTTCCACCTTCTCAGCATGACAATGCAGTTGACAGGTGATGACAGGTAAGGTGTGCCCCCTTTGGCTATATTGCACAGCCATATTAGATATGTGAGCTTTGCTCACAAACAGTACAAGCTATACCCAGCCAATTGCCTGCATATTGCACCAGAAGTGACCCTTAAGATAGCTGGCCAGAGTGATGGCATTGAGAGGCACCCGTTGCATTGTTTAAGCGGTCATTAGTGGATTTGAATATTGCACAGAGAGCTCTAAATCTGACTGCAGGTGTCGGAGGGCAATAAGAAAGCAGCAAAGGGCAGCAGTAACAGCATCAACCTGCAAGGCTTCCTTGTAGGTCAGCCCCCGGCTACTGAACAGATGTGGCACCCTCCCAGTACATTGTTGTACAATGGCAGGATGTGTGCCTTCTGTGTTGCATACATGCACAATATCCAGCAATTGCAAATACAATAGTTGCACATGTTTGGTGCGGTCCTGCTGAGCATCACTGGTATGGTGCTAATTTCTTTGCTGAGAATCCCTGGGATGGTGCTAATTGCTTTGCTGAGCGCAAGTCCCTGGGATGATGCTGACGTGTTGCAGCAGTGTCTGCCATGCTAGAGGCTTGTATTTGATCCCCTCCAATTTCAAGGAACAGTTTAGGCCAAGGTTACGCCACACTGGGCAGTCCCAAAGCACTGAACACAGGCAGACGTGATCTCATCCTTGCCTTCATGCATCAGTGTCTACCATGATGTACAGATCATGTTCCCTTGTGTGTGTAGGCAATGCCTGGACTGATGCTGGGTTTGATAATGAGGGGGCAGTGGACTTTTGGTGGACACATGCCCTCATCTCGGATCAGTGTCTACCTCCTGTACAGAGCATGTTCCTCTGTATGTGTAGGCAATGCCTGGACTGATGCTGGTTTTGATAATGAGGGGGCAGTGGACTTTTGGTGGACACATGCCCTTATCTCGGATGAGGTCAGAGACAGCCTACTGCGCAGCTGCAACTTCAGTGGTGTTGGGCCTCTGCAGCACGAGACGCTCACTGCTGCAAGCCTCGAGCGCAACGGCAAACTTGAGGTGATTTGCCCACTGACAGTTTGCAGTGGCACTGTCAAGGGTGCAGATCTCAACGCCAGTCCTTCATGGGCCTGGTACCCTCCATGAATATGGTGGAAAACATAATTGCTAGTTTGGTGTAAGACCATCTGCTACAGTGTAAGACCATTTGCTACGCCGTGCATCATACACACGGCCTTGCTGCACAGCATACTTTGCAGCTTAGCTAATGTGTGACAACAGCAAGCAAAAATTTGGGTACAGTTAAGAGCATGTTACTAATCAACCAAGTTTCCTTTCACTGCATCATCTGCAAAGGCTAATTCAAAAGTGGTTTTTTGGGAACAAGTCCCACATGAAAAGGAAAGTCCTGTCAAAGACGAGGAGCCACCAGCATCATACTGTAAGTAAGAGGCAAAATCTGAGCTGCCATCACACCTTCAGCATGCCCATCTTCCAAACTCATTGCATTGACACTTGCTTGCTGTGCTTTGCAGGAGTGCCTGAAGGCCATCTCCAAGACACAGCATGCCATGCAAAGGATCAACATCTATGACATATATGCAGATGTGTGTTTGCCAAAGCATGTCCACAATGAAGTCACACAGCTTGGTCTGCAGCTGGGCCAACACCCAGCCAACAACACTGTCTCCATTTCTGCTCCAGGTATGTCTGTGTCAACGTCTGGCGGACAATGTCTTCAAGACAATCTCCATTGTCAACGTCTTGCAGACAATGACTTAAAGACAACCTCTATACTGGATAATGAAAAACATGCAAGATCACCTGCAAGTTTGAGCATATGTTCATAGCATGAAAAACATCAAGTCTCTGGTCATGCTTGCAACTTTTGCTCCAGGACTGATATGTTGCTGGTGCCCAAATGCGTATGTAAGCGTCTCAAGACCCAACTTATTGGTTGCTGCTGCGTGTGACAGTCGAATGTGATGTGTGATGTGCTGTATGGTCAGTTCTAGCGATATAGCTGTGATCAGTCAATAGCAGTGAGTCTGTTGCTGGAGATGCTCCACCCATAAGTGCAGCAAGCTCAGAGATCATGCTACCCAGCATGTTTCGTCTGCTTGGATATATTTTAATACATCATTCTGAGTGCTTTTTCGTCATCTTCGTCAAATGACACTTGATTTCCATCTATATCATGTTGAATTTGTGCCGCAGGTGACTACGACCCTTGTGTGGACAATGAGGTAGAGATCTACTTCAACAGGCCAGAAGTGCAGAAGGCCATGCATGCCAACACCACTGGCATGCCTGGACTCTGGGTGGACTGCAACCCCAACATTGCTTACTCCATGTAGGCCCTTTCAGCTCTTCCCCACAAATATCCCTTTTCTCCACAAAAACGCCTGTTTCATGGTGTAGATCTCATCTCAAAAATGCCTGGGCCAGGACACATCTTACCATGTGTTGCTAAACAGGTACCAGCTTATGTTGGTGCACAGTTCATCTGGACATAGCGACGTGCTGCATCTTGGTCAGCTGTTATCTGAATGTGTTGAAGCCTTACATCCAGCCCTGAAGGGCATTTGCTCATGTTATGCAATTTCGACCTGTGCATACCAGAGCCATGCTCCACAGCAAGTGTTCTATGGCTCATGTCAACACGCCATGGCAGCTTGTTGCCTGTTGCATGTCTCAACCCATTCAGGTGCTGCAAGCCTGTGACATGCTGTGCTGTGTGCTGCAGGGATGATCTGTTCACAAGCATGCTGCCCAAGTACCATGACATCCTGAGGCATCAAGCAGATTTGGACATTCTCATATTCAGCGGTGACGTGGATGGGATTGTGCCTGTCATTGGCACGCGCCGATGGCTAGCTTCCCTGGAGCTTCCCATCATCAAGGAGTGGCGACCTTGGTACTCACACACTGGTAAGCTGCCTTGAAATGTGAAAGCTGTCACCTCTACTCTTGTCAGGAAGGACTGCCTGACAGCAATCAAATCTTTGTGTAGCAGAAGTCGCATAGCATGCTGTACTCTATGCTTTGATACGCGCAGGCATGTGTTTTGTCTTGTTTAGTATGTTGGGTATGGCACCTGAATCTTGCACAAGCATGTGCCAGGGTTTGATGGTGACTGAAAGTTGCTTGGCATGTCACAACAGCAAGCATGCCAAGAGGCACAACACAATACCTCCATGCATTGGCAAGCTGTCTCTTTATGTGTTGCTGCTGGGATGTTTTGTGTTCTCACTCACATCATGCCAGGGAGTGGCACATGCTCACAAGAAGAAGTCAAATGCAGTGTGCAGCTCATATGCTCATCATTTGATAAAGGTTGACTTCGGTGTTGATGGTGCAGGCCAAGTAGGAGGCTATGTGGAAGTCTATGATGGACTCACATTCTCCACAGTCAGAAATGCAGGGCACATGGTCCCTTACACTCAGGCTGAAAGGGCGTATTATATGTTCTCTCACTGGATTCATGGGAAGAACCTATAAGCAGATCATAAGGGCTGATCTCCTCGATCTGCTGATAATTCTTTTGTGGGTCAAATTGGTAGCTGTCATGGCCAGCTGATTGTCATGGCCTGCAGGCTGGTTGGCTTGATCCATGCCCAGATGACCTCTTTTTCACCTGCTGCTTTATCACTAGTTTGCGTCAGGGTCTGGCAAGTCATGCAGTTGTCATAAAGAATACAGACATGCGGTTTGCCATTGTAGCACAGCTGAGATACAAGACTCATTGCTAGCGAGTTAGGAAGCTAATTGCCTGAAACAGTACTGCTACAGCCATGCTCGTGAGCGACAGCATTTTTTGGGCCACTGTGATGCTGATTCCAGTGTATTAATGGTGAGCCATACAACAGCATGTGAGCGTTGGGAACCATCTTGCATTTTGTGCATGCTGAGACTGCGAATTTGGAAAGACAATAGTGCAATGAACTTGCTGACAGGGCAAGGTGCAGCTCAGCACAATGTGATCATGCGACAATGTGATCATGCGACAATGTGATCATGCGACAATGTGACCATGCGACATGTGTCCAACCCTTGCTGATAGCAAGAAAGGCAGATAGCGCTCACCTGTAAACACCACAAGTACAGCGTTTGTCACATGGTGTGAAAGGCCTTTGGACAGTACAGTTCCACAGTCTCAGCCAGTGCACTGACGCTGTCTGGGCTACAGCATCAAGACACATGATCAAGACACATGTGCGTCCGTGGACACGCTCTCCGCGCTCGCTGCGCGTTCTGACTCTATAGTGCAACACAGGTAGGTCTCAGGAGCTGACTTTTGATCACGTCCTGCAGCAAATTCCTGTACACATTGTCGCTGCTACTCACCCGGTCGACTCCGAGCTGAGTGCAAGCTTTGCGAAGCAAACATGGGCACCGACGATCTGAAGTCCATGTTCAAAGCTGCCAAGGCTCAACGAGGAAGCGGAGGCAGCCTGGTGGGTGCTCTTCGCCTGCTTTACGAAGACGTGTTTCGCGAAAGTGCCGACAAGAGGCCCTCCTGTTCAGCTGACTCAGTGCTAAGATTTTCGTGTTGCATGCTAGTCTAAAGAGCAACTCAAGCAGCTTAGAGCTCAGAAAGCCGCAAATGCACAGCAAATTGCTCGAGCAGAAGCCGAACGCGCCAAGGCAGCTGCGGCAGTTGCTGCAGCAGCTGCGCAATCACGGCCCAAGTGTGCAGCTGGCATGCCTCCTCCAGCGCCTCGAGCTCCTTCTGGGACAGCCCCTGCGGTAACTAGCAGCAAAGCTGCTGTGAGCAGCTCTGGGAGGCCACAGGCCGCTATCATACGCCCAAAGCCAACCCAGGCTGGCCAGCGCAGTGTGAATGGTGCTGTACAAGCACCAGCAAGACCCTCTGGTATACAGCACCTTCTGCATGCAAGCTTGTAACTTTCACAATGATGCTTGTCTGTGCAAACGTGGTGTGCTGTAAATGTTGGCGTCAATGCAATATTTGTTTGCAATGCCTTGACCTCTTCATCATGTGCCATCACTCACTGCCACTCTGTGCAAACGCGGTGCAGTTGCAGATGTCTGTCACCTGAGAATGTACAGATAAAACAGTTGCGTATGTGTGATGTCATTGTGTGCACTCTCACAATGCAAATTACTTTGCTATGGTGCCACCCAGTTTGCATTTGCTTGACGTTCTGTGATGTGAACTCAGCAGATGATGACGATCAGCAAGCAGCCGTGTCTTCAGACTCTCAGCAAGCGCAATGGAGACAAGGCAACCCAGACAGGCAAAGCACAGCCAGCACGACTGACATGTCATCGCACCAGCAAGGTGCGCACATTCACAAAGTTGATGAGCTCTAAGCTTTCTTTTATACGCTACCCTGCATAACCAAGGACGAGGCTGATCTTTGTCATGTCATAATTGCAAATTACATGCAAGCCAGACTGCACAATGTCTGTCGCTGCTCATGACCAAGTTCCACATGTAGTTCCATTTCTGATCAGAGTCTTCTGTCCATTTCCAAGCTGTACTTGTCTCTTTGTGTCTGGTTCTTGCTCAACACAGCTTCTCCACCTGCAAGCTTTCTCTGTAGGTGACCCAGCAGCAGCCAGATCCATGCCAGATGCCGCCAGTGCCTTGCTGGCAGCTGACTATGGCAGCGATGGTGAAGAAGCAAGCATACAAGGCAGCGCAGCAACTGCTGCAGAGGCCAGAGATGGATCTCAGAGCGCTAACGGATTGCCACAAGGCTTCTTCGAGGTAACGACAATCACTCCTGGCAGAACGTGTTGTGTGTTGATCATGGTGTCTGGAGCACATGCTACACTGAAACAGCATGTGATCATGGATGCTCAGGATTAGCTGGAACGCCTGTAAATTGTTGTTATTGTTATGGGTGCTCAGTACATACTGGTCGGTGCAGCCGTTGTTGCCGAATCAGTGCCAGGGATCATACGCTCAGTACTATTATCTTGTGGTGGTTGGTCAGACAGCTCTTGAGTAAAGTGGACATGCTAAATCATTGCACTTTAGTTGTACCTAGCAGCTTAAGCATCGCAGCCAGTGCTGTATAGGCTGGACAACCCAGACAGCTTGTGGCATGTGATCTGACTGACTCAGGTGCTGACAGTCGGTAACTGTTTTCACCATGATGTCTTGCCCTTTAGAATTGTGCTGTCATCAAGCCACCATTGCAGACACAAGCCTGCCAGCATCCAGGTGCACATATGCAATTCAAGCATGCTACCACAATTCGAGCATGCTATTATGCCTATCAGCAGCGTTGCAGGACCTTCCAAACACTGTTGCATTCTATGCACCTTTGACTGTTGGATTGCAGGGTTCCAGACAGTTGCGATACTGACCCACAAGGTTTTGCCATGGCTTGCCTCTTCTCGTCATGTCAACAGCAACCGATTACCCAAAAAGAAGATGCTGATGAGCCCGTGATGTGATGTGCAGGCTGCTGGTAGTACAGCAGGAGAGGCTTATAGAGAGAATGGGTCTGACAGGGCAGAGCGTGCCATGTCCATGGAGAGTGCTGCAAGTGCATCCTTGCCAACCACTGCAATACCCAAAGGTGCTCTCCTCTGCTGTCAAAGTGCCAGAACGTGTGTCTGCAGGCTGCAACCACCACAGGGCTTTGGGTGCATCTGGCCCATGTGGTTGACAATAGTGCCTGTTGTCTATTATGAACCTCACAAAAGTCAATGGCATTTGAGCAGATCTGGGCAGGGTGTATCACAGCAGAAGGATCTTTCGCTGCACTTAGCACATGTGTCACATGTTCCTATCTTGTGCATCATAGGCACGGCAGACTTAAATGGGTTGTACAGCCAGTCCCACAAATGTGTTAAGGGTGCTCAGACCATGTCTCATATATCTGTATTTCATTGGAGACCATGCTACATATCACTGCATGTTGTTGCAAAACACATGTCACGTGTACACGTATCTCAGATGAGACCATGCTGTATGTATCTAAGTTTCATCTTGACCTGTTTCACATATCTTACTGCATGTTATGACAGACCATGCAGTGCCTCTCCCCACAAAACACATTTCATTGCAGGTTTCTTCGAGAACAAGGAAGCAGACGCAAAAGCCCGGGGTCAGAAACTGCCAAAAAAGAAGGATCCCAAACAGGAGTATGACAACTTCCTGAAAAGCATAGCGGATGATGTGCAAGAAGTAGAGGCAAGGCAAGAGGTGGAGGCTGTTGAGGCAGCTCAAGACAAAGCAGATCAAGAAGCTTTTGAGCATGGGTGTGCACTCGGACTTTGCATATGCTGCACAAGTCAGCTTTGTGTGTTACACACAAACCTTGCCTTTGTGTTGTGTTTGATGTGCACAAGCACGTACAAACCAAAGATAAGTTGTATGGTTTGCTGATGCAGAGTTGCTCACGCATGATTGCATGCCATTCTTGCATTTTGCCATTTGCCAGGCGATGTTTTGGTTACAGCCGTACGGGAAATGAGGTATTGTACTGCATCAACAGCTTGTGCTCTATATGGTAATGTACTGTTGTGCATCCTATCACTATTGAGCACACATGGCTAGCACGCCTGATGCTTTGTCAGCAGGTTCACAACATGCATACCCCAGAAGGCTTGCTGTGCCTCTCCACAGGTGGTTGTGCCATCATGCGTGGCAGTGTGAGCTGACCTCCAGTGTCATTGCTTCAGGTTGAGATTGCGGCGCATTGAGCGGCTTCGGGCTATGTCAACTGGTCCATCTACTGCTGCATCGCAAACAAGCTCACCAGACACTGACACGCCGGGTGCTGGGGCTTTGAGCATTGGAAGTGTGAGCAGCATGGTTCCTGCTGGCAAAAAGCGAAAACGAAATATGTCTGTTGAGGTTGACAAAGCTGACGGAGACAATAGCAGTGACGATGACAATGATGATGATGCAATGCTAGACTGGCGTGCAAAGACATATTGACCTGCTTTGTGACTGTTCAATGAGGTTCTAGTATGATGGGACATGTCTTGCACTGTTTTGGCAGGCTGTGTCTTAAACAAGTGTCACTAATAGTCGAAGTAACCTAGTGTGACATGTATCCCAAGTAGCTGATTCGTTTGTATGCACGGCCAGTTTGAGTTTGATGTGCCTGGGCGCTATACCAGCTGTGTAATTTAGCAATAGCGATGCATGTGACTGTTGCCTGCCACAGGTGGTGTGTTGATAGCCACAATACATTGTGCTCAAACAGTTGGCAAATTACAGACGGATACATTGTCTGTTCAAGAGCAAGTATTGAGGAAAACAGAAGTGCAGTGATGTCAAGTGGTGCTACATATTGTTTGAACCAGCAAGAAGTACGCGCCAGAATAAATATAAAAGCACTGAGGGTGGCGATTTACTCTTATGAAACGTGGCAAGTCTACAAGCACACTGTAACATATCAGGCTGCAGACCCAGCACTTGGGGATGTCTCTGCAGGATATTGGCGTTCAACAAAACTGAGGCATTGCACAAACACAGAACAGTTGTGGAGATTGACGGGACAAATTCTGACTGCGATCACTGCTCCATGGCCTCAGCAACTTGCTCTGGCTCACTGTCCTGAGGCTGCTCACTTTTTTGCTTGCCACCCTGTTTCTTATAGTTTTCAAGGTCGTCATCAAGCATAGCATTTGCGGCTTCTGGCTTGCCAGTCTTGGCCATATAGCTGATAAGATCCTTGTCAAGCTGCGCAGCTTTCCACTCATTGCGCTGACGGAAGACATCATCCTTCTCTGCATCGGTCAGCTGGTCGAACTTTTTGCCCTCAGGGACAAAACTTGGGCCTTTGTATTCCCTGTCACCATTCCTGCCTCTGCCTCTGCCCCGACCTCCTCTGCCTCTGCCTCTGCCACCTCCTCTTCCTTGACCGTTTCCCCTGACAGACCAAGAGCAACGGTGACGTGTTGTCACTTTGAGTGAGGCTTTGTGCTGTGAGCTACTGAGCCAGGGTAACAGGCTTACCGTCCACGGGATCCTCCTCTGCCCCTGGGGCCTCCTCCGCCACCTCGCCCATTCCCTCTTCTTGGCTTGTACACGCCATCACTGGTCTTGAAAACAGTTACTACTCTTGTGGAACCTCCCCCTCTTCTGCGGTTGCCTCTGTTGCCACCAGGAGGATCACCTCCACGGGCTCCCATGAGAGGCATGGCCGCTTGAGGCGGCGAGAGATCTCTTGTGTCTGATTATCAAACAACCAATTGATGACACTCGATGCAAGTTGTCTGTCTCGGAGAGAGCTCGCTGCTCGAAATTGCCTCGAGTTGCACTCTCACAAGCTTTCCAGCCGATCCCCAAACAACAATGAAGTTGGGATCATGCAATCCCGGCAAGTTTCCATTTCAGATTGCTGTTTGCTACAGAACAGCTTCCTTGGTATACCGTACTGGATCTCAGATACACATTCCCAAGGATGCACTGATCTGCAGAGCCTGATAACATGCTTGAACCATGGGGAATTTGTGACACAGCATGCAGTCACGCTGCTATAGAACAGCTTGGCCAATTGCATACTTGCATACTTGTGTGCATGCATGCAATAAACTACAGTGAGAAGTGTTGAACAAAGTGCATGCTACGACAGCCCAAATCTTGAAAGATGCTTTAGTGTATCCTTATACAGCAACGCTGCGACACAAGACACATCTATGGTGTATACATGCATGGAGCATGAAACATGTGCAATGTGCTGCCAATGGAAAATGGACACACTTCGTCTGCCATCTTGTTGCGGCCCAGCGTAAGTCGTTGACCTGCTCGCTGATCACTGCTTCCAAGCAAGTCAGAGCTTGCAATGGTTTGGTTTCGGAGCAATTCAGTGCTTGTTTGGAAGCACAATGGCAAGGCAACGCAATGGGAAGCTTCAGAAACCATGCGCGTGAGTCACTGCTGCAACAAATGCCTATCCCAGATACAATGAAGGTGTTAGCCCAGCCGATGTCCAGCATGCGTTCATGAACAACGCTCGAAGTTTGCCAAGAGCAAGACATGGCCAGCGAATTTGACGTTGCTCAGCTGATATGCCAGCTTTCATCGTCAGCTGCTGTTCAGACTGGCATAGAATCAACATCAAGAGCCAAGCATGCCTTTGGTTATCTGGCTTACCAGACCCTGTTAGGGCTGGACGAGGTAAGATCACGTCAGAGTGGCAGGGGCAGTTGGGCTGCAGTAGCTTACTCGTCGTTAATCGGTGGCAGGTGCCAGTTCTTGACATTGAAGATCAGGATCGCGGCACTTTCAATGCGCGAATGCTGGCGAAGGTGTGTTTCACAGCAAACTCAAAGTCTGTTGATCAGAGACACAGCTCGCAAGGTATGAGCACACAGGTCACAGAAGGGTTGCAGAAACCAAGACCTGAGGATTGCAGCCACCTGCAAAGTTTGCTAAAAAGGTTGCACAGGTAATGTGCTACAACTACTGCTGTCATTGCAAGCGCATGTTGAAAACTTGAGGCTGCATGAATCTGCAGGTGTCTGCAGCTGCCACGGCCTCAGACAGCACTGAGCATGGACTCATGTGCAACCCAGCAGCTGTTTGCATTCACAGAGACCCAAGCTGTCCTGTCACTGCTGCTGCACCTACAGGTAAGCACTTGCACAAACCCTCAGCTCAAGTCCAAAGCCAAGTAGGTCATTTTGCTCCCATGGGTCCTAAGTTTGTTGATTGCAGCACAGCTAAGCTGTGTGCTAGCGCCGTTTACTCTGCCACCATGCTGTCTGCTCAGGCAGACTGACAGCTTGTATTAGGAGACGATGGCACAAGAGGTTTATCAAGCTCTTTGATATTGATCTTTGAGCGTGCATGCACAGCTGATGTTAAGCCTTTGTCAGTGGCCCTTTTGTCCTGCAATGGCTGCCTTGTGCCCTAAATGCAGCTGCAACTGATTTTTGGCTCCCCAGGCTGCTGCTGACAAGAAGCCAAAGCTTCTGATTCTGCTTGAGGGTGCCACAAAATATGCTGCAGTGCACAGGGGACAAGCACGCGACAACACAACTTGACTGTCTGGCTTGTCATACATCAGTCCACGCTGCTTGCCTTGGTCTCATCCCAGAAGTGGGCTAGCTGCATCTTCTCAAGTGCATTTCAGCCCAAAAAATGAGCTGCTCCACAACTGGGCTACTGAACAGTTGGGCTTCTGGACCCACATTTCCATCTCATGCCGGCCCTGCTGATGCTTCAGTGCCTTGCAGGACGCAGTGCCCAGGAAGCAGATGCCTCCAAGCGACCTCTTCATCCCTCACTTCATGCCATTTGACTTGACCTCGTCATCTCAGCCAGAAAGCAACCCCTTCTCTGAGCATGCATTGCATCTCAGCAATCAGGCTTGTGGCCCAGGCAACCCAGAGCTGGCACACAGCAGCGAGCAGAGGGTCACAGCACAAGATTCACCACCAAGAGCTGCTGACATTGCCCCAGATGCAGACCAGCTGCCACGTCACCCTTTCAAAATGCTGCCGACAGCTGTCCTTGAGCAGCTGTCTGATCCCAATCTGCTGAGCAACAATGGCAACCTGGGCTCCAATCTGCTGCTTGGCCCAACCCAGCCTGTGCAGCAGCAGCAGGAGCACAAGCTGGACTTGGGTGAGAAGCAGAGTGATGAAAACCGTGTGCAGTCGTTGATGGTCAGTGTGCAACAAAAGCCCGTGTGGATGGGATCAAACACAGGTACCACATTACTGCGACTCCATGCAACAACAGTGGTGATACTGCACTCAAAGTACAAGTAGTGTGTATGATTTGGACCCAAGCACAGGTACAACATTACTGTTGCTTCATACAACATTGTATGTGACCTTGCACCCTAACCCAAAACGTATGTATGTTGTCGGTTTGGTGGACTTAAGCAGAGGTAACACATTGCTGTTGCTTCACACAACAGTGTGTGTGACATCGCACCCAAATCCAAAAGATGTGTATGCTGTCGGTTTGGTGGACTCAAGCAGCGGTATCACATTGCTGTTGCTTCATGCAACAGTGTGTGTGACATCACACCTAAATCCAAAACATGTGTATGATGTTGGCTTGGTGGACTCAAACACAGGTACCATATGGCTGTTGCTTCATACAACATTGTATGTGGCATTGCACTGGAATCCAAGCTATGTGAATGTAGTTGGTTGCTATTGATATAAGAAGCCTCTCAATCTGACCAGCAAAACTGCGACCCATGCTGCCTGCATACAAAGGAAGGTGCCATCTTGATCATAGCACCATTGCTGTTGCTAAGCATGAATCTGCAGTCATTTTTACAAAGCGAGAGCATGCTGAGCGCGTAATGACCGCATGATGCTGCCAGTGCTCCAACACCAAATGCTTGCTTTGGCAACATCAAATCAGATCAAGAAGTTGACACGCAACCAGGAAGCCCCTTGTAGCTTCTCTTCTGCATGGGATTCAGCCAGCAAGATGGTGCAGAAAGGTTTGGTGCTGTTTTCATGTCAAGCTTGCGGAAGGCATGAATCGGCATTCCTGCAAAACACAGCAACAACGCGACATGTTTGCAACCTACTCATGCCATTGCTGCAGCCAGAGGCTCACTGACAAACATTTCCATCTGTACTGTTCATGAAGCCGCTCTATGGTCGAATTCTTGAGGTGCTGTGATGTCAGTTCTCATGGCTGCACTTGTAGGCCCTGATGACACCAAGGCAAAGGCTGTGCTGAAAGGCAAAGCTATAGGGGGGATGCCTTATGGCCTGCCCATGGCATTGCTGCAGATGGAGGCAGAGCCTGGCTCCTTGACTGGGCTCTCACATCAGACCCTGGAAAGTGACATCGCCCCTAGAGTCCCTCTGGCTGCTAGCACTCTCCAGGTTGGCTGCCATCTCAACTCTGCCTTGTCCCTGTAGCTCTAATCAACCCCGAAACGTATACTTGACATCAGACATGTCATCTTTACACTGGAAGTCCAAATATAGAAACGTCTGGGGACAGTAACAACGCATTTTTATGCTGGGGGGATGTTTTTGTACCACCAGGATTACGTGAGAAAAGTCACTTTTGACTGCATATGGATGAACTGAAGGGATCACATAAGCAGATTTCTGATCGTGCATGGCGTTTCCTTCCTATGCCAGGAAGCTTGTCTGCACCATTTTTGCAACTCAAGCCAATCTTTATTGAATCACCCAAGCGCATTTTGTTGTCTGCTATTTGTCTTGCACCCAAGCAGCGCAAGGGCAACTAAGCCTGAGTGCACGACTACACATCAGGGCTCTCAACCAGCACTTATCAACCATACTTCTGATCTGAGCTCTCAATTCAACCATAGGATTCTTTGTATTCAGAGACAGCCTGAGCATTGTTCAAGAAGCATCAATGCTATGCATGCCTGGCCGCCTGTGTGCCTGTGCTGAATTTCTTTTGACTTCGGCAGGAAGCTGGCAGGGAAGCGCATGACTCAGCTCAGGCCTTTCCCGTCGCCACCAGGGCGTTTCCCTCCACCAGCACAGCAGCAGAGCAGCAAGGCCAGGGTGCAGAGAGCCTGAGGAGCTCTGATGAGTTTCCCGCCAACAAGGAGAACAGCCAGTCTCGGTTTGGCGCCAGGCGGCATGCACCTGCTGGAGGGAAGCCAAGCATGCCTGAGTTTGGCAGTGGTGAGGCAAATGTGGTTTCGGAGCAGGTTCTGGCACAGGAAGCTTTGTACGCTCTTCAGGTGAGTCTGTGCGCACTACTCAGAAGTTGACATGTCAGAAGTCATCCTGCTGCTGGCTGCCCTTGATTGCCGTGGTCACACAACATGTGTTGTTCTGCATTGTCCTCTTGCCACACATGAACAAGGGATTCTGACAGGCCAATATGCGCCTTGCAAAATTCAGACCAAATGCCGGGGATGTGCATCTGCACACTGACAGCTTCAATCCGTCATGCAGCAACAAGAAATAGTGTCAGATGCATGTGTGCCACAAGCCCAAGAGCATGGGCCCCAGGGGGCGCAGGGGGGTTCTTGGTTTACCACCCCCCCCCCCTTTCCCCCTACCCAAGCTTGGGCCCCGGGGGGCGCGGGGGGTTCTTACTTCACCACGCCCCCCCCCTCTTCCCCCCACCCTTTCATCCTGATCTCCACATCCAAACACTCTTCGTCACTTCCAAAGCATTGTGGCCTGTATCCTGCAGGGCGTAGCTGCCTCAGTCAGCAGAGTCCAAGGTGGCAAGATGTGCACTCCCACTGTGAAAGCCGCCAGCCTAGCCAGTATCCTGCAGGCAGTTGTGACATCAGGTATGGAGTTTTGACTATGAACACTTGCAAGAGTGGTGCCAGCTGCAGTGAAGGAGTGCATGCTTGACCAGAAAACCGCTGCCAGTCTTGGGATCCTGGTAGGATCTTGCATATGGTCACTGACAGCTGCTGTACACTTGGGTTCAGCAATGCATTCTTGGTAACTGATGCAGCAGGAAATGCAGCCGCTAGTTGCAAACTCATCCAGCTCACAATACCTGCAATGTGACCTCAACGCAAGAACCACTTTGTTGCGCTGCTTGACCTCAGGCAGATATCTTGCGCTGAAACTGCAAATGTGGGCAAACTGTGTGGGCAGCTTGTTTGCATTGACACCTTCTGCAGCAACCATCAGGCCAGCAGCAAGATTCTGTCCCCCTGCACTCAGTGAAAGCTGCAAAATGGATCCAAAATGTGCCACACTGTCTTGCACGTTCATCAGATTACAGAAGTGATCAATTTGTTGGTTGTCTGAACACCCAAAGCCTATATGAGAGTCCAACATATGACCATATGCTTGTTGCGACAGGCCAGCGAAGGCAGGCTTTGGATCACTTTGTGGTGGCCTTTGGTGTGGACACGCACAGCAGCAGTAATGGTACAGCGTCAAGCTCTGACCCAGTGTTGCAGGTGTGCGTCTGTGCGTCTGTACCCATGACCGCATTTAGGATGCAACAGCACTTGTCCTTTGCAAATGCCCTGCAACAACACCCAGGTTTGCAGCATTGCAGAGAATTCTGCATTGCCAGCAAACATGCTCTTGAGTGTTTTGTCAGGTGCAGTGTCATCAACCTGTGTAGATTAGGTCCAGGCACCTAATGAGCAGAACCAGATAGCAGACAGGCAAAGATGTTTTGACAGTAGCAGCCACCAGAGACTGTGTCATGAGGAGCAAGGCAATACTTGACTGTGACTTCAGTCGCCACAGCAGGCTGTTCTTGCTGCAACATCAGTCAAGTGACGCAGTGCTGTTCAGCAGCAATGAACACCGTTCTGTATACCTGTGCCTTGCAACAGCTGCCACAGGCTGTGCATCACAATGAGTACTGCAAGTCTGTTTTGGTTTCGATCTGCTGCAACTGATGCAGGCTTCTACACTTGCTACTGCAGGCTGCTCCACGTAGTCAGCCCTTTGCCTTGCAACACTTGCTAGAGGCTTTGTACCAAAGGGCAATTCTGCTTTTGGTCGAATGCACTTCATATGAAACAAATGAAGTCACCTGTCTATTTTTGTAACAGTACAGAGCTGAAGGTTGTAAGCATGACTACTATGTCGTTGTTGAATCCCGTTCTTGCGCTGCAGGCGTTCACAGCTGCAGTGCAAAGCGTGCTGCGTGGGCAGACCTGTCCCTTGCAACAGCTACCAGAGGCTGTGAAACAGAGACGCATGGCAGAGCAGTCCCACAACAGCATGGCTGCAGGAAGAAGAACAGAGAGTCAGCAAAGCCTGCCGGCAGTGACTGTGTTGGAGGTGGTACTGCATACAGAGAAGCTGCAGGTGATGCTTCAGCATTTTGTCAGCAGCAACAGCAGTATGATCACAGAACAATGCCCTAATAGTGTTGCAGGCCACAGCAGTCCTTGCAGTGGACCACTGCATCATGAAGTCATGTACATTTTCCATGCTGCGTCATATACAAATGGTGGCTGAGTATCTGCAAAGTTACATATGTCCGGCAATGGGAGCGTTTGGAAAAGACTGTGACAGCACCTTGACTGACAGCTGAGATGACCTGGTGTGCACTTCTGCCAAGGCAACTGTGCCTATTGTCCGGAGTCTGAACAGCAGTTTTGCTGGACCAGGTGTGGGGATATGTTAATGCCCTTGAACGTACCCTATGGAGTATATTTGCATGGCATGGTTGGCAGTCTTGCTGGCTAGCATACAAGCATGTGGTCAACCTTGCTGAACCCAACAGTAGAATGGGATGCAATCATCACATCATGGTCTGACTGTCAAGAAGCCGCTAAGCCAGCTTCGCACCTGCAGGCTCAGCTTCTGACTTTGTCAATCCTCTGCTGGTGTGAGCCATTACCCAATCCCGACAGCATGACTAACTCCCAGCTGATGTCAGAGATCATCCACAGCAACCCTGTCACTCAGCCACATCCACATCCCAGCCAGAATCCACACCAGCAGTCCTGGGGCTGCAGGTGGGCCAAGGAGGGCTTCCCCAAGGGCCCTGCCCTGCTGTCATACTTGTACAGCGAACTGCAGGAGTCAGATCCTCGAGCTGCACCGCTTGTGCGATTCCTCTTCTTGGCAGCCTTCCAGCCATACATGCAGCACATGCGCTCCTGGATGTACAGCACAGCAAGCGTGGCACCACACTTTGGCACTGCTGAGGGAGACTCAGCCGGAGTATGGCCACAGGTTCTCAACCAAGATGTGAGTGGCTCCATTTTCACCTTGTCTTTCAGCATCACTAACCTCCCAACACACAGGTCATACAAACAGACGTCCTGGAAACAACATCCTCAACTCTGTCTTAATCTGAGTTATAGAACAACCACACAAGAACGCTAGCAACTGTGCCTTATTTTTGGGCATGCTGCTACGAGCACTTCCTGCTGGCAGGCTTTATGCACTGCCTGTCTCATCACGTCTATCGCAGAACATGAGTCATGCCTTGAGCATGCCTTGCAGGGGCTGCTGCCACAGGCCCTGCCCCACTTTCTGGAGCCCTGCCAGAAGCAGTTTGTGCTAGCTGGCTGGCAGCTGCGCATTTTGCAGCGGTTGAAGCCCAGATGCAGATCCTTTGTGGATCAGATAGCGGCTATTGCCGGAGCAGAAGCGTCTGAAGCCAGTCTGCTAGCTATGAATGATGATGAACTGCCAGGTGTGACACTATCTGCCAATTTTGTAAATAACAATCAAATCATTTTTTATTTTTTTTAATTAATTATCAAATTATTGTTATGATTTAGTGTGATAGGCCTATTGTACATGGCCTACCCCAATGGTTGCCGGCATAAATTACATTCCTGCCAAAGCAAAGGCCCTACCGCAAAGCGGGGCATCGGCTCTTGAATTATGTGCCAACAACGTGTAGAAACATCAACAGCATTGCTGTGTGCCTCACAAATTTACTTTGCTGTGTGTGGCTCTGATTTGTGTGCTGAGGATAAAGCAAAGGTTGGAAACATGCAGAATATCAACGGCGCAGTCTGTGGCCAATACAAACTCAGTAGAAATCAATCAAAGCACAACGGCGCATGATATTGCAGGCTCTCACATGCAGATAGTGAGTCACGGCATGGCACTGACATACACCACAGCAAAAGGTACAGTATCATGTACAGACGGAGTTTCAACTTCAAGTGTGATGTGTCTCAGGCAAATTGCATTCCAATCCAACCACTTGACAGTACACCATGGCGCCCGCAGCTGTTGAGGCCCATGATTGCACAGATGTTTGTACGTTCCGTGTGACCATGACTGAGCACACCCCACTGCTTTTCTCTGTTGCCTTATCACATCTGTGCAAGCAGTACTTACACTGCAAAGTGGTCAATGAGAGTTTGTGGTGTGCCTGTGGAAGTCTGAAGCTGAAGCAGTGCTTATTGGATGTGTAGGGCAGATGGCAGCAGGAGCTCCTGTGTGGGGCCTTGCTGAGCCTGCAGGCCAGGGCAGGCCCCAGTCTGCCCTGCAAGCCCACAGCTCCCCGTTGATCTTTGACAGCTATGCTTTACAGCAGGTAAACCGACAGATACTACGCTAGATCTCTCTTGCTGGTGTGCCGATGAAACAAAGTTTCCACAATTACTACAGACACGGCCATACTGTTCATGTGTTCCTCTTGGTGTAGGGCTTGTTGTTGTGAGCTGCCTTACAGAGAGGTGAGAGGCTGCTAGGACAGCTTCTGTCATGACTTCTGCTGTCTGCGGAGTATGCTTTTGGCCAAAGCCTCTCCTTTGCGGTTTTGCCCCATGCTTTTGCCTTATGCTTTTGCCTTTTGTCATCCCTTTTCCCTTATGCCTTTTCCCCTCTGTCTTTGCTCTATGCTTTTGCTTTATGCTTTTGCCTTATGTAGCCACGCTGTGCCGTCATGGTGGGCATGACATCATTGCAATGCAAAGTCCACTGCTGTGGCAATAATCACCTCAAATTGAGATCTGTCATGCTTGTACCCGCCCTGATGACTGATGCGCAATCAATTAATCCCAAGCACATGGCAGGAGTGCACCTGAGGCAGAAATGATGTTGTTCCACAGCAATGACTGCTAGCTTACCAGTTTCTGACTGCTAACTGTGTCTGCATTGCATGTCAGTGAGTGACTGCAATGGATCGTAAGCTCTTTCCAACCCCCAACTGCCTATCTTTTGACAGAAACATCTGTCCTAATTGTCCAGAAATTTAATCAGAACCGCCTAGGGCCAGTCAAAACGCAATTCTGCTTTGCGGAGACGTTGCAGTGCTGATCCGCACCACAGAAAGGTCCAGGCATCAATCAATCAGTCTACAAAGTTTAGCAAACTGTCTCAAGGTTGTGCATGCACTGCCGCAGGTGACTGACATCCGAATGAAGTCTAGTGATAAGCGTATGAGAGAGACAGACATCCTGCTTGCAGATCTGGCAGAGCAGCGTCAGATTGCTCAAGACGCTGTGACTGCTGAAGTCCTGCTTAGAAAGCAGCAGCTTCATAACAATAGGTAAGAGCAAATAGTAGCACATGTGTGACATGGGCCCTATCCCTATCAGATATGTGTGTCTCTCCATCTGTTTGTCTGTCATTACGTCTGTCTGGGTGTCTGTCCGTGTATTGAGTATGTTACATGTTGTTAAATTGCTGAGGCTACCCTATAAGATGCTGAAAAATGGCGAGTTTGACGTTTCAAAGTCTAGTGACAGTATACAGCAACAGTATACAAGCTCTAGTCACACCCATTCAAGAGCTTTTTCCAACTGTAGCCTGTCTGTACAGGATGTTACAAGTTCTGCTGCTTTTTGCAGGGTTTCAAGCTTACGTGTTTGCAAGTGTTCGCACAGCAGTACGCCACTCAAAACAGACACAGAACTTGTTCTTCTTATAAGTGTGTCTGTGAGGAACCTTTTGGCCATGCAAGGCAGAACAGAGCCAATCACCAGTGCTCTCGTACGGCAAAAGTGACCATTCTCCTTTCAAATGTAGGGAGGCAGTTCGGGTACAGAAGGCAGGAGAGAGCCGGCAGCGGCGTGTGCACAGAGCAAGGCTTCTGAAGGATCAGCAGAAGGCCATGACTCACCACCAAGCTGCTTTGGAAGCTGAGAGGGCTCTGCGCATCAGGTCAGCAGTTATCGTCACACCTGGTTTGTTCTTCCACTCGCTCACTCTCTCCCTCACTTGCTCCCCCTCTCACTCACTTGCTCGCTTGTTCGCTCTTTCGCTTGCTCAACCACTCACTCACGCGCTCATCCACTCGCTCACTCAGTTGCATTGTAGACACTGTGTACCAACAACACCACTGTATGTAAAATTGCAATGTGCATACCGTGTACTGACAGTAGCAAAGTGATTGACAGGCTTTGATGTAATTAAGCAGGCTCTGCATGTTAGGTCAGCACACAAAATGCCATATTCTGGGCGTACAGTTGTTTCACCGTGGCTGCTCACCAGTTCACTTGCAAAGTTTGGTAATCATCAACACGCTGATGGCTCAAACCTTGCCAGCAACTCAGTACCTTGCTGTGGTATCTGTGGGGGAGGGTGCCAGGAGCAGCAATCCAGCAGGAGCATAATGCTTCATCAGCTGCCGCAGCTGCTGCAGCAGTATTGTACAAACTGAGTGTGGCGACAGCTTACACCATTTCAGCAAGTTAGTGCCTTGTTGTGGTCTCTGCAAAGTAAATGCAGTGCGGTGCTCATGCAGTAATCTAGCAGGAGCAAAAGGCTGCACTTGCTGCTGCAGCTGCTGCAGCCATACCATACAGTCTAAATAACACAGCGTACACCGCTTCAGAAAGCAAGAGCCTTGTTGTGGTGCCTGTAGGGAAGAGCAGGAGGTGCTGGAAGCAGCAGCTCATCAGGAGCACAAGGCTGCACTTGCTGCTGCAGCTGCTGCAGCCAGAGACGCCAAGCAAGATCTGCAGCAGATGCAGATGGCTGCACAGCGCATGGCTTGGCGCACACGCAGGTGGCAGATAGCCCACCTCAGACGTCATGCACTTGAGGTCAGGCCACATCTAGCTCATGCCTTTGATGTTCCTGTGAAAATATTCATGCGGTAAGGTATCAATTTGTGCAATATGCGGTCAGGCCACCTCCCTGCTTTCAGTGCTTCCTGTGCAGATGTTCATGCGGTAAGGTACCATCTTGTGCGACATGACAGTGGCTGCTCAAGCTGCTCAGTCGGGCTTGAAGGTCAGTTGTGCTTGAATCTCTTGTGGTATGGATTGGTTGAAGAATCCTCATGCCAGCCTTTGCACGTCAGCCAGATAGGTATAAGATATACCTCCCCTGACTTGAAAGGCCATTCAGCAGGCTTTCTGAATAAGTGGTGGATCTTCAGACGAGCACTGCGTGCATGCACTCTGTGGTTGAGCTGCATGCACCCTGTGGTAATACTGCATGCACCCTGTGGTAATACTGCATGCACTTTGTAGTAGTACTGCATCTGCAAACCAGCAGCTTCAGTGCTTTGCTTGCTTGTGTTTTGGCATGCAGTTAGTCTTGAGCTGATAGTGTGCTGGGCACTGCAGACAGTAGAAGCTGCAGAGGATGCTGAGCTACTCATCCTGGCCTCAGACCCTGCACTGCGTCAGACCCTTGACCCAAGTGAGTCGTCCATTGCTGGAGCTCTAAACAGCGTGCTAGGCTTTCAGCTGCCGGATCACAGCAGCAGCAGCACAGACACAGCTGATGTCGCTGAGCCTGCTGCCACTGCTCTAAAAGACATTCCAGGGTTTGCGCTTTCCAGCCACACCGCCACAGCTGCGGCAGAGCCCTCTGCTGACCTTGCAGGACCGGCAGCGGTGGCCACAGCCAGCGCTCAAGAACCGAACGCACAGGCATCAGGAAACGAGGCGGATTCAGTTTCTGTTGCTGCTAGCGGGGACCAAGGCGCCGAAGAGGAAGTTGGGTCCATGTCGCAAGCAGAAGGGCTGCTTACGTTTCACTCACGCAGTAGTGCAGCTGCTAGAGATAGCAGTAGCACAACATCAGCAGAGGCTGCTAATGAGCCTACATCAGCAGGCATGAGTACAGATGCTGATGGTTCTGCAAGTACTGCTGGTGATGTTCAGGAGGCAGATGTTGGTACGCTTGCTGGGACAAAGCCCAGGGGCAAGTGGGGCATCCCGCAGCAGCCCTTCACGGCTGCAGGCAGAGGCACAGAAGCTGCCGAAAATGCTGGCAGCCTGCTCGGCAGTGCTGCCACAGCTGTGGTGCCAGGCGGCAATGCTCTCAGCACACTCACCACAGCTGTATCTGAAGAATCTGTAGCTGCAGAGGAGCTGCCTGAACCAGCTCAGGCGGAGTCAGCCACAGCTGGTGAGACTGAGCCCACTGCTGTGCCTGATGTCGCTGCAGAGTCCAACTCACCTTCCACAGCGACTGCCACCGCTACAGGCATCGCAGCCACAGCTGGCACTGAGGTAGTCAGTCCCGCTTCAAGCCAGCAGGAGCTTGCCACAGCTCAGTCAGCAGCAGCCACCGCTGGTTCTGGCAGTGGCACTTCGGACAGGCCTGCTGCTGGCCAGTACAGAAGGGTGGCGTGGGCTCCAGTCCAGAATCCGTTCCCCGCAGCTGGCCAGAAGCTGGCTGCTCCACAACCGCCTCTCACTCACACTCATGCTACAGACTCTGACACACATGCTGGTGCACGCTTGGCTCAGGAGGCTGGGGTCACTCAGACTCACAGTCATGCCACTGCTGCTGAGGGTGCAGCTGAGCAGAATACCACAGCTGAGCACGACACCACAGCTGAGCAAGGCACCACAGCTGTGCTGGAGGCAGCTCCTTTCAGGGATCAGTCCGGAAGCGTTGTTGCTCATGAGAGCTTAGGTGAGAAATGGTGGAAAATCTGGTAGAAGTATGCAGCAGTGATTGCAAACAAGCCCAACCATGCACCTTTTTGCAAAGATATGCTCTGCTTGATGCCTTTTTTCTGCTTCATGCCTTGCCTTGCTTCATCTTGCATTTCCTTTGCTTTGCTGTGCATGCTGTGCTGTGCTGTGTGCGCTATGCTGTGCGGTGCTGTGCTGTGCAGTGCAGTGCTGTGCTGTGCTGCATGCTTTGCTGCATACCTTGCTGCACGCTTTGCATGCAGTCACACTTTTGCATTCTATGCCATCATGGGTCAAGGGCAAGCCTGAGTTGTACTGCCAAGTCTGATGCAGCTTCTCACCACATTTGTTCCATCTGTGCTATGCATGACGCAGAAGGGGCACAGAATAAGGGCGAGGGGCGCAAGAAAAGGGCAGGTTGGAAGGGTGTGGTGCAGCCCTTCACAGCTGCTGGGTCCAGCAATGCTGAATCAGCCAGTACTCATCCTGCAGCAGACAGGTACAATCATCCACTGATACATCTTTGTGGGTTGGCTGCCGCCTGAAGTGTCGTTACATTGTGTTCGAGGTCACATCAAGGATTCGACTGCCTTTTGGCCTGTTGATGTGTACAGATTCTGTGACTGTTACTTGTGGTTCATGGAGATGCACAATCAGTCAGCTTCTGTCAGCTGAGGCAGTGATGTCAAATAACCAAGATAGATGCCAAAATAAATAAACCATGGATTGCACATGGCATGTCTGCAGGCTGATTGGCCCAAACCTTATACATCAAAATCACAAGGTAATGCCTGCAGGCTAACTGTCCTAGACCCTAGATGCTAAGCTCAATACAGCATAGTGTGCCTGCAGGCTGGATCAGCCAGTCTCACAGGCGAGTGAGCTGAGACTGGCTCGCAAGAGACGTCGCTGGAATCTGCCGCGTGGCAATGACTCATCAGCTGATGAATCCCCACCCAGTTTGAAGGATTTGAGGCTAGCTTCAGTGCCAGAGCAGGATGAGCAAGCGCTGGTGCCCCTGTCAGTGGTCATGGAGGCTTGTCTGGTGCAGGGTGTTCTGGAGCAGTACAAGTGTGTCAGCAAAGCCTGCCTTGGGTGAGTTTGACTGTCATGGCTGTTGCATTGCTGCTGCATAACCAACACCTGCATGCTAAGCATTCAGCAGTCTGTAGCTGACTTGAGCACCTGTGATGGCTTTGACTGTCATGGCTGTTGCATTGCTGCTGCAGAGCCAACACATGCACGCTAAGCATCCAGCAGTTCCTAGCTGATTTGGACACCTGTGATGCCCTTCAGACAAGCTTGGCAGAGATGCAATCATCCTGAGAGGAACAGCTGCCTGAAGCCTCTTGTGACAGTCATCACAGTGTGTGCTATTACCATACATGCATGGCAAGAAGCTCAGTCAGGCTTGTTTGACAACCCATACCTTCCTTGTGTAAATGGCCTGTTGCTCAGGTAGCAACCTCTTCCATTTCTGTAGGCTGTTCAAGGATGAGCTAAGAGTGATGGACACATTCCGTTCATTCCAGCGATACTTCTTCATGGACGCTGGGGACTGGGCAGAGCATCTGATAGAAACCTTGAGTGACGCCTCAGCACAGCATGGCGTACTGCATGAGCACAGCGTGCAAAGCATGTTGGAAAGCTCGTTCAAGGGCAGCTCAGCTGAGCATGATGCGACCTCTGCAAACCTCAGAATCTCGCTTCAGATTCCTCCCAGCCAAGGTCAGTCCTTTGAGGCATCCCCGACTCAGTCTGAGGCATCCCCGCAGCGCGTTGGGGCATCCCCAGATCAGCCACCAAACAGAGGTCACAGCAAATCAGTGCAGGTGGACAACCATTCACTGAGAGCTTTGGATACAGTCCAACTCTCGTATGACCTGGAGTGGCCGCTGGCACTGGTCATCACTCAGGTACTGCTGTGCCAAGCTTGTTGCTGCTGTGTCTGCACTAAAATTTTGAATTTAGTCCTGATAGGCTTATTGTACAAGGCTTACCCCTTTTATTGCCAGCATAGATTTACAAATTTGCTGAGGCTAAGGCCCCACCCTGTGAGGGGGCATCGGCTCTTGTGATGTGTCTGCATTTCTGTAAAGCACGAACAGGATCATGTATGCTCACCTTGTAAGTCAGCAGATATGCAACACAGGGTGTGTACAAGCCTGTATGTGCTGTTTCAGTATGACTTGGCATGAGACAAGTGTAGCATGACTGCAAGGTTGCTTGGAGCTGCCGGCATTGCTGTATAGTGTGCTGCTGAGCAGTAGGCCTGTGATGTTGCACACCCGTCCTTCTTTTTCCTTCCCTGATGCCTGCTGCCTCAGCCACAAGCTTCTCTGCACCATTGTGCACCAAATTTCACCACCTTGCACCCCTGTGTACTGTTTTGCACCACGATTCATCACTTTGCACCACTTTGCACCTCTTTGCACCACACTCCCGTCCCTTTTGCATCACTTTGCACGTGCGCCCACATCAGCTGCTTGCAGGATGGCAGAACACTGCACACTTTGTGCCACTACTGCTTTGTCCATGCATTACAAGGAACATCATTGCAGGACTTCAGCACTGTCTGCAATTGTAGGAGGCAGTGCAGCAGTACAGCGCTATCTTCAGCTGGCTGCTGTGCCTGAAGCGAGTTGCTCTGCTGATGCGTGAGCTGTGGATAGACCTGGGAGCAGTGCAGCAGGCTGATCAGACAGTACGTTCAAGGCATCAACTTGGCACTGAGGGGGTCAAGACACCCCCAGATGTGCCTGTTGCAGTGCTGCAGCAGAGGCTGCGCACTGTACAGCTCTTCAGGCATGAGGCAGCTCATCTTGCTGGAGTGCTGCAGGCATACATGCAGGGTCAACTGCTTGGCAAGTGCTGGCAGCAGCTGCAGAGCAGTGTCCAGGTAAATGCCTGCAGTGCTCAAATGGTGAATTGAAATGCACCTATGTACCCAGCTCATGCACAAGATGAGCAGCTTGCAATCCTGCATGTTTCTGCTGTGCATGACAGCTTGCAATGCAGCCTGATTATTGGCAATGACATATGCACAGATACTGTCTTCAGGCCCTTTGATGTAGACAAGGACAGACGCACCTTCCCATCAGACCAGGCCAGGCCCATGCAAGTGATGGTATGAGTTATAGCTTGAGCACAATGCACTGCCTTTTAGGTCCTGCCTGGCTGGCTTTAATACAAGTCTGTATCAATACGCTGATCACAAGCTGTGTGTTATCAGGATGATGTCTTGGATCTAGCAGACTTACAGAGGGTGCACATGCTGTATCTGGCTCAAGCTCAGCAGGAGTGCTTGATGTCAGCCGACACGAAGGGAGTCCGAGCCATTGTTGACCCAGCTTTGCAATGCATAGTGGACTTTGCAGACCATATCAGGTATGGCAACAATTCTGCACAGCAGCCTTTTCGGGTGACTGCCACACAAGAGTGATGTTCAAAAGACATTGAGCATTGCTGGCCCTGTACTTGTCATATGCCTGATGGGCCATTCAAGATCAGGGCTCAGGTGCAGAGCTTTGCCTGTGAGCAAACTTGGTGGACAATGTTTTTGAGGTGTAGTGGTAACAAGGTTGCTGTGAACTAACTGTTGACAATGTGTGTGACAGGAGTCAAGGCAAAGATTTATCAGTCATTCTCCTGGACGAGGAGCAGTGGAGCCTGATGGACAAGAAGATACAGGACTTCCAGATTCGTAGTTCAGTGCTGTACAAGGTTTTGAAGTATGCAAATGGTAGAGGACACTATCAGGAACTGTTTGTGCAGCTTGATTTCAACACATATTATGCAAATTAATAGATAGAAATCAGAAAAAGGGTTTTATCATTACTGTTGCAGGAAGCATGTGCAAGGAACAGTCGTAGCACAAAAATGAGTACCTGCAAAGATACATGCATGAGATCTGTTTTTCTTTGATGAAAATGCAGGCTTATACAGACAGGATCAAGAGGCTAAGCACAGATATTTTCATAGACAAGCCTTTATTGTATAGTTACAGGTCAGCAGGTGTCAAAGGAATCACTTTACAGCAAAGCGTCATTCATTAACTGTCATTGTCGATTTTGCTGCTTACATGCACCTTTCAGCACACTGTAAGCTGCGTAAGAGTACAACAACTTAGCACAATGTCAAGCTATCTATACAGAGACTACACAACAGCCTATGCCTCCTCCTCCTCCTCATCAAACTCGCCCTCCTCCTCAGCAGAGGCATCCTGGTACTGCTGGTATTCAGATACCAAGTCGTTCATGTTGGACTCAGCCTCAGTGAACTCCATCTCATCCATACCCTCGCCTACAACAAGACAGATGCGAGTGAATTTCACAAAACTGCCTACAGCTCAGCTACAGCTACAATACAAGGCTTTCAAACAACATTTTCTGCACAGGCAGCGAAATGGCAATCAGATGAAGGTTTGCAAGACATACCTGTGTACCAATGAAGGAAAGCCTTCCTCCTGAACATAGCTGTGAACTGCTCTGACACACGCTTGAACATCTCCTGGATGGCTGTTGAGTTACCTGCAGAAAACAAGTCAATTCAAGCTGTGGTGCTGTAACTGCAACACGGGGAGAATGTTCCAGACAATGCATGAATACTGCAGCAGTACTGCAAAAAAGCAACAAGTCAATTCTAGCCAAGGTGCTGTCACTGCAACAAGGAGAGAGTGTTCCAGACAATGCACAAAAGCTGCAGCCATACAGCAAAAAAGCAGCAAGTCAATTCTGGCTGTGGTGCTGTCACTGCAGCGTGGGGAGAATGTTCCAGACAATGCATGAACGCTGCAGCAATAATTATGTACAGAAGACTTACCAATGAAGGTGGCTGACATCTTCAATCCCTTGGGTGGAATGTCACAGACTGAAGACTTGACATTGTTGGGGATCCATTCAATGAAGTATGAGGAGTTCTTGTTCTGGACATTGAGCATCTGCTCATCAACCTCCTTAGTGGACATACGGCCTCTGAACAAGGCTGATGCTGTCAAGTATCGGCCGTGTCGGGGGTCAGCTGCGCACATCATGTTCTTTGCATCCCACATCTGCTGTGTCAACTCTGGCACAGACAGAGCGCGGTACTGCTGTGAACCACGAGATGTCAAGGGGGTGAAACCAACCATGAAGAAGTGGAGTCGGGGGAAGGGAATCAGGTTGACTGCCAACTTCCTCAAATCAGCATTCAGCTGACCGGGGAAACGCAGACAGCAAGTGACACCTGACATGACTGCTGAGATCAGATGGTTCAGGTCACCAAAGGTGGGGGTGGTCAACTTGAGGGTCCGGAAGCAAATGTCGTACAAGGCCTCGTTGTCAAGAACCATGCACTCGTCAGCGTTCTCCACCAACTGGTGAACTGACAGTGTGGCATTGTATGGCTCAACCACAGTGTCAGACACCTTGGGTGATGGTACAACCGAGAAGGTCATCATCATACGGTCTGCAAGAACAAAGGCGTCAGAAGACAGGCAGCAGCTGTATGTGGCTAGGAGGGGAGCGAGACAGAAGCTAGAGCAGAGAAGATGGATCAGAGAAGCTAGAGCAAAGAAGCATCATGGACAACATTGATCAAAACCTGTGACTCACCAGGGTATTCCTCACGGATCTTGGAAATCAAAAGAGTTCCCATACCAGATCCTGTTCCACCACCCAGGGAGTGGCAGACTTGGAAACCTGCAATAATCAAAACGAAGGTTTGGCAAAAAGTGTTGCTATACCTAAACTGCAGTTTACACAAGCTCAGATGTACCTTGCAGGCAGTCACAGGACTCTGCCTCCTTGCGCACTACATCAAGGACTGAGTCAATCAGCTCAGCTCCCTCTGTGTAGTGACCCTTTGCCCAGTTGTTTCCAGCTCCTGTCTGTCCGAAGACAAAGTTGTCCTGCAACAGAAGATGCAAGGCTCAGCAAGTGGAAATTTGACTGGCAAAAGTTAGAAAACGTCAGCCGGTTGAGACTGCAGCTTACCGGGCGGAAGATCTGTCCGTAAGGGCCTGAGCGGACACTGTCCATGGTGCCGGGTTCCTGCAGACACACACTGGAGCGTTTAGCAATTTCACAAACCAAGCCTTGTTCTGGTTGATGTGAAGCAAACGCGAGAGCAGCGCTTCGGTGACGATGTCTCTGCAACAGGTGTCACAATATTTCAAATCGCACAGCCAGTCCTTACCAGGTCCATAAGGATAGCGCGTGGCACATAGCGACCTGCACAAGATGTAAAGTTTCTGAGTTGCCTGAACAAGAATATGCGAGCAGACAGTAAGCTTGTTGTTGACTAGCATACCGCCTGATGCCTCGTTGAAGTACACGTTGACTCGCTCCAGCTGCAAGTCTGAGTCCCCATGGTAAGTACCAGTGGGGTCTACACCGTGCTCATCGCAAACCACCTGCGTGTGTCAAAAGGTTGCAGCAGGATTTTTCAGAACCGCCAAAAGGGCTGCAAGCTGCCGATTGACTGACGTCTCACCTCCCAGAACTTGGCACCAATCTGGTTGCCGCACTGTCCTCCCTGGATGTGCACGATTTCACGCATCTTGAAGTCTTTGCGGCTTGCAAGAAGCTAGACGTAAGTAGCGTGAGAGGAGGCTAGCACAGGCAACGGGGAGCAAGTCACTGAAAAAGAAAAGCTTTAACTGGGTCGCAATTTTGGCGGAAAAAATTCAACTCGTGCTAGTACTTTGGGTTTATACAAATTTTGTAGCGTAATGTAAAGATGACGGTTCGCGTGTTCCGGACTGCGTGAAGCCATTCCCGGTCAACATGTCAGAGAGATAGACGACACCGAAGTGATGTCTGTCAGTGCGGCACAAGCTCACGTGCGGCGAAATGCTATGCACAATGTCGCATGTAGGTAGCACTGGGCACAAGCCTGCTCGGCAGTATGCACATAAAATGCATTACCAGACCTTACTTGCTGCAGACTGATCTGCTCTGAGTGGCACCAAACACGAAAAGCTGCGCATCGGTGCTGCTTGTTGCAGTTGCAGTCGAAATGCAACTTGGTGCTTCGATCAACAGAGCTGTCACTGGTCGCAAGCTCGTGCGTCCGCAGTGCATCACCGCAGCGGCACCTCGACCATCAGGTGTTTGGCAAGCAAACTCCAGAGTCTGGAATAGGCACAGCAGGTGGTAAGTATGCTGTCAAAAGCATACGGAAGCGGCACGTGTGTCGTGCATTGCGGGTCATCTATGATTGTTTCTCTGCAGGCCAACTTCAGACTTCAACAACCAGAACACTTGGCTGCGGGCACTGCATCAGAGCAGTCAGGCAACCAAGAAAAGCGGTGAGAGCCTGCAGAAGCCTCTTGTGATACTGATAGGTTGGCTAGGGGCAAAGGAGCGACATTTCAACAAGTAAGCAACCCCCAAACTGATTGAGTAGTGGAAGCTCAAGCATTCAAGCAGATGACATGCTCATGTAACTACACAAGAGCACATACAGATCTGCTCTCTAACAACACACCCGTACGTTTGATTTAGGTATGCTGAACTGTGGCAGAGGATGGGACACAAGACTTTTGGATACAAGCCGCCCACCAATAGCATTGTGCTGCCCCCCGTCGGGACTGCAAGGGCTGCAGAGTTCATCCATGATGTGCAAAGCTTTCAGAATTTGCACTTGAACCAACCAGTGATCTACCACATCTTCAGGTACAGACCAGCACGCTTTCACGGTGATGGTTGTGTCACCTTTCACTGCAGGGAGACAGAATCTGTAGCTCTTGCCTCAATCAGGCAGGATCACTGCTTGAATCCAACATTCAAGCAGCAGCAAGGTCGATTGGATGATCCTCAGCTGGGCCAATGAAGCAAGCTAATGTGTGCAGCAATGCAGGCTTTCTCTTCTTTGGGACTGTGCTGAGAGCCATAGCAGCTGCTGATGCCTCGCCCCTCAGTCCAAGCCAACAGTTGACTAGCGACGCTTGCTCCCTGCAGCACAACATGCTGCAACCTGTCAAGGGCCTCATCTTGGACTCAGCTCCCTGCCGTCTTACTCCCAGTATATCTGCCAGGTGTGTCTTGTATCAGTGAAGAGCACAGTCTATGCAGCATATATGGAAACATACAAGCTGTCCTGCATGCATCCTTGGTAAGTTACACAGTCTCAAGCCAAGCTGCATGCAGTCGTGACACCTTGCTCAGTGTTTGACATCAGCCCGCGTACAGCCTCGGCAATGTACACAAGAGGCAGATTCACTGCTAGGCACAAGGCAGACACAGATTCACTCAAAGGGTTATGTCATGCCAATGTTGTTTGTTTGATGCAAAATTGCATTCCTGTTTGGCAGCTGCTTGCTTGCGAGGTCCTCCGTGTGCTGACCTGAGTGTCTGTTGCTGGTCAGGGGCTTCACAGCAGCAGTATTATCCAAACCAGCAGAATCAATACAAATACAGCATCCACACCTTGTTTCTGCTGCTCGGCTGCTCTTCACGCCTGTCTTGAAGTTTCCTCCCATTGCAAACAGGCAAGATCAGGTGTGATTTTGCAACAACAATGGACAGCCACATTGCATCTTCCCTGCTTTGCACAGGCCTGTTGTAGTTGATAGCTGCACTGTGAGTGATCTGCTGTCCTCTTGAATTTCCTCAACTTCCTAGCATGGCCGTGAAAACAAAACGGTTTTGTGGTCACACGCGCAGCTGCAGGAACAGTGGGTCTTTTTATTGTATAGCACAAAGCAAGCTGCATTGTGTACCCAGAGCCATGCCTTAGGTTCAACCAAAAATGCTCAGAAGTTTGCCCAGCATTGTCATAACACCTCGCATGCAACCAGGACCAGGTTGAATACCTGCAACATCTGCAACGCCCTCTTCTAAGATGATCTAGTTTGAAGGAACTTCCGCAAAACATAAGAAGTACCGATCCTGTGTTGCAGATCTGGCAAGCATGGAGTAACACAGCTCCACTGTGTCCACAGCTATACTTGTACTCTTCAGCTGATGCTTTGATACCCCCGTCAGCAGTACAGCAGTTCCAGGAGATGCAGAAGCAAAGGGGAGTACAAGTGCACAGCAAGATGTGGACAGACAGCGCGCATTGTGAGCATTACAGAATACATCCTGATGAGTATGTCAGCCAGTTGGAAAGGTTTGTAGAGAGGTGCTGCCGTTGACATGTTCAAGGATTTTGCAATACTATTGTTTGGAATCATCCTATGTGCAGAATGTCCCACAACAGCACTGACTTGATGAATTGGTATATGCTTGGGAAGTGCAGCTTCAATATGCTACATGTTTCCTTTCTGTGACTGAACAGCTGTCAATTCAGTTGATGCATTAAATCACTATTGCATTGTAGCACGCAGTCAGGCATAAGGAAGTCCTTGCATCACTATCACAGGCCTCGTAGGCAGCCGTTGGCGAAAGTCACGAGCCATCAGGCAGCAAAATCAGTATTGAAATGTACTACCATTGGTAGACACAACCTTCACGCACCTTAGCAGGCTGGCATGCTGAGTGATACAGCCTTCACGCATGCTCGCAGGCTGTGTGAACAACAGTAATCATAGCAATAGCAACGTGCAGAAACTTGCAATTGCAGTATACAAATCACAGCAATATGAAGCAGCAACTGCACAGCGACAAAAAGCAGCATGGTGCATCAACATGCAAGATCAACATAATGCAGACCAGCACTTTGCACCAAGGAATAATTAGCAGCATTTTGAAGAAGAATAGAGAACATCAGCACCATGCATTATAACAACGTGCAGCAAAAGCAGAATGCAGCAGGGCCACGGTCATTACCACAGCGACCCATGGGCAACAGCAGGATGCAGCAACAACCAAACACAGCAGCAGTGACTACCTGCAACAGCAGCTCCAGCTTGAGCTCATGAAGTAGCACTTCTGCCACTGTATGCTGCAGCGTACAATGCTGCATCACTGGCCATCAATGGTGATGTGTAGTGAAAGCAGTTGCGACATCACCACTTGCAGTAATGGCATTTAGCATGATGATGGTGGTCACCTGCAGCCACAAACAATTGTGCAGCAGAAGCAGCAATGGCATGCAGCATTATGTATGGTCACCTGCAACCACAAAACAATGTGCATCAACAGCAGATGCAACAGTAGCACCAGTAGGGGCAAATAGAGGTTACAGAGTATGCTGCAGAAACATTCCACAGCTCACCAGCAGCAATTTGCAGCATTCCGCATGCAGCAGTGACGCGGATTATGCTGGGGAATCGTCCTCCCATGCAGCAGAAGCAGCGACAAAATGTTGAAACGCACATGTGCAGCCAACAGCAACATGTGTCAACAGCAGGCAGTACCATGTGGTAGCAAGATGCAATGCCAGCATGCAGCGCAGCAACAGCTGCAGCACGTAATAGCAGGCTGTGGCAGCACCGCTTTGTGGCGGTGCGCGGCATGTCACAGTGTTAGAAGCAACAGAATGCAACAGCAGCTAAAACGGCAGCTGCAACAGCAGCTGCAAACATCAGCACCATGCAGCAGTACCACCAAGAAGCAAGGCATTGCACAGCAATGTCACCCTGCAGTGGCAGCAACACGCAGCAGTATCAAGCAGCGCAAATAGGGAACAGTAGTAACAGGCAGCAGCACCAGCATTGTACAATCATCCATGCAGTGTCGCAGCAGCAACTGCTACAGTGGCAATATGGACACAAGCAAAATGCAACAGTTCGCAGCAGGACCAGCAATTAGAAAGGTGTTACACAGTAATGCCACCGTGCTGCAACACACAAATGTACTCGCAAACAGCAAGCTACAGCATCCAGGAGTGGCAGCAGCAGCAGCAAACTGTTTCCAGTGTGGCACAGAGCACAGTCTGCAGATCAGGTGGGGCCCTCTGCTGTGAGCCCACCCCACTTACATGCAAGCAGATCTGCACCAGCATGGCCTGAATGCAGCAGCAGCAGCAGCAGCAACAGCAGCAGCAGCAGCAGCAACAGCAGCAGCAGCTTTGCTACAGGGTATAGCTGGATTGTGTAGCAAGCCTTATGCAGCAGCAGCAGCAGCAGCAGCAGCAGCAGCAGCATCAGCAGCATCACCATTATGCCTAGCAACTGCACTAGTAATAGCAGGTCTGTCTGGCTTGGCCTTAGGGGCACAGCCTAAAGGGGCCCCATGCAAGCAACCCTGTGTCAGTCTGGCTCAGGGTACAGCCCTAGGCAATTTGCATGCAAGCAAGCGTGTACCCTGGGGCCAGGTTGGCTCCCAGACTATGCGCATGGAAGCATCCAGGCTGTGCCAGTCTGGCATTACACAAGGCTAGCCTTGGAGCTGTCCTGCAGTCAGCTGACTGCATGCAGCAACATGCTTTCTGCATCCTGCTTCGTTTGCATATCAGAATGGTGAAAATCGCTTGCGCCAAAGGGTCCAGTGAGCATGAGTCCAGTGACCATGAGACCTCCCCTTAACGCAGACAACGTATCCAGCAGACTGTACAGCGTGGTGACTGATTTGGTTGCATGCATAGGACTGACATAGCCAGCTTTCACGCATACTCAAGCAAATGCAAGCATTCTCAGCATGGTCTCTCATCTCAGAAAGGGTATTTACAGATACACGCATCTCTGAATTCCTGCAAAAAGCTGATGGGTCAGAAGGCTTGTACACGCTTTTCAAGCAAAATTTGTACAAACGTCCAATCAGCACATAGAAAAAACGAGCTGTATTCATTCAAAGACAGGCAGGCCTCCTTCCCTAGATCAGATGTATTAGCTAAATCAGCACACAGGAGACTCAGATAAACTGTAGCATATGAGAACAATACTTGTTCAGCATACTGTTGCATGCAGATTCATTTCTGGCTTATTGGTCATGACCTGAATCTTGAACAGGAGACATAGGTTACCTCAACAATAGTACACTCTCAGTCTAAGACCAGATGCATCATCACAAAGCACACCATGAGATGTAGGCACAAATAGAGCAGACAGCTATAGCTGTGCTCATGCAGCAAAGTTGTCCGCCGTCATTTTGTGCCCGCGTCTGTAAGCACTCAAGCACTGACAGCTATAGCTGTACTGTGGGCACGGACTCGTCTGCAGTCATCAGAGCACTGCCCAATCTGCTGAGGCCCTCTTGAGACATGGTGCGCTGGACATTGCTCTGGCGGCCGCTGTAAGTCCTCTTGGGAGGTGCAGCCTCAGTAAGACATACCGTAATTACGCTGACGTTGTCTGACGTGTTCATTCGCAAGGCTTCATCCACCTGTGCAAGCATGTCCTGTGAGCTGAGATGCCCAAGGTTTGGCCAGCCATCATATTTGCAAGCACATGTAGACGTAGACTCACAGCACAAAAGCAATAAAATATTGCTGCAAGAAACTGTATTTGCTTTGAGGTGCTCTAGAACCAGAGGCCTGCATACATACATCTTTGTTGCCTCTATCAGTTTGCATGTCAAAGGGTTTATGTTTGTAGAGAAAAAACCTTTTGACATGCAGGATGACCGAGGCCACAACGATGTACTGATGCAGGCCTCTGTTTCCAGAGCATCTCACAGCATGACCCAGCACAGGCCGTTGAGGGTGGCAGAGAAAAGGCATGTGAGCCAAACAGAGAAATGCTTTCAAGGTGAGCTAGACCCATGCATACTCCGGACAATCAGGGGTCGCCCCAAAGCTTACCAGTTGCTGACTACAAAGTTGAGGGTCATTATGATCCCTGAGTTTCTGCCTTGCAAACTCCACAGCACGTTGGCTCTTGAAAACATCCCAAAGGCCGTCACAGGCCATCAGGATGAACTCATCTTCAGGGGAGATTGTATGCAGGGCAACCTCAGGTTTAGCTAGCAGAGGCCCCTCCATTGCACCATCAGGCCCTGTTGGTGCCTTGAGGTCCTTAAAATGATGATCTCCTAATGCCCTTAATACAGCAAGATGACCATTGAGATAGCCATCAGCGCAAATGTGACCCCCAGCAGCTTTGACTCGCAGTGCCTCCTCTGGATTGCAGGGTCTGTGATCATTGGTGAGGTCTATTGCTTTGCCACGTCTGCAAAGCACCGCTCGGCAGTCGCCAGCGTTGGCTACAATGAGCTGGTCGCCCCAGATCAGGGCTGTTAAAGCTGTGGTGCCAGATCCCTCAGCAAAATTGGTGCCTACTGGGCCATGGCTGGCTGAATATAGCTCGCGATCTGTGCGTAAAAATGCTTGCACCTAGAAACATCAGTATAGGCTGTCAGGCATGGGCATGCAAGGGCACCTTGAGCACACAGACATGTGATCTGCAGTGTGTCAGCTGTATTTTTACATAAAAGGGGCAAAAGACTTACCATGGCTTCCTGCATCTCGTTGGGTTCCAGATTGTCTGCTTGCAGATAACCAGCAAAGTAGTCACACAAGTGATCTCTGGCAAAATGAGCAGCACCTGCTCCGCTGTGTCCATCAAATACCTGCAATGCGCAAGGTTTCATCATGCAGAGTCTTGCATGTCGGTCCCTTGTGCCTGCCTCAGTATGCTTTTCATTCTGCACGCAGCAGCTGTGCAAGAAGCTGAGCCCATTGGTATATTACCCCATAGAAGCAGTTTGCATCTGGTGCTTGAGCAGCAAGCTCCTGGTTGAGGTTATCTCGAAAGTCTGGCACAGCTACAGTTGCATCTTCCATATGGCCCCTTCTGCCCTGGTCGGCCGCCACGCCATGACGGACCTGACCTTGAGCAATGGGGACGAAATCGTTCTGCGCGGCGAGGAGGATTGTTTATGCGGCCGCTTCCCGTATACCTAGCAGTCACTGTCAGCTGGAAAAACGGTTCCGACGCGCAGAAGCATACAACAAATGCGATACCTCCGAGGAGCCGGACACTGCAGCGAATGCCGTGACAATGACCTCTTCGTCTACAGCAGGTAACGCTGGTTCTTGCACCACAGGAGCTCTGCGAGGTTGTGTGCCAACTGGAACTGCTGTAAACATCTACAGCAGGAAAACTATTGAACTCAGCTCTGATCAGCAATCCAGACGTTGAGCGACCTTTTATGTACACTCTCTCAGGATGCAGCGTTCAAAACGGATCAGGAAGCTGAAAGCACTGGAACCGATCGACTCGTGTCTCAGCTTGTTACGGTGCCGATGATTCTTACACCTGAGTATAGACACTATCGGCGTAACTGGCTTTCACAGTGTAGACGAACCAAACACTCTAGCCGACAGTGCCTTCTCAAGGGGAAAGTGCGCAAGTGCTGTGCGTGTACAGGCCACAACTTTGCTTCCAACTTTGCTGGCAGATTCTGTCACACAGTTTGCAATATGCCCGAGCTCAATGACCTCACTGCTGATGAGGAGAGGCAGTTTGCCGAAGGGCAGCCTCGTGGCTTCCCCTTTGATCCTGAATTTAGAATGGAGGACGTCATGCTGCCCGAGAACGACGACATGGATATTGCCAGCGAAGATGACGAGGTTGCAGAGGAGGAGATCCAGACAGAGACGGGTTTTGGCTCAGTGATAGGTATAATAGGAACTCAGCAGCAGCGCCATCTCCCAATTGCTGCCTCCTGGGCCGTGCAGAACACAGGTTCTGGTAATGACATTTCCAGTACAATGCAGCTGTGGACAATCTGCCTCAAGTCCCTCCTGAGAAGCAAGAAAAGCTTGCAGCAGTGATCAAGCGCTTGTATGCCCAGATAGGCACTATCAGAGAAGGTGTGTTGTTTTCTCCTGTGACGCTTCGTCTCACAACTCGTCATATACAAACATTGCAGACGCTGTTTGAGCACATGCTGATCGGGCAACAGACCTTGACTGTTACCTCTGGTGTCCTGGTTGCAGGAGGTTTCTGGATGCCTTCAGATGAAGAGACAAAGCTGACAAAGGGCTTTGCTTTCATTGAATTTCTCACTCCAGAGGTAATTGCAGGTCGTCACAGTCGCATCGCAGATTCCCCTTGTGCATGCCTTATTTGTGCCGTTTCTGCTACACATGTACACAACACAGCTACACACAGACCGAGCAGCCTTACTGCACATGCAGGAAGCACAAGCGGCTAAGCAGCACACACAGGGTTACAACCTAGACAAGCGGCATGCGTTCAAGGTCAACATGTTTGATGAATTTGACAAGTTTTTGAAGACATCAGACAGCTATGAGGCACCAGAGGACAAGGAGTACCAACCTACAGAGAATTTGCAGGTCAGCAGTGGTTCAGTTCTCAAATTTTAGACTGTGACTTCAAGTTACAGTCTACCACGGAATTGCCAGCTTGGACCACACATGCTGTATAAGTTCAACATGTACGTGCCCGCTGTTGTGTCTGGTTCGAAGCAACTCATGCAAATGCATATCGGGTACGCAGTCTGTTTATAATGCTGATGTTGCAGGAGTGGCTCATGGACAGGCGTGGTCGTGATCAGTTCATCATCAGGTATGGAGATGAGACCGAGGTCTGCTGGAATGATCACCAGAAGCAACTGGCAGAGCAGGTACTTGCCTGTCCTCGTCACTTCCCTGTCTTGTGGTAGATCCTGTGACATGGCACATGCTGAGTCATGCTGGCCTGACATGTCAGCCTCTTGGACCTCTAAATTGTGACCTTGCCAATCCCTGTTCCCTAATGCGATGCATCTTGTGTGGCATTCACAAAACTGGCCAGTATGCATCTGGTATGGCAATCACAAAACTGGCCAGTCTGCATCAGATATGGCATTGACAAAACTGGCCAGTATGTGTTGTGAAACCGATATCGGGCATGCAAGCTGCTGATTGCCGCATGTAGATTGTGATACAGCTGTGATACAGCATGCTGATACACGCCTGGGCAGCTACCTCATGCCTGCTCGTGCCCCCCTGCATTGCTCTCACAACTTTCCACATCTGTGCAGCATATGTTATGACTCACAATTATAGGTCACTGACAACTGAAACCTTACGGCATTTGTTTGCACGCTTGCTTATTGCACACCTGCCTGCACCTGGCAAAGTCTGCATGGCATGCATGCATCAAGCTGCAGGTGCATTGCACGACGTCCAGGCAGGACACATGCTCTGTACTGGCTCAAACTTTTGTCTCACATTAAGGGTACAAGTTGGCAGGTATCTGGCTTCCTTAAAGCTGAGAAGTGCCACGCAACGGCACAACTGCACACATGAGCTAGACGTGTGTGCCAACTGGTTTACACGTCCCTTGGTGTGGCAATACTACCCAGACTGTTTCTGGCCAGTAACACCAGCACTGAATGTTCTTGTTTTTGCAGGTATACAAGCGTAGCTTCTGGACAGAGAGCTTTGTGCAGTGGTCGCCCAAGGGCAGCTACGTCACCACTGTTCACACACAGGGAACAGCTGTCTGGGGTGGTCCCTCCTTTGGCAGAATCCAGAGGTTCAGTCACAAGCAGGTAATTGCTGCTTTGTCACTGACTGCCAAAGACTGAGGGCAATCTTGCTGGACCATTTGGGAGCAGGCATCATTGCAACAGAGCTTGTGAACACCATTGAGCTGTTCTCCATTGGGAAGAATTGTCTGGTACTAGTCCCAAGGCTGAGTGTAGCTGTACACTCTGAAATGGGCGCTCTGAAAAAGTGATGTTTCTGTAGTCTGAAAAGCTGTAGGTCTTACTGGCTGAGCATGTCCCTACCACCAGCAGCCTGAACACCAGCAATGCCATGCGCTGTGCTTGTGTTCAAAACACTTGTGGTAACACTGTATGGTTGCACACCACGTTCAGCTGACATACCACAGTCTGATAACATACCCTGTGTGGGGCTTGCACCAAGGTCAGCAACATGGTCATGTGTGTTTGTTTGTCGTTTACCGATAACAGCTTTGCAATAGCCTATAATGTTTGTCATTCGCCTCAATGTCTTGACTTGTTGTCCTGAGTACTTTGGGATGCACAGTAGTTACCGCCTCAGCAGTACCAGCGTTGCGGAGAACACGATGGTGTCACCTCACCCTGTAGAAGCTTCTCAAGACAGTCATGATCTGCAGATCTGATTGGCAGACCACCCGGGGAGAAGCAGCACTTCAACCTACAGCAATCAGGAAATCAGCAAGCCTAGCAAGGCCTTGACATCTGGCACACCTGTGACATCAAACAAGGCAGCAGTATCTGAATATGCTTGTGCTGCCCTGTAGCTTCGGCTAGTTGACTTCAGCCCTAATGAGAAGTACCTGATCACTTACAGCGTTCAGGACCCAGCAAGCCTAGCAGCAAGGCCTTTGTCATCTGGCACATCTGTGGCATTGTGACAGGCAGCAGTCTCTGAACATGCTTGTGCTGCCTTGCAGGTTCGATTAGTCGACTTCAGCCCCAATGAGAAGTACCTGATCACCTACAGCAGTCAGGACCCCAGCAACCCCAGGGACAAGGCCACTGTCATCTTCAATGTCTTTGACATCAGGACCGGCAAGAAGTTGAGGAACTTCACTGGCAGTGTAGATGAGTTTGCTGTGGGAGCGGCTGCTGGCACGACTGGGATGCTGAAGTGGCCTGTCTTCAAGTGGGCTGGTGGCCCACATGACAAGTAAGCTGACACCCCTGTCTTGCTGTCAAGCAGTAAAAGCTGTGACCCTGTTTTGCTGTCATTTGGCGGCAGCTGTGAACCTGTTTTGCAGTCATTTGGTAGGAGCTGTGACGCTGTTTTGCTGTCAATTTGTGGAAGCTGTGACCCTGTTTTGCCGCCATTTGGCGGGAGGTGCGACATGGTATTGCCGCCGTTTGGCGGGAGCCATGATACTACAGCTGGCAGCTGGCTCAAGTAAACATGGAACTGAAGTAGGGTAGGGGTCTGGGTGACCCTTACACATATTGTTGTTTTATGAGAGTTCTGGGCAAGGATTGTTTTGGTTGCCACAAGTACTCCATCAAGCCGAGCTGTGGCAACCGATGGTCAGCTCTACAGCAGTTTGATTGGTCTAGTTTCCACTAGGCTGACAGGACATAAACATAGCCGGCTGCAACTGTTGCCATCACATGTGCTGTGCTTAATGGGTCTCGACCGGTCTCTGTTAATTATATGCACTGTATGTTGCAACACCATCTGCATGGCGCTGCATTGGCCCAAGTCTTCAGTCAGCATCAAGTCTACAGGGTGAATGCTTGGTCAGGAGACCCTTGGCCTACCCAGGGCGCACAGTGTCACCATCAAGCAGTACCTGTCTGAGGGTTGTGCTCAGAATTGAATTCTGGAATCTGAAGGACATACAAAGTATTGAAGGGAATCTGTTAAAACACAATGCCAGTGAAAGAGGCAGCCACCAGCAATCATGATCATGGACATGAAATAACACCACTTCTCAGTCTCAGGAGGAACTTGAGTCATCAAAACTCACCGACATAATGTTTGGCATAGATCTATTGCATAGAGCCTGACCTGCATCTTCAGCATGCAGAATTGGCACTGACTTGTGAGTTGTCTGTCAACATAGAGTGGTTGCAGGGCTTTGTCATGCCATGTAGGATCTGCACTGGTTCCGCTTGCAACATCTGACATGGAATGTTTGCAGAGCCTTGTCTCACCATGCAGGATCTGCACTTGTTTTGTTCGCAACATCTGACATGGAATGGCTTTGTCTTGCCATGCAGCATCCTTGCACGCCTAACAAGCCTGGCACTTGTTTTGCTCACAACATCTCAGATGGAATGGCTGCAGAGCTTTGTCTCGCCATGTAGGATCTGCACTGGTTCCGCTTGCAACATCTGACATGGAATGTTTGCAGAGCCTTGTCTCACCGTGCAGGATCTGCACTTGTTCTGCTCACAGTCATCTGACATGGGAATGTTGCACAGCTTTGTCATGCCGTGCAGGTTCCTTGCACTTGGTTAGCTTGTCTTGCCACACATAGTCTGCACTGGTTTACATCTGACATGGGACAATTGCAGAGCTTTGGTTCGCCATGCAGGTTCCTTGCACGCCTGGGCCGCAATGCCATCAGTGTGTACGAGGCCCCAGAGATGGTGCTGCTAGACAAGAAGTCCCTGAAGCTGGAAGGCATCCAGGACTTCGAGTGGTCCCCAGCAGCAGACATCTTGTGTGCTTACCAGTCAGAGCAGGCGGGAGGAAATCTGCCTGCTCGCATCAGTCTGATCAGGCTGCCAGACAGGACTGAGCTCAGACAGAAGAACCTGTTCAGTGTGAGCGGTGAGTGCAATCTGTTTCTCAAAATCTCAGCAGCAATCACAGCGACGTGCAGTGTATGCATTCCCCTCATCAGACAGGGCTGAGCTCAGACAGAAGAACCTGTTCAGTGTGATCGGTGAGTGCGGTCTGTTTTTCAAACTATGAGCAGTACATGCAGTGACGCGCAGTGCATGTAGTCTCCTCATCAGACAGGGATGAGCTCAGACCAAAGACTCTGTTCACAGTCAGCGGTGAAGGCAATCTGGTTTTCGCAAATTGAGCATCACATGCTACACTTGTATGGCCAGTTACAGTAGGTTCGTCCTGTTCATCAGTCAGGGCTGAGCTTAGGCACCAGTCTTTACTCAGCATCTGTCGTGAAGTGCAAGATGCTCGCCACAACATAGCTAGTGATTCATCAAGACAAAAGACTAGTCAACCTCCAGATCATGTGTTTCATCCTGTGACCAGAATTGTGAAACAGACATGATTGCCTGCAGAGGTGACGATTTACTGGCACCCACAAGGGGACTACGTAGCAGTCCAAGTGGACAGGTACACCAAGACGCGCAAGTCCACCTACACCAGTTTTGAGCTGTTCAGTGTGAAGGACAAGGACATCCCCATGGAGGTCTTAGAGCTGCCCAACAAGACTGACAAAGTCACTGACTTCGCCTGGGAGCCCAGAGTAAGGCTCCTCTGATATAGTCTCTGTTTGCTGTGGTCTCTGTACCTCATACTGCTGCCCAATAAGACTGACAAAGTCACTGACTTTGCCTGGGAACCCAGAGTAAGGCTTTTCTTGGATGTAGTCTCTGTCTGCTGTGGCCTCTGCACCTCATACTGCTGCCCTCTAGCTGCTCTGGTATGCCATGCAAAAGGTCTGCAGCTTTCATTCTCTTCAGGCTGTAGCTTCTAGTCGGTGTCTTTCAAGTGTCATTCCTGGTGGCTAGTTATGTCAACATCACAACCTGTCATGCAAACCCCCAGTCATGCAATTTTGTCAAAGGCAGAGGAGCTCACCACAGCAGCAAAGAGGCGCTGTGCCTCCTTTTTTGCAATTACGTGTGCGCCGCATGCTCACGTCCCTCTTTTAGTGTATGCAGTTTCTGCTTGACTGGTGCATGCGCCATGCTGTGACTGTCTGTCTGCACAAGACCATGTTTTCCCAGTAAGAAGCCTTCCCAAAAGGTCATGATTTCTCCATCAAAACTGATAACACGGGATTCTTTCAGGGTTCACGCTTTGCCATTCTGCATGGGGATGGTCCTCGGCCTTCCTTCAGCATCTACGCCATGAAGTCAGACCTGAAGACAACCGTGAAGGGAGTGGACCTGATAGGCACACAGCCCAACAAGCAGGCAAACCAGATACACTGGTCCCCTCAGGGCAAGTACCTTGTGCTGGGAGGCCTCAAGGTGAGCCTAAACAAGCACTGAGCCTAAACAAGCACTGAAACTAAACAAGCACTGAGCCTCTGTTAAGATGCATGACTCAGACCCTCTTATTGCCATCCCACCTCCCAAACCCTCTCGAAAGAAGAGAAAAGAAAAGACTATGCCTTTCGGCGTCAATTTAATGAGAAGCCCAGTATTGTACCGGGCTGCCCACCTTCCAAACCCTCCTGCCTTCCCTGTGAGGACTTACTTGCAGCGTTACACTCGCTGAGGCGGCGTTGCTTGCTACCCTCGCTGTCTCTTTAGAGCCTGGCCTGTGTCAGCTCAGCTGCGCTTTGCCATGGTTGTGCTGCTGTGTGGTGCTGATTTGCTACCCTGTTTGACCTGCTGGTGTTTGGTTTGACCCAGAGCGTCTTGAACCGGTTGCAAAACATGACTGGTTTCTTGAGCCTGTTGTGGCAAATCGCTTTCCAGACTTTGCAACTATGATCAGGGCATCGTTTGTGTTCAACTGGAACAAAGTATTCTAAGAAACCCTGTACAAAGGTTTTGTAGACTGCCAGATTACGCACACCATGTAGCCTACCTCATGTTTGTTTTTGTGCAGCAAGTCTGTCTGCATTCACATGAGTACGTATATACACCTTTAGCTTCTTCACCTGTTCAACGCCAACATCACAAGCAAGTGAGTAGCATCTGGGCATGGTGTTAGACAGTATCAGCATTGACGTTCATCATTGGCTGCTTGCCAATACACAGGGCAGATGTGTGTACCTTCAAACGCACATTTTGCTTCCTCAGACAGGTCTGCTGGGTGTCAAACATTACATTTTTCCAGTGTTACTTTGACGTCTTCTTAGGCAACGGTGTTGGTTGACCATGCGCAGGGCATGAATGGCCAGCTGGAGTTCTTCAACGCTGATGACTTTGAGCCCATGAGCGCAGCAGAGCATTTCATGTGCACGGACATTGAGTGGGACCCCACCGGCCGGTTTGTGGCCACCTCAGTGGGTCACGTCCACCAAATGGAGAACGGCTTCAACCTGTGGCTGTTCAACGGCACAGAGCTATACCAGTAGGTCGCCTGTCATAGCGTATCATTACATTTCATCTCGTTAGTTGACCATTACTCAATCAGGACCCCATTATGACCCAGTAATTAGTCAGTGCTTATTTATTTTCACCGAGGTCAGGAATGTCCAGTCCTAAGCAGCTCCCTGTACAACGTCATGTTCTGCCTTCTGAATAGGAAGCTGCAACAACCTACTGTCTTCTGCAGTGCAGCATCTGCTTTTGATCTTCCAATTCAAATTGCAGAGAGAAAAAGGCTAGCAGTGCACATATCTGCCAAGTAGTTACTGCTGCAGATTTGCTGCAGCTATTCAACTGATGCAAGCCCACACCTGTTGGGCTGCTATGTAATAATCCTTCCTTGCAGGTCAAAGAGGGAACGGTTCCTTCAGTTCAGCTGGTGCAAAGCTGCACCTGTGTAACATTTTTTTTCGTGCAGGTCCAAGAGGGAACGGTTTCTTCAGTTCAGCTGGAGGCATAGACCTGACACCCTCCTGACAGCTGACCAGGAAGCGCAGATTGTGAAGGACTTCAAGCGGTATAGCAAGAAGTACCAGGAAGAAGATGAGCTCATCCATACACAGGTCAGCTACAGATCGACATCTTTATTGTGGACTTTGCAGAGAGCTTTGTTCCACTTATCTGTAGAGCTATGCCATTAGGTTGAACGGTTCTCTGCTGACCCCAATGACCATTAGTCACGTTGATCGTGTCCGATTTGGGACCATGCGCTTGCTACTCAGAAGTGGCGGGTGACTTCCTGTGCAGGTTGGAAAGATTGCCTAGATCTGCTGAAGCCTCCTTGCTTCTACATTGTCCAGACACATTACCAGCATGTGTCATTAAGTTAGTCTGCTGTACAGCCACGTTGTACTTCCTGTGCATGTACATGTACCGGATGACAACAAAGCAGGGCTGTCTTATCTTCAGCGCTCACAGTGGGTCCAATGCTTGTGTCAAAAGTCAGTTGGGTCCGATGTGCTCTGATCAACCAGCCTTCTTTGTGTTGCAGGCTGATGCTGATGTTCTGGAAGGCCGAAAACGGTTGCAAGCCAAATGGGATGAGTGGCGAGAAAGCAGAAAAGAGTATGCAAAGGAACTGGCTGATGGTCAGCGCAACATTCTTGAGCGGTTCTATGATCTTTCACAGCAGGACGAGTACAGTATTGAAGAAGTGGAGACAGAAACACAGCTCAGCAGCAATGAGGAAGTCATCAGGAGTATGTGAAGAAGCCATCATTGACTTCAAGCTTTTTGTGTTGCGTGAAGCTACACACGTGCAGGCAGCACCATTTTTGCAGGATGTGTCTGCGTGTCTGCTTTGCATATGGCTCATTGCTTGACCGGCAATGTATATGTTGGGTGTTGTTATTAAGGCGCTATTGACAAAATATGCATCTTGGCTTTCTGTAAGTGTGTAATGCAGGCGTTTGTGATGACACACAGGCTGTGATGTGTTCATCAATCACAGGCTGTGATGTGTTCATCAATCACAGGCTGTGATGTGTTCATCAATCTGTGGAATAGCAGCCAGAGTGTCAGGCAAAGCTATGCATGCTGTCAGTGTATGCTTGGTTACGCTTCAGGTCTTGACTTTGTGCAATATGTCTGGGATATGCAACATACTGTAGGTCAGCATCGAATGGTGAGTTTTTGCATCAATATTAGCTGCAGAGATAAGCTACTGAAGCATTTGGTCATCCAGACGACTTGTATTACAAATTGTCAGCCGAAGGCCATTACCTATACACCATTGCAATCGGGTTTTGTACAACCTTTATCTGGTCTGTCAAACAGTACTGAAAACAGGCAAAACTAATATCCCTGTATGTATACAAGCTACAGATGGATAGACTGCTGCACACCAGAGTTGTACCTAATGATATACCAAGTCTTCTACTGAATTTACCTACTAGTCTGTCAAGTGTTGTTGCTATCACATGGCTGTGCCATCTAAGATAACTTGCTGATTTCCTTCCTGTATGATGTGCTGACCCAGTATGCTGTCCATCCATCACTCGGCCCTCATTGCTGTCAATTGTGTGACTTTGTCTGATTGTGCCTGTCAAACATGACCATGTTTCTGCACCATGTTCTGCCATTTATTTTACAAGCACACCTGCTCCATGAAATATTACAGTGATGTGTCAGCACAGGTCATGTGACAAGCGCGCCTGCAGCACAGCATCACATGCACTTATCAGGACACAGTCAGCCATTGGGGTCACAATGACCAATGTGTTGAGAGCTCGACTTTTGCCTCAGGAGACTTCCATTGTAATCAGCAAGAGGCGCGGACTGCTATTTCTCTCCTAGCCAGAGAGACAGTGTCCAACAAGATCAATGCAGGATTTGCAGCGCACCAGCAAGAAGACATCACTGCCTGTGCACCACGCAAATGCACACAATGCATAGCAATCAGTGAGACTCACATACCTATTGGGTCCAGGTGATGCCAGGTTATTAGAATGTCAGCTGGTTTGTGCTTTGGAGCTTGCATGTAAGCCCCTTGCAATGCCTTCTCTGACAGCAACAGCCAGACCTGCGCACATGCAAAGCTGTGTTGTCTGTCTTGCATGGCTGACCACTGGCACTGCATGTGTATCTGCTGAGTTAGGCTGTTGGTTATGGAATCCTTTTGTAGTGTCAATGCAGTGAGACACCAGCTGCTTGTTCTGACACGCTATGCAAGCCACAGTCTGTCTGCCGTCAATGACAGAGTAGGGGGGCGCTCTGTTTGTATGCCAGGGGGCGCATGCACTTACTTGCCATAAAGTGCATGTGATATTGGTTAAAACATGCAGCAGCTGCCGCACACATGTGATACATGCTGACGTTCCATCACTATGGACTCATGTCATCTTTGACTGGATATTTGTGTTGTGCCCATATGTGCAATGGCAGGCATGTTTGCCTTCGTGACTAGCACTGCGCAACCTCACAGCTTCTTTGGGCAATCTTGATACCCTTGACCACAAGCGCTTTGGTGGAATGGTTTTGCAGATACGATGCGAGCGCCTGATAGCAGTGTCATCAAGGGTAAACAGGTATGAACACAATTGGACATCCCACACCTGCTGTGAAGTAAAGTGATGACAGCGCCCAGTCCAAGAGTCCAGCTGAGTTGCTCTTGGTTTCAACTGTCGCGTCCTTGACTGCTTGCTTCAAACTCTGCTGTCTGTCCTTCACATCAGGGCCATCAATCTGCAGCAAACATTGCATTTGAGCATGGGATCAGCGCATCTAGTCTGCAGGTGAAATAGCTTCAGTTGCAGCATGTTCTGGCAGGGCGTTGGGATGTAGTTTGATGCAACACATGTTGCACCAAAGCAAGCACCATGCAAACAAATAACATAGCACAGAAGCACTTGCAGATCACTGGAGAACACGTGGCATCACTGTTTCCAATCCCATGTCTGATGCCATGCAGACTTGCTGCAATGGGATTGATTTGCGGGACTGCTCGTTCAACAACAAATGATGGTGCTGCACACTGAGCATGCAGCCAGAAAAGCAAAATGGAGGCCAGGTGCAAGCTTGTCTAGGGAAGCAAGCTGCAAAAGAGTTGAACCAGCGCCAGCTGTGTGCAGGACCAGCAGAGATGCCACCTATCTGCAAGGCTTGCACAGACACACCTGCTGAGGTGCACTTGAAGCTTGGTCCATTTCTATGTCTGCAGCCGCTTCAATGCTTCTGGATACATTTCCAGCTCTGTTGGCCGCTGCCATTGCAGCCTCACGTGCCAAACTTTGCATTGACCCAGCCATCTGCATACACATGGTCTATGGCGTGGCAATACTAAAGTGACATCCTCTGTCCTTTTTGCTGACAATGGTCAGCAAACATGGCAACAATTGTAGGTAGTCAGGCCTGAGCCACAGCAATCTGAACAATTCAAAGCTGTGACTGATGATGAGGTCAGTGGTTGGCAAGTTTACCAGGACCTTGCCACGTCATCACATTGGTGTCTAGGCATATGCTATACTAATTTTTTGAGTTGATTTTATGCATCTTTGCTACTTCTTAGCACGACTGACCTTGTGAGCTTTGTTCAGAGATGTTGGGGTGTGGCTTGCAATGAAGTCTGCTCTCTGGCTGCTTACTTGCTGATTTAGTTTGCTAGCTGTGCTTTGGGCAGATGCGGAGGGTTCTTGCCCTTCCTGCTTGCCTGCACAGAATGTCGTTTTGACTTTACTTGCATGCTGAAGAAAATCACATATAGGCAGTTTCTGGTCGCTGTCTGCTGACAAAACAGCATGCCCATCTTGAACAAATATAAAACAAAGCTTGTCGAAAAGGATGCCAAATGCATCTATGAGTACCTGGCGAGGTGCTGTGGTCTGCTTGATTGTCAAGGCTGCTCGTGTATGATGCCTGTCATTCACAAACCAATATGTGCTGAAGATGCAGCAGCTGCTTTATGGAGGTTGGGTTATAGCATGCCAAGCGCCCAAGCAGACGAGATGCTCGCTATGTGAGCATCAGCATCAAGTGACCAAGTGCAAGTCCGTGCCTCACGCTCAGGGCCTTTTGGCAAGGACTCGTGAAGGACTTTGGGGATCAGCTGATCAGAGCAGGTGCAAGACTGCGTACCTCGGAATCGCTGTCCATATCCAATGGGTGGCTTTTGAAAATATGATCCTTCAAAACGCTTGGGGTTTGAACTTCTGGCGCAATGTTTTCTTGCCTTTGTCTGGACACCCTCATGTCGATCTGGGGCTGGACAATGCTCAACTTCGGTGCAGGGGAATGTGGCGGGGGAATGGTGATGAATTCCACGCTCGCATTCACGTTGCACGCATTATCATGTCTTGCGGGGAGCACTGAGGCTATATCAAACCGGCATACGATGTCGGAAAAATGTACATCATTGCTCAGCCGGTGCTCGTTGCTCCAACTTGAAATCTAAAGTAGGCTTGCAGACATTGCTGCCGGCAAGGGCCAAAAGTACGCAAGCACCAGCGTTGAATGTCCTGAGGTGAGCGCATGAGGTCTGATGATTGCAAGCAGTGCCTCATAGTATTACTAGTGAGCTGCATAGCGGGTTCTGTGGCAGCGCATGTCACCTGTGGGAGACGCAATTTTTAAAGCAATTTGTTGGGGCGCAATCATGCGGCCCTGAACGCTCCCGTATACGTACTTTTTCCGCATGCATTCCTAACGACTGAGGTCATGCTTTCGTCTATCCAAGGTCACTCATTATGCAGAGCAAACTTACTCATTAATACTCTTAGACATTCTTTACGTAATCGGCTCGCGGTTGCGCGGCCACAACAGTCCGAACGTTCGAAAGCACTGGGTTTCTTCACGAACCTGTCCTGCTACCTTGAACCGCGAATTGCTCCTAATACCTGCTGATATACTCACCGTTTTGCTCATCAAGGTACAGCTTTTCCATTCAGCCCTTCGACGACAGCTCACGCCAACCAGTTTGCAGTCCAACTACCCTCTCAGCGGCGCAGCAACTAAGTGTCTGTCCGATGGACTCTTACTATCCCCATCACAGCTACAAGTAAGCTGGATTGACCGCAATGCCGCGCGATGGCCAGCTGTTGCATAAATAGCTCCCTGCTAGTCTGTATTTCTAAAGCTGAGCTGTGTTGCTTGCAGTCTGAAGAACAATGTAGCTTCTTTGAGTCAGTGGCCGCCTGAAAGTTCAAATCACCTGTGGACTCAAGATGTGACAACGCTCGGACACCTGACGGTGAGCACCAATCTGTTTCTGTCCAGTGCTGGACAGCTTGAAGCTCATACTGCAGCAATGCTGGCTTCAGCATAGAGGCTTGTTCTGCATTAAACTTCAGTGAACCCATAGCTTGTTGTTGGAAGTCTTGATCTGCAGCTATCAGCCTCTGCAGAGTATCCATGCTGCATTACCCTTCAGGCTGAATATACCTTGTGGCTGTCTCTGCAGAGACATGCACTGCTTATGGGCAACACTTGGGGATTGCTCATCCCTTTAACCATTCTCATGGCATCATTGAGGCACAAAAAGAAGGGGTGGTGGTTTCAGCTGCACAGAGCGCTTGCTACCCTCAGTCTGATTTTGGTCATTATTGGGGTCGTTCTAGGTCGCCGGCTACGCATCTCGCATCCTCCTGTAACATTTGCAGGCAAATGCCATAAAGTCATGGGCTACAGTGCTCTTGCCTTCATTGTCATTCAGGTGAGCTGTCAGCAGCATTTTGCAAATTTACACCTGGCATCTACATACACTTTGCAAGGTATGTGCTCTTGCACATGTATAGCATTACAGGTGCCTGCATGTGCTGCACTTCACATATCGTCTGCATCATTCTGAATGCTTCAGAAGATGTTTGAGTATGCCAGCTAATCAGCTGGACTGTATTGTTCTTAAAGTTTCTTACATAATCATACAGTGTGACATGCAAAAACTCCATGTTCATGGTTGCGCTATAGCCCTTTCCCACCTTTCCCACAGTCACCACGTGCTTCATTTGTACGCAAATGTGCTAGCACATTTGGAGATGATGTATGCCTGAAGGCTGTATCCACCTTGCTCTGGAGGCCGCTTGGCAACCATAGCTTCCGCTCAACATGGAATGCAATGCATCAGACCTGGGGAACGGCCACCATGGCTGTTGGTTTTGTTGCTGTCAACCTGGGAATCTGGGTGGCTGGCGTTGGCTGGCCTTACTACCTGTTGTTTGCCCTGGAAGTCACAGCCATCCTTGGGCTTGCATCTCTGCAGAAGCCACAACAGGTCAGTGCTCTTTGCTTGTAGATTGCACTGTCTTCAGCTATTGGGTACCATGCTAAGTCTTTGACAACACTTGGATGTGATGAGCAACACTAAGAGATGTCGGTTGGCACAGCTAGTCCACATCAAGACCTGCAACATGTACATCATTACACCGTTGTGTGTGGTATTTTGAGATTGGTGCTACCCTTCCTTGTGTACAGTCCACTTGTACCAACTTGGTGTACACAGCTGACATCATGCTTGGCAGTGGTCAACTAAGACAACAAACACTGTCCACATGTGCATCTGGAGTACTTATATAATGCACATGTGCTTTATTTGGGCTCAAAAGCCTTTTGTTGGTGGAAGAGTGGGGCTGCATAGTATTTCGTTTGCCTTCTGCCTTGCTTGACCTCATGCAATGTTGCCTCAGGTAGCCAGCAAGGCGTCCGCACAGCAGGCCACTGATGCGAAGCCCACTGAGGAGTCAATTTCGCAAAATGCTGGAGGCATCATCCCTTGGTTGATCAAGCAGCAGAGCAATGCCAAGCAGGCGTGATGGCTGAGCAAAGTAAGGTGCAAGCTGCTGGCATGAGTGGGCATGATGGGAGAGTACTGATTACGCATGTCACAAACACAGCCCGATGATGGGCAGAGAATATACAATTTGTCGTTGCCATTCTTTCAAAGTTCCAGTGTATAACAGCTGGACTCAGAATGACCATTTTTTGTATGGTACAGCCTGGTGTATGCCTCTGCATGGTTGAGGAATGACTGTCTGTTTGTCAAGAGTATTAGATGTGAGTGATAGTGTTGCAATCGCTAGTTCTGAGTGCTTAGTACAGCCTTGCTATCTTACTGGTACAGTCAACAGCAGCAGCTTTAATTGTTGACACATGACAAATTGTACACATGTTGAACATGTGATCAACTTTTTTCTTAGTGTTTTCTCTTTATTCAGCAGCAGCTACAGAGATGGACTCAACCAGATGCGTGTTCACAGGATGCATCTAGAAAGGCTGTTGTTACCAACGTTGTAGCAACGAGAGCAAACCTGATTGTCATGGTCAGCTCGTCTTACCAGAGAGAGAGAGAGAGATTGAGTCATGTTGCGATTGTACACAGCATTTGTAGTTCGTGTCTGGCAGTTTCCTGTCTGCTTCTTCTTCGCCAGAAGCCCTGTCTTGACTATTTCTTCTACTGAGTCCTCACGCGCCATGGCTTCACGCTCTCTGGAGCTCGATCTACGAGAAGGGTATGAGATATACAACAAGATGATATTGGCAGGTTCGCCGATAGTCGACCATCGTCCGGTACCGGAGATTAAAATAGCTACCAGTCTGTCCTTAGGTCTGCACCTTGCAGAGTCTGCGGCGCAAAAAGTATTAGGCTGTAGTGTGCTGGAGGCCTTTGAAATGTATTTCTGTGTCGGAGGGGCAGACAAGACGGAGGGTGGGCTGCACCTGGCGAAGAGGGCTTGGCGCTTGCCACACCGTAATCTCGAACCATTGTGGGGCCCTGTACATCCACGCACTAAAGAGTCTTTTCGAAAAGTAGCAGAAAAGAATATGTCAAAAGCCCGTGCTGATGCTCCCACGAGGCCTATGTCAATCGGGCCTCTTGGTTCGATCCAGATGTTCTTGCTGATCGTGCCCAAAGGCACATGCAACTGGTGTGAGCAGCCAGGTAGCACTAAATCATGTCCATGTGGTTGTGCATATTGCTCCAAAGACTGTCAGAAGAAACACTGGCCGACACACAAGCGGCTGGAGCATTAAGATTGAGTCTGTGCTGTGGCCTGCGCTTTGGCCTTTTTTTTTAGTCCAGGAAAGATGTGCAGACAGCTGTATCCTGTCACTGCTGGATTTGAGCTGTACAACAACGTTCTGCCTATGACTGATGGCCACGTCATCTCTGCAAGCACACATCACGGAATGCCATAATGTGTCAGCTTGAATTTGGAAAGTAAATGAACTCTCAGTATTCAGGACCCCTGCATGTACATGAGCCACAACATTCACTTTTCTTTTGCAGTCACCTTTCTTTTACAGCTACCTTTCTTTTACAGCTACATTTCTTTACAGCAACATCTACAGCCGCCTGCTTGTTCAGCAGGTTATGACAGTGGCTTCCCCCCACCTATACTATGGCATGCTTGCGCGAAGGCTGCCCCTGCAAGCAGTATAATCTTTGGTACCATCCCTTACAGCTGTGTTGCACTGCACTGTGATACTGTATAATACTGGGTAAACATGCGTATTGATTGCTAAAAGACGTGTGCAACTCAAGGGTCCACTAACAGATGTGCCTGTATCAATTTCAGCGAATGGAGAATGAGTGCACTGCCACAGACCCGCTCGCATCAAGCACTAATGGTAGATAGAGTTGCACAGCTGCATGACAACCAAAACACAAGAAAGCAGATCAAAATATTGCCTACGACTGGTTGCTGCATAGCTCTGCATGCGTTCACATTTCGTTCTCAACTCAAGATTAAAATGGGACGCAGTGATTTATATATCATGCAGTGTCTTGAGGTGAGCTAGCTTGGCAGTATGCAAACGGGCACACTGCAATTTATTTGGCTTGCGTACCAAACTGTACGTGCATGGAATGCTTCAATAGTCTTTTGTACTTTTATGTAACCATATCTGTAGCAACTAATAATATGTACATGAACACTGACACCCTGGTGTATAGATATCTGCACATAGATTACCAGGCAACAACCAGCAACAACGTGGCTTGTTATATTCCTTGCCAAATGCAACAACTCCTGCGTGGCAGTAATGCACAGCAGAATTTCACATAGTGGCATGAGTGTGCTCGACTCGACTCGGCAAAGCAGCTTCCATACAACATTTGTGCAATACAACAACTGTGCAAAATACATGTATGGTTTCTTCATCAGCCAACAGCAGGTATGCTGGCATTGTTGGTGAGCCCGCAGTTGACCAAGCAAGCCTGGTTCACAGTGAAGGTGGGCATGATGCTGGCAGCTGAGCTTATCACTTGAGCAGCGGTCAGGTTCATGCCGTACTCCACAGACGAGGGGCTCATTGCAAACAGCGCTGATATCATGGCAATCTGCTGGAAACGGTCCTGCACCGCATCAAGGCTGCATGATCAGGCCTTGAAGTGTAATGTATCCAAGCATCTTGAGACCAGGCATGCAACATAGTTCACAAGAGCCAATGCCCCTCATGAGTTGGGCCTTAGCTTCAGCAGAACTTGTAAATCTATGCTGGCAACCATCGGGTCATGCCTTGTACAATAGGCCTATCACGACTAAATACAGTGAAAAATAGTTCTGGATCTTTGCATGTGCATGAGCCACAACAGCTGCTTGTCCAGCCAGCTGCAACTTTGACAATTTGGCAAAACCCGTTAGGCTGGTTAGCTGCATCATGTTCAGGCTCAAGCTTGCCAAGTTGCACATATGTGTACGCACATCCTGAACAAGTGATCAGTGCCACTTGAGGTGCTTACCGCGCCAGAGAGAGCTTGCATAGCTCTGGTTGGTGTGCAGCCTGGGTTCTCAGCAGAGTGCAGTGTGTTGGCAGGCACAGCCACCACGCCGCCAGCAGAGAAGTTCTGGCAACCAGGCCCATCATTTTTGTCTAAAATGATACATCCCACAAATGCACCTGCGCAGGATATGCAAGACGTTTGTGTCAAGTTGTTTGCCTTGATGAATGGAGATTATGGAAGTATGGTACAACAATACTGTATAATGACCCATCTGTGCAACATGCCAGCCATCACCACAACATCTTGAGCACTGCAATCATTGCTTTGTGCTGCTGCACTAAGCAAGAATCTCATCATGCTGCTGCCATTGACTGGTGTCGTTTCAGTTGCCTTACCTTCAATGATGTATGCCACCTCACTGAGATCTACATGCAACATCGGCAGCCAGATCCCTGCAGAAGAGTACAGCAATTCGATATCGACTTGGGTCAAACGACAGGACTTCCTGAAAAAAGCATGCACTTCACCCGGCCGAAAGCGTCACCACACGACATGCGGCGCGTCGGCTATGCAACTCTCAGTTGTAAACAGAACCAGTGATCACCAGTCATAACAGAACGCGTGCGCATACACGCCACATGGCGCTACGTAGATCTCTGACCATATCATATTGGTGGTCATAGTTGAGTTCATCGCATCTTCGTATAGGATGCGCTGATAGCTGCCGGCGCCTTCAAGGTATAGCTCATTGTTGTAGGTATTGACATCCACCGTTTGACCAGCCAAAAAATCGGCAGAAATCCCTATCGCGTTCGTCATACAAAGCACAACAACCACAGAACGCATCATGGTGAGATTGTAGAAATCTCAGGTGGTCGGCAATGAGCTGCTGGGTGCAGTCGCGAGGCTGTGCACTTTTTTGGGTCATCCCAGGCTGTGTGTGGCTGTTTTGAACATCTTCGCTCAGCCTCGTGGGGATTAGCTAAACCCAGACCAACAACGCTTCCCGGGGATCAGCCCGGGGATCCCTGGTGAGGGATCCAGCAAGAAGGTAGCTGCTAACCATTGCAATGTTAAAGTTGACTTGTGTGCAATTGCAACATGCAGTCTCGATGCTTGGTTATCCTAATGCTATGGTCCCATGCTGCGTCGCTCAATTTGTTTTCTGACAGACAGTGTTCTGTGCACATTGTGAAGCAAAGTTGGATGGAACACATGCAACTCACCAGCACAACCGTGACAATACATGCAGCATGCAATGACATGTCGATAAAGTATAAGCGTGAAACCCAATGCAAAAAGTTACATAATATTAAGAGGAAGACTTGCTTGACGCCAACAGAGATTTCCTGATCAGGCTAACGTATGGGATATTCCTGGCTGAACAGACTTGCAGTTTGAGGAGCTGAGGCTGCAGCAGTGAGCCAGCAACTGGAGATACCGTCAGCCAACAAGTAGCACGTACACTGCCTTGTCAGAAAACACTTGAGAAAGGAACCAGGGAACACAAAACTTGTGCAAACACACTGATACTGTATACTGTGAAAGAGCTGAAGCTGATGGCATCATAGTGTTAAGGCAGTGTGCACAGGCTGCATTGATGACACATGTTTGTTGGAAGCGGTTATCAATCTCAGAAGGAGGGGGGCTGATCAGTAGCATCCCCTAGGGTCCCACCCCCAGGGGTCAGACGCCGCAGCACATCCACAATTTGTCTGAAGGATGGTCTCCTGCAATTCAAACAACACCATGGCCATCTGAACTTCTTGCAGGATTTGCCACTCAGCAGATGTGGATGGACAACAAAGGCCGCACCTGCTGCTGTGAATGTACAGCCTTGTCTTTGCTTTGCAAACAGCAGGCTCAAACATTTCTGCAGCTGCACCTTCATGCAAATCATACAGCATGCCTGCAGACGCATGCAGTAACACAATTGCAAGGGCAAGGGCAGGGCGGTGAAGAGGAATGGTGACTCACTTTTGTGCCTCAAACTGGGTGCAGTCCACCACCATTTGGCTGAGTATGCGCAGTGTGTACTTGCTGTCTTCTGACAAGCCTTCTGGAATGGTGACAGGTGGCAGCTTCACCTCAGCACCCATGATCCACTGCGCAGAGACCTGCAGCACACACACACATCCACAAAGCTGCAGCATAATAATAATAATGATAATAATAAATAATAATAATCATGATGATGATGATGATGATGATGATGATGATGATGATAATGATAATTATGATATCATACAGGCGTTGATATCATACGGGCTGGGTGTTGATTGTGGTGTAAGCCAAGCTAGCAGCGCCAAGCACCATGCTGTCTGCAAAGCACACTCTGCTGTACTTCTCAGCCTAGCTGCTCAAATGGCCTTTGCCTTTTGATCTAGCACAAGGTCCTCAAGAACAGGCAGACGCACAAAATGACAGACAGTAGCAGGCCGACTCAATACCGCATGCTTCAGCAGAATGGCCTTGAAGCATTCTCTGCTGCAAACAACATTCACAGCAGGCATCCATGAGCCGCTGGCTTACAAATGCAAGAGCATGGTGCAGGATGAACATGGCATGAACTGCTCGAATACCTGATAGGCTTCCATGCCTTCAAAGGGTCTCTTCCTTTCCAGGATCTGCCACAAAGTCACTCCGAAGCTGTATACCTGAAGTCATGCCAGCACAGTTGTATCAGTGGTTTTTCAGTACTGCACAGCTGGCAGGGATGAAGACTGTGCTGGCACAATTACACAACAGAACGAATCCCATTCTTATCTCATCCTCTTTGTTATGGCTCGTCTGTGTTCTTTGATTTGCACTGTTTGATCAGCACATGTTGGGTGAGTGGTGAAGCAGCCAGGATAAGCCTGGAGGCATGGCAGCCTTGCTCTTCATCCCAGACATAAGCACAGAGTTGACAAAGGATGATGTTGAGAACCACAAGCACAGAGTAGAGTTGAGACACAACCTCAACAACTGCACATTGCTGCACGCACAGAATGGCTTCTGCCATGCAGACAGCTGCCATGTAGACAGCAAATGACAACTCACATCAGACTTAAGGACTGTAGCAGCGTCCACTTGGTTCTTCTTCACAGGTGAGTCAGCCAGTAGCAGCTCAGGAGCTGAGTAGGCAGCTGTGCCGATGACGTTTGCTGACATGGCACGCTCCAGGCTGACCTCATCGCCAACATGGCGCATGATGATCTGCCTGCTCATCCCAAAGTCACCAATCTTCATCACCAGTCCATGCCCTGCGTCACCGCAGGACCTCTTGATAATGCCTGATACCGGAAACGGAGAATCCTCCAGATTTTACTGTTTCAATATTTACACCGTCTGTTTTGCTTCAGGTCTGCAGATGAGATGAGCAATGATTCTCAGCCCACAGACTACATTTTACTGAGCCACACACAAAGCAAACTTAGAAACTGGTTTGGTGTGGGTTTCTCTTGATTGCTGCGTTTTCCCCTCCCCCTTACAAATCTGGTGCTGTGTGGCCAACCTTACCTACAAAGATGTTGCCAGGCTTCAGGTCTCTGTGCAGCATTGGTGGCTTGCGTGTGTGGAGGTGCAGCATGCCCCTGGCGATGCTGCGAACCATGGACACCAGCTTGGCAGAGTCCCATCTGGCCGCCGCACTGTGGTGCAGCATCACATCCAGAGTCCCTCTCGGGCAGTACTCCATGATCAGGTACAGATCGTCCCCATGCTGACACAGACCCCTCAAGCCCACTATGTTGTCATGAGACCCTGCAGGATGGAGACATCATGCTTGGGGTCTGTTTGTTTGCATGCAAACAGGATTCATGCAAACAAACAGGCATCATGCTTGTGTCTGTTTGTTTGCATGGAGACTGCACTGCGGTGTCTGGATGTGAACACAACATCTAAAGAGGTGATATCAGACAACACCTTCATTGCTATTCTGCACCTCTTATTCTGCATGATTGGTCTCTTTGCATGAGATATGCGCTACAGTGCCTGGATGCGGTCTTGCATGGGATTTGCACTACAGTGTCTGGATGCGGTCTTGCATGAGACTGCAGAGGCGGCTTTTTAGTAATGACACTACTTTGGGAGCTTCAAGTCCAATGGAACGACAGTGAACAACATCTACAATGTTTGATTCAGACAACTAAGCCAACGCTGCTCTGCATTGCTGTAGAGTGCACGGTGGGCCGGGCACTACATCACTGCATGACATGACATGGTGTACCTGAATGCAGGTTCATCTCAACTTCAACTTTGGATTCAGGCCTTTTGACGGCCACTGGTGTTTCCAGATACCAGGCTGCATACACAGCCCCCTCGGCCCCCCGCCCCAGAAACCGACCCCACTTCAGCTCTTCGTACGGTATCAACTCAACTGACATCTGCACAGGTGGCAGGCTTGCGTCAGCACTGAAATGGGCGCTGTGCATTCAGAGGCTGTCAGAAGCAGTTCTCTGTGAGACGCTGTGCACATTCATTTGCTGATTCATTCATTGACTGCACGTCTTCTTCAAGGGTCAGGTATGCACAGAAAGCTTGCCTGAAGGAGACAAGCACTGCAAACTGAGGGTGACAAAGTGGCTCCTTCTGTGAGCTGCTGCTCTGGCAGTCAGCATAGCAACAGCAACATGTCACAGGTATACTGCAAGTTGGTTGAGCATGCAAGGGCGTCTGCATGTGCCCATGCCCATGCTACAGAATTCACGAGACCCTTACAAGCAGCACATGTCTCTCTTGGTGGCACAGGAACCGTAGCAGCACTGCTGACATCAGATTTTACATAGGTCACATGCGCTTCACATGGCCAGCATACACTCTGATGCATCAGTCACTATGCTTAGCTACCCCTTCGTGACACGCAGCTACCCCCCCCCCCCCCCTTTGACCCTAGCAAGGCTCAATTCCTTACCTGCAGAGCCATGCCTTGTATGCTGGGCCGTTGCTGCCAGCTGCCATCACTGACTTGAGTGTTGGCACTGACATCACTGGTGCCCGGTTGGCTGTAGGAGGTGTCCGTCATGGCAAAGGGCGTCTGCTGCCTTACGGCAGCTCCAGGAGTGGGAACCTGCATAGGCACCTCCCCATTGCTGAAGGGGAGCCCAGCCTGCATGCACAAACTTCTGGACTGAGCCTATTGCAGACGGTGTATCAGTGCAGTCATGAAGAATCCATTTGTGTTGATATGCAAAATGGCTCTGGGAAGAGGGATGTGCGTGATCACCGCCCAACTGCTGAAGAGCAGGTCAGCATGCATGCATTCCTGCCCAGAGTGAAAAGAGTGCATTGCTGCAGGCGCTGTGAACTAGCACAAATCGTCCCTGCTGAACCTGAGCCTATGCCAAGCCAGCACATCTGAAGGTGCCACATCTGGCTGTGCAGCCCAGGCCAGTTATTCAAGAAAAGAAAAGAAAAAGAAAAGTTTACGCTTTTCAGCAATCATAACAGGAGCCTCCTAAGGCGGCAGCCTGGAGCTACCAGTCATTCATTGTAGCAACCCTCAATGCTGCTGCTTGTACCCGCATAGAATTGCAAGACACAGCATGCAAGGATGTGCCAGCAGCGTATCTTGTCTGGGAAGCCAGGAGCTCATACAGGGAGCTACTCAGGACTGTATACGCCTGATCCAGAGGGAAGACACAGATCCAACAATTGGATGCATGAATGAGAGAATTAAACGAAAGAACGAAAGATCGAACGAACGAACGAACAAATGATGAATGAGTGAGCGAGCGAGTGAGTGAAAGAGTGTATGGATGAATGAACAGCTCACTTGTTGTGTGCCTGTATCCGAGGTGCTAGCAGTACCGCTCAAGCGCTGCAGGGAACTGAACCTTGCATCAGTCACAGCAGTCCTGTCGGCGGCTGCCTGCAACTGGTCGCCCCCAAAGGGGGACATGGGGGGGCTGAGGCTGCCAGTCCTTTCTGTCATGCTACCTTGACTGGCAGCAGGTTGGTTTTGCTCACTCTCCTGCAGGAAGTACACAAGCAGCATTATATATTGGGTGCAATTTAGTGTCTCACGTCAGTGCATGTTGGCTCACAGGACTAGGGTATAGGCACACCTAGTAGGTACCTGGCAAGAACGATTAGCTGGAACGCCTGTAAATTGTTATTGTTGTTATTGTTGTATATTTGTGGGGGATTGCAACATGCATTGACACTGCTACTGCCTGCAGCTGGGTGCGCACAAAGCTTGAAACAGTACAGGATAGGCTTGAGGCTGCATGTCCCTTCTGCCATGCTACCTTGACTGGCAGCAGGTTGATTTTGCTCACTCTCCTGCTGAAAGTATACAAGCGGCACTGCATACTTGTGGGGGATTGCAACATGCATTGACACTGCTTCTGCCTGCAGCTGGGTGCGTACAAAGCTTAGACCAGGACAGAATAGGCTTTGAGGCTGCGTGTCCCTTCTCTGTCCCTCATGCCCTCCTGATGAGCAGCAAGTCGAGCGACAGATCAGACGATGTTCCCAGGCAAAGCAAACGTCAAGATTCTTTCATTCCTCAAGAGCACTTTGTCTCCACCTCACTATTGCTAGTCAATTCTGCAGCAACCTTCGTTTTGTCACGGTTCAAGATTACAGCAGAGACAGGCCTCACCAAGGGGGTCACTCTCAGCCTTTTGGGGCCAGCCTGCCCCTCTGCCTGTTGGCTCTGTGCCTCTTCCTCTGCCAGCCGGGCCTCCAAGGGGGTCATGGGCCGAGCAGGGGGGGTGTCCACATTACCCACCTCTGACAGCTTGTGATGCTTGCCGGGCCTCAAGCTGCCAGTTGGGCTTAAGCAGTCTGACACCAGTTGCTTGAACTTGACTGGAATGGTGGAGGTCCTCTTGATACCCAGCTGAACCTCCTATGCAGTTTGTCAACACTCATTTCATTTTTGCATTTGCGACTTCACAACTCATTTGTCACATTGGGCTCAGGCAGTCTGACACCAGCTGCTTGAAACTTGACTGGAATGGTGGAGGTCCTTTTGATGCCCAGCTGAACCTCCTAGAAAGGTAAGAAAAGACAAAGTTCATGCTTTTCAGCAATCATAACGTGGAGCCTCCTAAGGCGGCAGCCTGGAGGAAGCTCCTACGCAAGTTTGTCAGAAACACTAAATTCATTTTGCATCTGTGACTTGACAATGCATTTGTCACATTGTATTTCATGACTGACTTCAGACTTCATCGGTTACATTCATGATCTGTCATGATCATCAGCAGCAGTGTGAAGTTGGCTGGAATGGTCGGAGGGGCTCTTGGACCCCCTTTGAGCCTCCTGCACATGTAAGCAAGCTGCTGTGCATGTAAGTCACACATGCAAGCCATGTAGGCCTCAGGGTCCACTGGGGATCCCAAAACATGTTCAAGAAGCAACCTGCAGAACCTCAAGCTGGTTGATCTGGTGGAAGTCATCTTTCAACTCCCCAAAAACAAAAACCAACAAAGGGAGCCTCCTAGGCACAGGTGGGTTGTCGGACAGATGTTGCTCCATCTCAAGGCAGGCATTACAGAGCTGTCCCTGCATGCCTATTGGCTTCTGAGACTCCTAGGGCAACCACTGTGCATTGTTGCATATGCATGTAGCTTGCTCGCTTAGACCAAGCTTGCACGCTTTAGACACCGCTACGATACTGATGTCGCTATGGCTGTGGCCTGTTTGCTGGTAGACAGACACAAGGCCAATTGGCTCTGCAGAGGGCCCTGACCAGAGGTCTGGTGTTCCTCTAAAACATCTATTTGATGTAGAAACGCGCTTTTACTGTCCCCAGGCATTTCTGAGTTTAGCTTCCAATGTAAGGATGACGTTTCTGAGTCAAAATAGACATCATGGGATTGAAAAGAGCTAGTATGTTGGCACTGAGTGCGTGATACATAGTGTTGTGTCTTAATGGTGTCTTTAAAGCAACGCAAGATACTTGAAAGTCACCCAAGCATTACAGTGCAGTTGCTATCTGGATAGAGTCTTACAACATGACTCACCTCAAAGGTCTCGGGCTCAGTGCGGTCATTGCCCTCGTTGAGGGCTTCCAGCAGACTTGCCACTGGCATGGTCGCCCCCCTGCGCCCTGGCTCATGCCCCTGCCGCAGCCCCACAGGCGCTGCAAAGGGCCCTGGTGCCTCCTCTGAGATGCTGTGCACCCGAGAGGGGGTCCTGGAAGGGTTCCTGGAGGGGGTGGCTGTGTTGGTGCCTGTCAGCATTCCTGAGCGAGCCCTTTCAGCCACCTAGCAGTAAACAGGTCGATTGGCAACCAAGGGCATGCTAAAGGGCAGTGCATGCCTATGAGCTACTCATGGGGTACCCAGGTAGCTTAGACGTACCCCATCAGGGGGGGTTTCCCAAGCAGTACAAACTTGTCGATCCTCAGTACATGTTGATACATTTTCAGCCATCTGCAGCTGCTTTTTGGCTGTGTTTCATCTGGCAAGACTCACTGTGGCTGGACAAACAATTCTCGAGCATGCCTGTTCATGATCAGAAAAGTAGCAGTCTCAACATGTTGGCTTGTAATGCTGTGTCAGCCATAATGAGTCTTGTGAAGCCACATTTAGGGTTGGCAATGACAGCACAGGCGCTGTGTAAAGCCACAGTCAATCCCTGGGCAGCCTGGTATCCTACTGGGCTTCTCATTAGCTTGGCGCCGAAAGGCGTAATTTTTTCTTTTCTTTTGTTTAAGCCACAGTCACAGAGTGGCAAAGAGGACTTACTGCTTGGACTCGCTGGTTGCTAGGGTCTGCAGTACTGGGCCGCCGGGACAGCCTGAACCCCAAGATGTTGTGGGGACTGGAGACTTGGCGGCCTGCAGGCAGACATGGCAAAGCACAGCGTCAGGACACTCAGGAGGTGTTTGAATAAGTTTCATTTCACAGGCAGGTGTACTTTGCCTGTTGCAGCAAACAAACAGTGTGTGTCAGTCCTGTTGCATGAGAAAAAGGGTCTGGTAGCCAAAAAATAGCATGTCTGCATCCGTGTGCCCACTTGCACGCTTTCCTGGCCGCTTAGCTCAGCTGGTTAGAGCGTGGTGCTAATAACGCCAAGGTCGGCGGTTCGATCCCGCCAGTGGCCATATTAGTTTTTTACTTTTCGAAATTTGCCAGATGCACACCTGCTTGAATGCCACATAATATTTTTTAAACTTTTCGAACTTTGCAAGATGCACACCTACTTGAATGCCAAGCAACACACACAAAATGATTCGCACACATCCTGCCTGTGCAGTGATCAAGCAAAACTTTGGCATGCGCAAAGCAAGTGTGCTCACAAGGACTGAACACACTGTTTTGTGCAGAAGCATGTGCAAAGCATGTGCAAGATCAGGTGCTCACCTTCAGAAGCCAGCTTCATGACCAGATCATGGCGCTCTGATGCATCCCCAGCATTCTCAAAATCGGTGACATCACCCAGGTCCATGGTCAAACCCCTGCATGCAAATCTGCTATTTGAATTCTAAACAAACATGATTGCTGGCTCAACCAATGCTGGCTTGTGCATGCCTGGGAGCTGCATTGTTGAATTACATTTGAGCTGGGTTAGTAGTTTTCAATTTTGTAGACTCTTTCAAAATTTTGATCTTGTCAGGGATGTGGGAGACGATGTAGGGGTTAGGGTTTTTGGGCGGTTTCAGAGACTGCATGGTTGGAGATTGAGATCTGATGCAGAATCTTCCATAAAATGTTCAAATGGCAGGCATGCACTATCTCATCGCCCTTTTCCCATACCATGAATGCCTATGTAAGGTGAGCAGCGTATATTCTGACCGGCACCTTGGTGCTTGACACTGGTCCAGACTTGACTCCAAGCAACTTCCGACACTTTTGAGTTTGAAGATGGCTCAGAACGGGACTCAAGCAAAATGTGACAAGAGCCTCTGTGCCGGCAACATGCAACTACGTCATGCACCCTAAGGTCTAGCTCCAAAAACCCTGAAGAATGACAACAGCGTAATGGACCAGACACTCGCCCTGGTGAGAACAGCAGCTGCTGCAGGGTCTCCAAGAAAGTGGGCTCGATCCTAAAAGTCTAGCTACTCACCCGGGTGAGAACAGCAGCTGCTGCAAGGTCTCAAAGCCCCGCTTCCAGGTGCTGTAGTGGGCAGCATCAAAGAAGCGCAGCCTCAGGTCAGGCTCCAAGGCCATCTTCAGCGTCAGCTGCAGGTCATCATCCTGAGCTTCAATGTCCTGCAATCACAAAGCATCATTGGTAAGTCAGAGAGTTTACGGTGGTTGGGCCATTGTGGTGATGAGCCACAAAGAAGCCAGCCTGCAACTGCATGGAGGACCATCTAGCTGAGAGGACAGCATTTCATAGGTTATCATGCTGAGCTGCCATGCCCTGCAGCCACAGTGCATCATTTGAGGTGATGAGACACAAGGAAGCAAGCTAGCTTGCGACTGCATGGTGGACGATCTAGTTGAGAGGACAGCGTTTCGTGTGCAGCTGCAGGCCGTTGCCCTCAGCCTCAATGTCCTGCTGTCACAAGGCGTCATTTGAGGTTTTAATAATAACAATAATAATAATAATAATAATAATAGTAATAATAATAATAATAATGATGATGATGATAATAATGAATTTGCTTTCCAGCTCATGATGAGCTAGGCACCTGCGGGACAAGATCATTTGAGGTGACCAGACACAAGCAAGCAAGCTAGCCTGCAATTGCATGGAGGACCATCTAGTTGAGAGGACAGCACTTTATGTGCAGGTGCAGGCAATCTTCCTCAGCCTCAATGTCCTGCAGTCACAATGCATCGTGCAAGTAGTCAGGGCACGCAGTTGCATGATGGACAATCTGGCTAAACACACAGCATTTCACAACAGACAGGAATGTGTTGCGACAGGTTGAGATATTGAAACAGCTGATGGTCTTTTCGTCTCTTTTCGACAGCAAATCAGCATTGAGAGCATCTGGTAGATGCAGGCACTGAGTGTGACACTACAACAAGGTCTGGCCTGTTGAGGCATTGTGACATATCATCATTATGATGACATATCATTAATGTAACTGCATATCCTCATGTTGCAAGGAGGTGTGGCCTGCTGTGTAATACTGACCAATCTCACTCCATGACATGGAGGTCGAGCCGCATAGCATGCGGTGAGGAAAGATGGAGACGCACCTCAACATAGTACATGACTACATACTTGTTCCAAGACCAGCGCAGAGTGCTGCCATCATGGCTCAACTGGAAGAAGCGCCTCTTCTTCGGTGCTTTTGAGGAGGGCTTGCCCTGCATGCCAGCACACACATGTTATGTGTGGAATCAAGGCATGTTTGGGCACTGCATGCTTTGCTGTACTCTGACATTTGAAGTTTGAACAGATGGGCTCGTTTGAAAGAAGGAGCAACAAAGCACATGCAAGCAAACGTACCTCAAAACATAGGAGCAAATGCATTGACTGTGGGCACAACCAAGGCTGACTTGCAAGAGTTTCCTGATCAGATGAAAGGACTGCACATTCTGCATGGGAGGAAGGGGGCTGCAGTTACAGCATCCCTCTTCCACAGGGCAAGCCTAGTCTGATCAGGCATGTGCCATGCATGCATGCATGCATGAGCTTCAGTATGTCAGGAGCAAAAAGAGCAGACCCACAATGCATCCACAAGCCTCTCATGAGAGCAGCAACTTTTATGTAACGTGGACGAGCAGGTGAGAGCCCATTTGCTACAGCACAACGCACACATGACCAGTGAATCAGCAGGAAGCAAAGAGGGCAGACTCACAATCCATGCACCCCTCATCAGGGGCGTAAGCTCAATGTGGGGTGTAGGAGCGGGCGTGAGGCCATTGGCTGTGGCGTTTTTGCCCATCATGAGCTGCCGCTGCAGCGCCACATACTCAAAGCGCTTCTGCAGGACGTGCATGAATGCCCACACGGCTGTGCGCACAACCATTACCAGTATTGCGGAAAAGATGAGGGTCTCTTTTGCATTGGCTGCCGTGTTCCCGTATGCGTAACCTGCAGGGAAGTGTCCATTTTGGCTGCAGTTGGCAAAATGCAAGTACTTGCAGTTTGCAGGAGCTCTGTGAGTACCCCAACAGGTCATCGAGGGCTGGTAGAGGGGATTGTCATGAAGTTTTGCCAGGCGCATCTGCAAAGGTGTCTGCTCTGTGTGGCAGGCCACAACAGCAATAGCAAATAGCACAGCAACGTTGCCGCTATGGTAGTGCACTGCCTGATGGCAGGCGCAACATGGAACAAACCCAAAAGATGATTTTGGTCTCATTGGCACATGCCAAAGCGTGACACAGCTGGAGGCATTGAAAACACAGCTTGAACTCGAAGGCTCAAATGTGCGCCTGGTGCAGGCTCACTGGTAGCATCCATGCAGCAGCAGTCCAAATGTGCAGAAGCCAGAGCAAAGCCCCAACATTTATGGAATGCAGGCTGCACATGTGTGGCAGAAAGATCACAATGCATAGGGCGCATGCATACAGGCATGCCACAGAGGTTTGCATAGGCAAAGCCAAGGCATGCCTGGCACAATAAGTGGCAATCAACACAATGTACTTGCGTGACAGGACAGCATTTCATGTCCCAAGCTGACTAGATGTGCATGTGCCATTGTGCATGTCAAACATGTGCAGACAAGAGGAAGGGACCGCCGTACCTAGCACGATGTCCACAATGGGCAGGATGTACATGATGGGCAGCAAGACTGTGAGCACCCAAGCTAGCACCCTGTCTTCGTGCTTCACAGCCCGATAAGCCAACCAAGACCAGACCGCCATGACGATCAGCCCAACTGAGTTGACAATGATCAAGGGCTTGTTGTTGGGCTGCCCAGGGCCGGTCTGGATGCCCACATCAAGCCCCACCATGCAGAGAATGATCAGGAACTGCAGCACGTACAGTGAGTGAGTCACTTGGAGCTGCTTGTATGCACTGTTGACCACCGGCACAGCAAGTCTGACAGCCCAAGGGCTTGCCATTGCTCATCTGGACAATCATGTGTGTCCCAGAAACAGGCAAGGGGACCCAGAACCATTGGGCTGATGCCACGCAGATTGCCTTCCCTCACAAACATACAACATTCACTTTGCTTAGCACAAAGCAACTGCAGTGCAATATATGACTAACACTGCAGCTGACATGTGAAGTTCATGTATGCTCTGTGTGTGCAGGGCTGATGCTTTCAGTGTAGGCCATACACATGAACAACTCCTTCTGCTGGATGCCCTCTGCATGTTGCAGCATCTATGCACTTCAGTGTTATGTTTTCTTCCATAAGGACAGTGTACAATAGCTTTGAGAATGTACCTGTACATCAAGCTTCTGCAGTGTCATAAAACAGTTCACCAGTACAAAGGAGGTTCGCTGCTCGTCAGCGTTCTTGATACGCATGTCAGCTGCCAGCTTGCTGTATGTACGCCAGCCAAACTGCCCCCAAGTAATGTAGCCAAACAGCAGCACCAAAATTTGCAGAACCAGCGCTATGGTGACAACGGAAATATCAGCTGCATTGTGCCCTCTTTCAGCCTGTGAACAGAACACATGTGGTGGATGGACTGCTCGTATGCAATGCAGCTGCTGTTAACAGTAGGGTGTGTGCTGAACCATGCCTCGGCTACAAAGCTGGATGATGAAAGTGAAAGGAAATGCAGGACTTATGTGACACTGTGCAGCATGCTCTCCAATCTGAGGTGTGATGACAGCTTGGCCATGCAGGCTATACAGACAGCAAACACACGTTGAATATGGGGTGTAGTGCGTCAGATGCCTGGAGCCTACCACAAAGAATATGATCCTTGCGCACACAGCAAGGCCTAACACCGCTGATGCTATCAGCTCAAAAGCGTTTTCACAGACAATGGCGTCCCAAGCAAACCACAAGAAGAAGATGGACGTGAGAAGCATGACAAGGCTTATGTGCAGAAGCTCCCCAGTAGTGCCCTGCAGGCAGTTGAGCCCCTGAAGTCGAACTATGCTATGCACATGCAGAAACAACTCCTGATAGGTCACTGGAAGTGCATACAGAGGTGTAAGAGAACATACCGCAGCCATTTGTTGAATAGAAAATGCAATAACCAGCAAAGCATCTATGCAACTTGCTGCAAGGAAGGCCTTGGACAACAGTGGCAAAGACTCCCAAAACTCTCCGCTGGTGATAACCTTGCGCAATGATGTCAGTCGTCTGAGCTCGTTCTTGGGCCCAGAGCGAGCCTTGACACCAGGAGTACTTGTGTCGTGACCAACTTCAAGGTCGTGAAAAGTTTGAGAGGGGCCAGCTCTGACCAGTTGGATACCACGAGGCATTTCAGCCGCATATTCGGGCTTCATACTCGCCAGAGCGCTAGTCTGTCAGCAACTCAGAGGCTGCGCAAGAAGTTTCCCTTATTTCCACAGGTCGTTCAGGACAAGATCAGTCAGTGCCTTCATGCCGCTGTAGGGGGGTGCTCTGTTACAAAGTGCCGTTGCAAAATGCCTATTAATTTCTGATGAACTGCAACAGCCTCGTGTGGCCCGTTCAGTTCAGTTCTCTTCGTGTGCCTCAACTGCTATCAGCTCAGATTGTTTCGTATAGCTCCGTGAGTAATCTCAGAGTCACGTGGGACAGGCCTGACGTACACCTTGCCTGCTTTTTCCTTAGTGGTGTAAATCCGATGACAAGTTCCCGAAACTGCACTCTTCAGCAAAGCTCGGTAAACTGCCGGGATCAGTGCTTACATAGAGAGTGTCACTGCAAATTGTATCGGTAGGCATGAAGGGGTCATATGCATGTAGGAAGGGCTGGCTCAGTGCTGACATACTGCAGGCTGTCAGTTGTCAAAGGATCTGAGGCTGAGCCTTGGTCAAGCTGATGCAAGCTGCCGGCCACGAGCTCAGGCACAAAGCATGTAGAGTTCTCGCAAGATGAGGCAGTGTTTATACCTATATCAGCAGCCTTGCCTGCTTTGCATTGTGAGGAGCATTTTACACCACGTTGTGGGACAGGCGCTTTGATGAAGAACGCTTACATAGACTTCCCAGGATTTTTGACGGGTCTGAAGTGACATGGCGAAAATTCTTAGATGACATAGATGATGCTGCTGTGGAGATGATAGCTGCAAAAGCCGACTGTTTTGCGACAGTTCAGTCAAGGCAACAAGGGGAGGCAACTGTGTAACAAACTCATTGCATCAACATGACCGGCTGCAGTCTAAGTTATATAGCGGCTGACCCTGTCACCATCTTATCCTTCCACGCCGTAGAGCAAGGAAGTATGCAGCGCCAACAGCTGCGCCACCCAGGTGACCAGCATGTGATATATTACCTCCAACTCCCTGCAGCAATGTAACTTGCACTTTCACATACAGGAGCACGTCTATCAATTACAGAGGCACCTGTGAGGGCTTGCTGGTATTGGAAAGCAATAGGTGCCAAGATTTAGTCAGTTGTGCAGTGGTATTGCATGTGTGAGATGAATCTATGGACACAAGGTGCCTATGGGCTTTGTCTGACAGAAGTAGGCATGCTTCAGTATGGTATGTACAGGGTTGAGGCTGACGCATTTGCGGACAGAGGATCAAGCTTTAGGTAGTTCTGCATACATACCAGATCAGTAACTGCAGCGCACAAAACTACAGCAACATCAGACGATGTGACAGGTAAGCAATGTGCGGCATGTTTTGGCCATGTTGAACCATGCAGGCCTACCAGCAAGCTGGCTGTTCTGGAGCCCAGCATTCCACAGCCCTGCGGTCACACACACAGAGCAAGCAAACTATCTATCTTCAGAGCAGATTTCAGGAGGCTCACCCCCATCAGGCCAGTCATGCTGCCAACAATGTACACCACACCAAAAAGAGCTGCTGGTACTGGCAGGACCATGTATAGGTACACCATACGCTGCGGGTATAACAGGATGTCCAGCAGGACTATTGCATTCACAGCAGCACTCGCTCCCAAGGCGCCGGGTGAGTTGGCCATTCGTACCTCCTTGATCCAAGGAGCAGCCCCTAACAGACATGGACAGGACTTTGATGGTATGTGTGGCAATTAATATTAGCATTTGTATGCATCACTTGCAGTTGAACAAATTGCAATTATCCAGGCTTAAGCACATGCATGCATTGTGTGATGACACACCACCTTGCCCTCATCTACCCGATATGTCTTACAAAAGTCCTCACCTAACAATGCCACAGAATCTTGTAAGACATGTTGGGTAGATGAGGGCAAGATGGTGTGTCATGACTGTATGCATGCATGTGCTTGAGCCTCATGTGAGGGTTGCTGTCATGCACATTCTGAGCATGTGCTTGGCATGCACAAAGACAAGCAGCAGCCTGAGATAGGCACACATTGCATGACAGCCAAGTTGCCTTGTCTTGGCAATCCATGACATAGATTGCTGTCATGCACTGAGTCACAAGGCATACCAGTGCTTTGTGCCTTGAAATAAAAGAAGGCAACATGAGCCAAGCTGCCAGCAATTCCTCCGGCTACATATAGAGCCAAAAGCTGCAGGATACAAGTGCTGCATGTTGCTTATCGTGCATAATGCCATGCAGCAAGGCTTGTCTGTGCAACAACAGCATACGCTACCTTTTTGCCTCCAAAGGTGAGCCCAATTTCCCTTCCAAAGAAATAAAAGGTGAACATGTTAGCAAATATGTGATTCAGGCTGGCATGACTGAAGGCTGATGTCAGCAATGTGTATATCCGTCCTTCACGAATGGAGTTGACAGACACTATGGCATGCCTTTTCATCAAGTCGGGGTCAGATTGCCAAAGGAAGAAGCCTGCGCAATTTGCTGCTATAAGGCTGTACAGAACTTTGTCACCATCCCAATAGCTGCCATAGCCCCTGCCATAGCCTGATGAGTAGTAATGCCGCTGCCACATCGACCTTGAGGAAGCCTGACTTATCAAGGTCCTGTGTTGTTTGAATACGCATGCCAGGCCGCTATGCGAACCGGTCACAAAGGGTCGCGAGTGCACTACGGCTTGCTGTGCCAGAAGTTTACCAGGCTGCAGGTTTGCTGTCAGAAGCTGGCACAGTTGTACAGCCTCCAAACGAGACACCACTTGGCAGTTCGCCAGATCAGGGAGCAGCAGAAAAGGCCAAGCAGCCTCAGGCCAGGGCCATTC